>Ga0316192_10003731_pt1 | contig 11090 bp, 11 predicted proteins | sample MerIslwburrow_MG_FD_204931 | JGI IMG/M metagenome (GOLD analysis project Ga0316192, IMG submission 204931) | Coastal sediment microbial communities from Maine, United States - Merrow Island worm burrow | ecosystem: Environmental > Aquatic > Marine > Coastal > Sediment | place: USA: Maine...
CGAAGCGTCCACCTACGAAGGCGGGATGGGCGGCACGTGCCTCAACTGGGGCTGCATCCCGGCCAAGGCGCTTCTCGAGAGCGCATCGCTGGCGCAGAACCTCAAGGCGCACGGCGAGGAAATGGGCGTGCGGGCCGAGAATGTGGTCTACGACATGAGCGCCGCCGTGGATCGAAGTCGGTTCATCAGCGAGAAGCTCACGGGTGGAATTCGCTTCCTGTTCAAGAAGAACAAGGTCGAGGTGTTCGAGGGTCGTGGTCGCGTTACGGGGCCGGGAACGGTCGAGGTCACTCCCGAGGAAGGCGATCCTTACCTGGTCGAGGCCGCGAATATCGTGGTCGCCACCGGCGCCGCCATGATGTCGTTCCCTGGCTTCGAGATCGACGGCGACAAGGTGATCGGAAGCCGTGAGGCCCTGGCCCTCCGGAATCTGCCGGAGCGCATGGTGGTGGTGGGCGGCGGCTACGTCGGGGTGGAGTTCGCCGACGTATTCAGCGCCTTCGGCGTGGATGTCACGGTGGTCGAGATGCTCGACACGCTGGTGCCGGTATCCGACCCCGAGGTCGGGAAGACCCTCGCCCGGTCGTTCAAGAAGCGTGGAATGACGATCAAGACCGGAACGAAGGTCGTCTCGCTGGATCGCGAAGCCAGCCCGATGGTTCTGACGGTCGAGTCCAAGAAGGGCCAGGAGACGATCGAGACCGACATCCTCCTCATGGCCGTGGGTCGGAAACCCGTGACCGAGGGCCTGGGGCTCGAGGCGCTGGGCGTCGAGATGGATGGCCCCTGGATCAAGATCAACGAGTGGTGCGAGTCCAGTGCCCCGGGCGTCTACGCGATCGGCGACGTAGCCGGGCAGCCGATGCTGGCCCACAAGGGATCTCACGAGGGCATCGTCGCGGCGGAGCGGATCGCAGGCGTGGCTCGCCACCCGATGCGGTACGACAACATCCCGAGCGTCGGCTACTGCCACCCGGAGGTCGCAAGCATCGGCCTCACGGAGGACGAGGCAAAGGAGGCCGGGCACGAGATCAAGGTCGGGAAGTATCCCCTGACGTCGCACGGCCGGGCCCTGACGGCTGGCCACAACGAGGGATTCGTGAAGATCATCGCGGACGCTCGCTATGGAGAAATCCTGGGCGTACACATGATCGGCTACAACGTCAGCGAGTTGATCGGCGAGGTCGGCATGGCCAGGGCTCTCGAGTCCACGGTAGAGGAAATCGCGGCGCACGCACATGCCCATCCGAGCATGGCGGAAGCGGTAATGGAAGCAGCGCTCGCGACCATGGATCGGGCGATTCATATCTGACGGTGAACGGGTGAACGCTATTCATCTGGTTCCGGTCGAAGGACGGGTTCCGTACGCCGCCGGTCTCGAGTGGCAGCGGGACCTTGCCCGGGCCAAGATCGCCGGTGATCTGGCGGAGGATCTCGTTCTCCTCCTGGAGCATGAACCGGTGGTGACGCTCGGTCGCGGAGCCAGGGATTCCAACGTTGTGGCTTCTCAGAAACTCCTGGAGAGTGCGGGCGTCTCGACGGTCGAAGTGGAGCGCGGGGGCGACGTCACCTATCACGGACCCGGGCAGCTGGTGGGCTATCCGATACTCGACCTCAACCGTTGGAAACGGGATCTGCACTGGTATCTCCGGCAGCTCGAACAGACGCTGATCGATGCGCTGAGGGAGCTGGGATTGGCGAGCTTCCGCTATCCAGCCTACACGGGTGTGTGGGTCGGAGACGAGTCGGCTGTCGATGACTCCGGCCGGGCGACGGGCCAGGTGCGGAAGATCGCTTCGATCGGTGTGCATGTGAGCCGCTGGGTCACGTGGCATGGATTCGCTCTCAACGTGACGGACGAACCGCTTCGCAACTTCGATCTCATCGTGCCGTGCGGAATCGATGAAGTTCGGATGACCACACTGCAATCAGAGGGGGCGATCTTCGACGGCAAGGCAGTGTCACGGGCAATCGGGAGGGGGCTGGCCGGAGCGTTCGAGTGCGAGGTACGGACGGCCCCGCCGGCGCTGGTCGGCGATCGACCGGCGCTCGACGCGGCGTGTGTGACGGCTGGCCTGCGATGACCACCCTGTTCGATATACTGGGTCCCCGGATGGTCGGTCCTTCGAGCAGCCACACGGCGGGTGCCTGCCGCCTGGGCTACGTCGTGCAGGCGATCCTGGGGGGCACGCCGGACCGGGCTTCCGTCGGCCTTCATGGCAGCTTCGCGATGACGGGCGAGGGCCATGGGACCCGCGTTGCCATCACGGGCGGACTCCTGGGTCACCGGCCCGACGACGAACGGCTGCGCAACGCCGAGGCGGAGGCCGCGGAGAAGGGGCTCGAGATCGAGTTCCATACCGTGGACCTTGGAGACGATGCGCACCCCAACAGTGCGGTGTTCGACGTCGCCCGGGGCGAGGACAGGATCGCGATCACCGGCTGTTCGATCGGTGGCGGGCGGATCAGGGTGCAGGAAATCGACGGCTTCGCGGTGGATCTTTCCGGCTCGCATCCCGCCATCGTGGTAGTGGCAGACGACGTGCCGGGAACGGTCGCGCGCATCACGGGCCTCATCGCCGATCGCGGCCTCAACGTGGCGACCGTGAGGGTCGATCGTACCGGCCGTGGCGAAAGGGCCTTGATGACGATCGAGACGGACGAGGACGTTCCGGACGACGTTCTCGCCGAGCTGGCGGGGCAGGGGTGGGTCCATTGGATTCGCAACGTCCACCAGTTGAACGCGTGAGCGGGGAGGGGGCACGATGATCCGCTCGTTCGCGGAGTGGTTCGAGCAGGCGGAGTCCCGGGGAATCGGACTCGCCGAGCTCGTCGAGCGGCGTGAGGTCAAGGAGACCGGCGTTTCGCGCGAGGCCGTGCGGAAGCGCATCGCAGATGCGCTGGCCGTGATGCGGCACGCGGTGCAACAGGGCCTCGAGGAGACCGGCACTTCGCCGTCCGGGCTCACTGGTGGTCGGTCCGGACGCCTGGTCGCCGAGGGGCCGCGACTGTTGGGTGAGGACTTCACGGCGATGCTGTCGCGAGCGATCGCCACCCTCGAGACGAACGCCCGCATGGGTCTGATCATGGCCACTCCAACGGCTGGCGCGGCGGGCGTCGTCCCGGCCGTGCTCCTGACGCTGGCGCCGGCCCGCGGGTGGTCGGACGAGCGCCTGGTGGACGCCATGCTGGTGGCCGGGGGTACAGGGATCATCATTGCGGAGAGGGCCTCGATCGCGGGCGCCGGCGGCGGATGCCAGGCCGAGACCGGAAGTGCCGCGGCGATGGCGGCGGCCGCCGTGACGTGGCTCGAGGGAGGCGACAACCAACAGGTCGCGACAGCGGTTGCCCTGACGATCCAGGGTATGCTCGGCCTGATCTGCGATCCGGTCGCCGGCCTGGTGGAGATCCCGTGCGCGTACCGGAACGCTTCGGCCGCTGTAAACGCCGTGGCTTCAGCGGAAATGGCGCTCGCGGGCCTGGACTTCCCCATCCCGGTAGACCAGGTGGTGGACGTGATGGGTGACGTGGGAACGAAGATGGATGTCCGGTTCCGCGAGACGGCCCTCGGCGGACTGGCGGCCACGCCCGCGGGGCAGGAGATTGCCGCGCGCGCCGGGATGACGGAGCTTGTGCAACTGCAGCGCAAGGGGCGTACGAGGGGTGAGGGATCGGCCCGGTTCGGGCCCTCGTAATCGACTGAAAAGGTGGGGCGGCGACGGGATCGCCGTTTCATGAACAGGAGCACGAATGGTACTCGGAATACTGGTGGCAGCCGCGATCGGACTCGGCGCCATCCTGGGGTTGCTGGCTGAAATGCCGCCCAGGCAGATCGCGCTGCAGTGCGCGGTCATGGGTGGGGCCGCGTTGGGCTTCTACGGCCTGGTGAATCTGCTCTAGGACAGACCCCGGTCGACGGTCGGCGATCAGCCGCCGGTCCTCTTTTCCCTTCTCACGCGACGCCTCTTCGCCAGTTCGAGGCGCGCTCCCCGGCGCTCCTCCGCGTCCCGGTGCCGCCGGTACTCGTCCTCGGTTCGTATCTCCAGCTTCGGCACGGAGTACGGCCGGCCCTCCGGATCCAGTGCGACCATGGTGACATAGCAGGAGTTGGTGTGGCGGGTGTTTCCGCCCGTGACCGGCTCTGCCGTGACCTTCACGCCGACTTCCATCGAGGTCCTTCCGACCGTGTTCACCGAAGCCCTGACAGTGACCACCTCGCCTATCTGGATCGGCGAGCGGAAATCCACCTGGTCGAAACTGGCCGTAACACAGGGTCGTCCGGCATGGCGGGTGGCGCAGACGTACGCGATACGGTCCACGGCGGCCAGGATTACGCCCCCGAAGACGTTGCCCATCAGGTTCGTGTCCTGCGGAGCCATGAGCTGCGTCATGGTGACCTGGGAGGGCGGCACCGGGTGGGACTCGTCACGTCCATTCCCGATGAGAACAGGGAGATCAGGGATCGACGGACTCACGGCGCCTCCAGGTCGTTGAGTGTGTGGACAGCCGAGACCGCTTCGGCTGCAGAAGCGCTTCCGTCCTCGCCATGCACGATCTTGCCGCCCCTGAAGGCCGAGTAGCCGACGAGGCCCGCTGCCAGGGCGCCCACGATGAGCACGAAGCGCCGAAGGCGCTGATCTTTGGGCTGCGCCATGGAGAATCCCGCGAAGATCCCGCATGTGACCAGGGCGATGGCGGCCCACGTGGCCCACGTGCGGTGATCCTGCACCAGGCCCGGTTCCACGAACGTCCGACCCGCCACGTCGTCAGCCGATGAAATGCCCGTGATGTAGGACGGGATCGCGGCCACGGCGGCAATCACCAGAGAGAGGAGGCCATAGCGCTCCAACTCGTCGCGTCCCGCTGCCCAGCCGACGAGACCGACGACCACTCCGACCATCGGCAGAACGATCGCGAAGGGGTGCGTCACGAGGTGCAGATATTCCCAGTTCACTTCCGTCACTCCGAGTGTCTGTTTTCAGGTTCTTCGGTTCCGATTCCTGTCCATCTGCCGGGCCACAAGATAGGGGCACGGCGGCGGTTGCGGGCAAGAGGTCTGGCCTGCAGGCGAGATCGGAATCGGGGTTGACAGAAGGGCCTGAAAATGTAGAATAGGCGTCCCTGCTCCGGCAGGGCTGGCCCCCTTCGTCTAGTGGCCCAGGATACCTGGTTCTCAGCCAGGAGACAGGGGTTCGATTCCCCTAGGGGGTATCAGCGGGCGCTTCGACTCGATCGAGGCGCCCGTTTTTTCATCTCAGTAATCCACCGGCCGCAGGTACCACTCCCCGATCGTGGTGCCTGACAGCATCGCTACGGTGGGCAGGTTCCGTTTCCAGTGCGTGCCCTCGAGGCGGCGGAAGACGATGTCCACCTTGGCGGGCTCGAATCCGGCTTCGGCCAACCAGGCCGGCGAGCGGCCGTTCAGAAGGTGGTGCAGGATCAGGTCGGCCTCGGGGTAGGAGACACCGAGGTCGTCCTCGTCGGTCTGTCCGTGGATCAGGTCGGCCGTGGCCGGCTTGTCGACTACCTCGGGCGGCAGGCCGAGGTGCCGGGCCAGCGTCCACACCTGGGTCTTGTACAGATCACCGAGCGGATTGATCGGCGGAGAATCGTCCGCGTGCCAGGTGAAGTAGCCGAGCAGTCGCTCCGACTTGTTACCCGTTCCAATCGGCAGGGCCCGCAGGCTGGCCGACTGGTCGAACAGGACGATCATGCGCATGCGGGCCATCACGTTGCCCCGGCGCGTGGGGTCGGCGTCCGGTTCCTCGTTCTGGAGATAGCCGTCCACGGCATCGCTGATGTCGATGGTACGGGTTCCGATTCCCAGGCTCTCGGCCACCAGCATCGCGTGCGCGGCGCTCTCAGGGCTCGAGGTCCGGTAGGGAAGCAGGAAGCCGGTCACGTTCTCCGGGCCCAGCGCCCTGGCGCACAGGGCCGCGGTGAGCGCGGAGTCCACGCCGCCGGACAGGCCTATCACCGCCTGCTCGAAACCCCGGCGCTCCAGCATTTCATCGCGGAGAAACCGCACAAGCCACTCGCTCACGAGCTCCGGGTCGATTGCGACCAGGGCCGGGTCCATGGCGCCAAACATCCCGGCCCTGGGCGGTCGTCCGGCCCACTCGCCCTCGTCCTCCGAAGCCGTCGCGGCCTCCGTCGGGGCGGGGGCGAAACCGCCTTCCAGGGGCGGCAGGTGTCGGCTCTGCAGCAGGCGCGGCAGCGCACGCTCGAGGTCTGCCAACAATGGCTGGTCCGTTCGTGCGGCGGTCAGTTCCTCGAGGTCCAGTCCGGTGTGGATGACCGCTTCATCCCACAACGGGCCCTCGGCCAGGAGCTGTCCCCGCGGACCGAATACGAGCGAGCCTCCGGCGAAGCCTTTTCCACCCTCGAACCCGGTGAGCTGCGACACGGCCACTCCCACGCCATGCTCTTCCGCCGCCCCCTGGGCGAGTCGTCGCCACCGTCCGAGGTTGGCCGGAACGCCACTGCCTGGCTTCGCGCCGCGCGCCGGAGAGGCGCTGGGCACCAGGAGGAGCTGCGCGCCGTCCAACGCGGCAAGCGTCGCCGAGATCGAATGAAAGAGGTCCTCGCAGATCAACATCGCCGCCCGACCCCAGCGGGTGTCGAATGCGCGTACCGCGTGGCCCGCCTCGACGAATCGTTCCTCCTGGAAGACTCCGTAGGTCGGAAGGAACACCTTGCGGTGGACGTGCACGATCCGTGGCTCGGTCGCACCCAGCTCGAGGTACATGGCGGAGTTGTAGAGTCGATGTCCCCACACTTCGTAGAACCCTAGAACGACGTCCAGCGGCCGGCCGTCACCTCCAGCCCGCGCGTACCGCTCAGCGAGGTCCGTGGCCAAGCTCATCGCCGGGACCGCGTGCTCGCGGACTCCCCCCTCCAGGAAATACCCGGTGAGTGCCGTCTCCGGATACACCACGACATCCGGGACGGACGCCCTTTCCAGCAACCGGGCGAACGAATCCTCGATCCGGTCCAGACTGGCTGCCGGCTTTCCCTTGACGGGGCGGAACTGGGCTACCGCGATCTCTATGTGCATATGCCGAGGGCCCACGAATGGGGGTCTGAGTTCGGGAGTGGAACGTCAGGTTCACGGACCCCGGTGTCAATCCAGCGACCGTTTACCAAGGCGGGCGGCGGGCGTATCGTATGGCCCGGGCGATAGCGCCCGACACCATGATCCGTGGAGATGAATCGGTCTTGACCTTTACACCGCTCGTACTTGGATACGCGATCGCCCTGGCGATCGGCCTCCCGTTGCTCGCCTTCCGGACCGGCCTGAAGGACGAACACGTGGCGGAAGTAAAGGCGGCGCGCCCCGCCGTGTACTTCTCGGCTGCCGTATCCATCGGAGTGCTCGCCGCCGTCACCTTCGGGGTCTCGGCATGGCAGTCGATCCCTCCGGAGGATGTCGGCTGGAAGGTGGATGCGGCGGGGTCCGCGTTCGCGTGGGCCGTGGGTGTGGCGATAGCCGGACTGGCCACCATCTGGTTGGTGGTGCGACTGGGCCAGGCCTTGAAGCTCGCAGAGAGCCCATTGTCCTTCGTGCTGATGCCCCGCACGAGTCGCGAGAAGCGGGCGTTCCTTCTCGTCGCTGCCGTTGCGGCGGTCGGCGAAGAGTACCTGTATCGTGGATTCATGTACCACGTGTTCACCGGCACGATTGGGGATCCATGGACCGCCGCGGCCCTCACGAGCGTATCCTTTGGTGTGGCGCACGGGTACCAGAAAACCATCGGAATGACACGGGCCGCCCTGTTGGGTGCCCTTCTCGTAGTTCCGGTGATCTGGACGGGGAGCCTGTTTCCCTCCATCGTTGCGCACTTCTGGATCAATGCCGTGGTCGGGCTCGGCGGTTGGAAGCGGTTGTTTCCGGACCTGGCCGCCGCGGAGGCACGAACGACGTTAGACGACTGGAATAATGGCACATAGGGACGGACTTAGATGATCTCACATACGATCCGCACCAACCTGCTCCGCTCGATCGGACTGACACTCCTGTTGGGGCCCCTGGCGCCCCGGGCGATGGCCCAGGAGCTACCCGATCTGGAGATCGACGGCCTTCTGCGCACCGGGCTTCGCCTCGAGTCGTCCCGCTACGACGGAGTGAGCGGCTTCGAGATCTACGACGCCCGCCTCGGTGTGTCGGGAAAGGTCGGCATCGTATTCGACTATGCCCTGCGGGCCGAATACCAGTTCGAGGCTGACGCGGTACGCCTTCTCGACGTGCGCCTCTCGGTGCCGCTGAGTAACGAAGCTCTGCGGTTGGATGCGGGCCTCCTGATGTCCGGCTTCGGGCGCGAGACCATGAAGTCCAAGGATGCGATTCCGTTCGTCGAAAGATCCCAGGGTTCGCTCGCCCTGGCGCCCGGCCGGCAGGTCGGCGCGGCGCTTCGCGGCGTGGCGCTCGAGCAGCGACTGAGCTACTGGGGCGGTCTGTACAACGGGGAAGGCGCCACCTTCGGGAACGACGATCGCCGATTCCTGTTTGCGGGTAGAGTCGAGTACAACTCGGTAGGCGAGGTGGAGTTCTTCGAAGACTTCGTATACGAAATCGGGGCGGACCTGGCATTGGCCAGCGACAGCGCCAACCCGGTGCTGCCCGTGAGCCTGCCGCCGGGCGACGCGGAAGGCGTCGGGATTCCGGGCTATACGGAGTTCACGGGGAATCGATTCGCATGGAGCGCCGACGCGGGTATTCGCTACCGCGCGTGGTCCTTCGCCGCCGAATACGCGCGGGTGGAATACGACCCGGAGGGGAGCACCGACGAGGTCACTTCTGACGCATGGTTCGCGCAGGGCGCGTACAGCCTGTGGGGCGCCTTCGACCTCCTGGCCCGATACGATTCGTTCAAGCCCGCCGTGGGACTCGGCACCGAGCCGGCACGCACGCAGTTCCTGGTGTTCGGATTCATGGTCAATCCGGGATTCAACGCGAAGTTCGGTCTGCAGTATTCGCTCGGGATCGACGGAAGCCTTGTGGGCGTGTCACAGGCGATCGACCGGACCAATACGGGGCCGGGCCTGGCGGACAACCAGTTCCTCCTGAACCTGCAGCTGGCCTTCTAGTCGGTGCCGGCGGCGGCCTCGGCCCCTCCATGCCGCACGGTGGTACCGCGCACCATGAAGATCACGTCCTCGCAGATGTTGGTGGCGAGGTCGGCGATTCGTTCGATGTTCCGGCTGATCAGGATCACCTGCAGACACGCGGTCAGGCTGCCTTCGAGCATGTGTGTCAGCATGACCCGGAAAACGGAGTCGTGCAGGCCGTCCACCCGGTCGTCCTCGGCCATCACGGCAACGGCCTCTTCGGCGTTGCGGTGGACCAGGGCGTCGAGGGCCCTGCGAAGCATCGAGCGGGCGATGCGGCTCATTTCCTCGAGTTCGGGCGGACGTGGGGGCCGGTCGGTGGATTCGCGCAGCCGCACCGCCGCCTCGGCGATGTTCACGCCGTGATCTCCGATGCGCTCGAGGTCGCTGTTCACCTTGAGGATGGCGACGATCAGCCTGAGGTCGCCGGCCATCGGCTGATGTAACGCCAGCAGCTCGATGCAGCCTTCCTCTATGCTGACCTCTTCCGCGTCGATTGTGTTGTCCGCCGTATAGATCTCATCGATCGTGGCATCGCCTTGTCCCATGACCATGGAGACCGACTCGGCTACCAGGCCTTCGACCTTGTGCGACATGGCGAGAAGGCGCTGCTCGAGGTCCGCCAGACGCTCGTCAAAATGCTTGTGTGGCATGCTGCTCCTTCGCTCGTCTAGCCGAATCGGCCTGTGATGTACTGCTCGGTGCGCTCTTCGCTGGGGTTCGTAAACAGCCGCTCCGTGTCCCCGTACTCGATCAACTCGCCAATATAGAGAAACGCCGTGTAGTCACTGACGCGGGCGGCCTGCTGCATGTTGTGCGTCACGATGACGATCGTGTAGTCCTTCTTCAAGTCGCGGATCAGGTCTTCGATCTTGCCCGTCGCGATCGGATCGAGAGCACTCGCCGGCTCGTCCATCAGAAGGATCTCGGGTTCTACCGCCAGGGCCCGGGCGATGCACAACCGTTGCTGCTGCCCGCCCGACAGGCCGAGCGCACTTTCCTGCAGTCGGTCCTTGACTTCATCCCACAGGGCGGCCGACCGCAGGGAGTGCTCGACCTGCTCGTCCAGGTTTCCCTGGAACCCGTTGATCTTGAGACCGAAAGCGACGTTGTCGTAGATGGACTTCGGAAACGGGTTCGGCTTCTGGAAGACCATGCCGATGCGGCGTCGTACTTCGACGGCATCCACGTCCGGAGAATACAGGTCGGCCCCCTGGAAGAGCACTTCGCCCTCGACGCGGGCCACCGGAATGAGATCGTTCATGCGATTGAAACAACGCAGAAACGTGCTCTTCCCGCAGCCGGACGGGCCGATGAACGCGACCACCCGATTGCGCGGGATCGTGAGCGAGATCTCCTTCACGGCCTGTGCCGCACCGTAGTACACACTTAGATCCCTGGTTTCCAATGCGATGTCGGCGGTTTCGCCGATCGGATTCACGACACTCGTTGTGACCATCTTCTAGAACCGTTTCTGGAACTTGTTGCGGAGTATGATCGCACCCGCGTTCATGACGAGCAGCACGAACAGCAGCACGACGATCGCGCCGGCCGCCAACTCGTGGAACTCCGCCTGCGGCTTCGCCGTCCAGTTGAAGATCTGAATCGGGAGGACCGTGAACGGATCCATCGGACTGGTGGGCGAGAACGCGATGAACGTAAGAGCCCCGATCATGATGAGCGGTGCTGTTTCACCAATGGCCCTCGATAGCGACAGGATCGTTCCTGTCAGTATCCCGGGCAACGCGACGGGAAGGACCTGGTGACGGATCGTCTGCCACTTGGTGGCGCCCACCCCGTAGGACGCTTCGCGAAGCGAATTCGGCACCGCCTTCAGTGCTTCCTGCGCCGCGATGATCACGACGGGAAGAACCAGCAGCGCAAGGGTCGCGGCTCCCGCGAGCACGCTCCGTCCGAGTCCGAAGAAGCGAACGAATATGGCGAGGCCGAGAATCCCGTACACTATGGACGGCACTCCCGCC
>Ga0316192_10003733_pt1 | contig 11085 bp, 10 predicted proteins | sample MerIslwburrow_MG_FD_204931 | JGI IMG/M metagenome (GOLD analysis project Ga0316192, IMG submission 204931) | Coastal sediment microbial communities from Maine, United States - Merrow Island worm burrow | ecosystem: Environmental > Aquatic > Marine > Coastal > Sediment | place: USA: Maine...
CAGCAGCATCTCTCGCTCAAGATGAACCAGATGCGAAATATCTTCGACCTTAATCACCGGAACCAGCTTGTTTAGCTGCTTCTTAATCTGTTCAATAATATGTTCATCACCACGGGTAACCAGTGAAATCCGGCTCACGGTAGCATCCAGTGTAGGGGCTACATTCAGGCTCTCGATGTTGTAGCCGCGTGCTGAGAAAAGTCCTGCAACCCGGGTCAGTACACCAAACTCATTTTCAACAAGAATAGTAATGGTATGCCTCATGACAACACCATCTCGTTAATTGCTGCGCCAGCAGGAACCATAGGGAATACATTCTCCTCTTTGGAAATAGCCACATCAACAATCACAAAGCGATCATTGATATTGAGTGCCTTGTCCAGCGCAGCATCAAGCTCTTCCAGCTTGTCTACACGAAGACCAACACCGCCATATGCCTCGGCCAGCTTCACAAAGTCGGGCAGGGAATCAAAATAGGATTGAGAATAGCGGGACTCATAAAACATCTCCTGCCACTGTCGAACCATGCCCATATAGCCGTTGTTCAGAATCACAACAACAACAGGCAGGTTATACTGGAATGCCATGGAGAATTCCTGACTGCACATCTGAATCGATGAGTCGCCGGTAAAGACAACAACCTTCTCATCCGGCTTCGCAACCTGAGCGCCAATACCTGCAGGCAGGCCGTAACCCATGGTTCCGAGTCCGCCAGATGTTAACCAGCGATTAGGCCGGTTAAATCCATAGTGCTGAGCTGCCCACATCTGATGTTGCCCAACATCAGTTGCAACAATGGCATTGCCCTTGGTCTTTTCATGCACCGCCCGAATAACGGTCTGCGGCATGATCGCACCATCTTCAGGCTGTTCAAAACCTAATGAGTCCTTCTCGCGCCACTCGTTGATCTGCTCCCACCACAGCTTTAGAGCCTCGGCATCTGGCTGACCATCTCGGCGTGCGATCTCCTCAAGCAACTGTCTAAGCACTTCAGCCACATCACCTACAATCGGAAGATGTGCATGGATGTTTTTTGAAATTGATGAGGGATCAACATCAATATGAATCACCTTGGCATCCGGTGCAAAGGCATCAAGCTTGCCGGTTACACGATCATCAAAACGTGAACCTACGGCGATCAGAAGATCACAGTGAGAAACCGCCATATTGGCTTCATAGGTTCCGTGCATACCCAGCATACCGACAAAGTGATTATCGTCGTGGGGTATACCACCCAATCCCATCAAGGTGTTGGTAACCGGCGCACTAAGCGTATGAGATAGCTCACGCAACAGTGATGCAGCCCCGTGAGAGCTGATAACGCCACCGCCGGTATAAAGCACAGGTCGTTTTGCCGTAAGCATTGATCTTACAGCCCGTTTGATCTGGCCTGGATGACCATGGGTTACAGGCTTATAAGAGCGCATATCCACTGTTTCAGGCCACTCGAATTCACATTCGTCACTGCTGATGTCCTTAGGAATATCAACCAGTACCGGGCCAGGGCGTCCGGTTGTCGCAATATGGAATGCCTGGCGAATAATCAGTGCCAGATCTTCAACACGCTTCACCAGAAAATTATGTTTAGTTGCAGAGCGGGTGATACCAACAACATCAGCTTCCTGAAATGCATCATTACCAATCAGGCTCGATGGAACCTGGCCTGAGAAACAGACTGTAGGAATAGAGTCAGCCAATGAATCAGCCAGACCGGTTACCGCATTGGTAGCACCCGGGCCGGATGTAACCAGAGCAACACCACATTTTCCTGAAGCACGTGCATAGCCATTGGCTGCATGAAGAGCAGCCTGCTCATGACGTACTAGATAATGTTTAAAGTGGCTCTGCTTGAAAATAGCATCGTAGATAAAAAGGACCGAACCACCCGGATACCCAAAGATGGTATCAACGTTTTCACGTTTAAGGCATTCAACGAAGATTTCGGCGCCGGTCATTTTCATGGTTTATCTGCTCACTGGGAAAATTAGGAATCGAACCGTAAGTTCGGGCCTCTAAAGTGTCAAGAAAATCGGCCCAAAACCCTTTAAAAATAAGGATTATCACTCGGCATTCGATCTATCTGGAATCAATTTCCGAATAACCGCTTTCGGCCAAAAGCGGACATTCAATCTTGTCTGGAAATCAGTTCATTTCTTTAGATTCAACCGGAATAATGTTTTCGTAAAGCAAAATTAATTGCAATCAAATGATGTCCTAAACTGTTCTTACATATTCAGACTGCATAGCAAGTCAATATTATGATAAGGAGTTCAATGTGAAACAAAATAAAAGAGAGAGCATTCGAGGTGCGGTGCTATTGTTGGTGGGTATGTTAGCTATGCCTATTACAACATTGGCCGGTAACGATTCATCAATAAAGGGAGATTTACGAACCAATATCAAAGCATCAATGCAGCAGTATATTAAATCTCAAACCATTAATGGGGAGATGTATCTGTATGATCCGTTGGATAACAGTTTGCTGAAATTAAAACTGGACAATCTTCATGATGGAATTGTCAAAAAAGGTGATTATTACGTTAGCTGCGCCGATTTTGTGGATCAAAATAACCGGGAGATAGACATTGATTTTATGGTTCGTGATAACGCTGAACATCTGATGACGATGCAGGCAATCGTGCATGCGGTTGATGGATCGAAGCGTAAGTACCAATTGGAAGAGCTAGACTAGTGCAGTCAACTGGAGGCCCTCCTGAGAGTCTGGAGTCTCTATTACATTCAGGATACCGCTATGCGATATCGCTGACGCATCATGAGGCACAAGCCGAGGATATTCTTCAGGACGCATGGCTTGCAGTTCTTAGAGCACAGGGCCCCCATACCAAGCCTTATCTTTACACAGCAATTCGAAGCCGTTTTTTCAATATCAACAAGCGTGAAAAACTGGTTCCTATGACCTCACTGGATGAAATCAGCGAGCCTGCTGTAGAAACACAGCCGGAAGATTTGGCAATTTTTGGTCGCTTGGAAGATGAGAGCTTAACTATAGCTCTAGGTACATTGCGGGTGGTTGAACGCGAAATGCTATTTCTTTCAGCCGTTGATGAATTCACAGCTAAAGAGATTGCAACGATGACTGGTATGCCCCGAGGTACCGTACTTAGTCTGATCCATCGAGCTCGGCATAAAATGCGCGATTGGTTTGAAAAGAGAGATCGGAGGAGTAACCATGAAAAATAATCCGATAAATGAACGCATTCAATCTTATTACAAAGAACGTAACCTTGATTCATCAGTGCTACACAAGCTTTTAGCTGAAAGCGGTACGGATAGAGACCAGCTAAATTCGGGAATCTTCGCAGGTTGGTTCTCATTTCCACAATTAAAACAGGTAGGCGTAGCTGTTGCTATGATGCTTGTAGTTGTGCTGTCATTTCATTTGGTAGATAGCTCACAGCTCGATCAGCGAGTTGCCAATGAAATTGCCATGAATCACAGCAAGGCATTTAAGGTCGAGTATCCAACCGGAGATTTCCTTGCCCTGAATGGTGTGATGAACAAACTTGATTTCCAGATCGTTTTTCCAAAAGCCATACGCCAGATGAATCTTCAGGTATTAGGTGCTAGGTATTGTTCTATTCAGGGAATGATAGCTGTTCAGATTAAATTGAAGTCGCCTGATGGCACCAGACACACACTGTATGAAACTCGCCAGGATGGGTCGCTTGATCATATTCGTAGCAATCTTGTTGTCAGCGGAACCCAGATACGAATGTGGAATGAGCAAGGTCTCTTTATGGGCTTGGCTCACTAGCCCTTAGTTATTCAGGTAAAGTGATTTGTGAAACACTTCTTTTCTTTTTACTAAATCTGAACGTCCGCCTTTGGCCGAAAGCGGTCATGCGATTAAACTGTTGTTGAGAGGTAATGCATCAGAACTGCGTCCTCGCGTGCTGCTCCCTCATGCTGGGGAACGTAGTACGCTTTGCGGATGCCTGAGTGAGTGAACCCTAGTTTGGCATAGAGTGATTGGGCAGCATGATTGGATGTGCGGACTTCCAGTAGCATTGACATCCCGGCCTTAGCAGCCATCAGATTGCGACTTAACTGTTCGGCAATGCCTCTGCGTTGATAGTCTGGAGAGACAGCAATCTGCATGATATGCACCTCATCAAGCACATCACAGCTTAACAGATAACCTACCAGCCGCTCTTCATCCATGCAGATCAGCAGATCATAGCCATCTTCCAGTGCTGACCTTAAGCCCTTCAGAGACCAGCTTTCGTAGAACACTTCACAATTGAGCTCATAAACTGCAGCAAGATCATCTGCTGCACCATTTCGATAGGTGAGGTTCAAGCTCCCTCTGGCGCGTCCACCTGCATGCTCCAGTTACACGCCTCTGAAGCGCAGACATGTTCGGTTCCACGGCGTTTGGTGGTCTTCTCGGTTATAAACGGAGCAGCACATTGAGGGCAGGGCTTTCCAATCGGTTTGTTCCAGAGTGCTTTTTTACACTTCGGATACTGTGAGCATGAGTAGAAAATCTTGCCACGGCGCGATTTCTTCTCGAGGAATGTTCCTTTACCGCACTCAGGGCAGGGAATCTTGGTGTCTTTCGGCTTCTCCAGTGGTTGAATGTTTTTGCACTCAGGGTAAGCAGAGCAACCAAGGAATTTTCCGTAACGACCATGTTTGATCGCCATCGGTTCACCGCACTTATCACATTTCTCATCAGAGAGTTCAGGTTCAGCCTGTTCTGCATCGCCATTGATTGGCTTAGCAACTTTACAGTCTGGGTAACCTGTACAGGCAAGGAATTTGCCAAATTTACCGAGCTTGATCGCCATCGGCTTGCCGCATTCAGGGCATACCTCATCACTCTCTTCTGTTGGGCGAGGAGCTTTTCCTGCCTCATCTACATCAGCCTTAAATGGCCCCCAGAACTCACGCAACACCGGCTTCCACTCCGCCTCTCCACGTGCAACGGCATCAAGTTTATCCTCTACCGAAGCTGTAAAACTCAGGTCCATGATTTTGCTGAACGAGTCCACAAGGAATTTGCTGACCCACTCACCAACATCAGTCGGCACAAACCGCTTCTTATCCATCTCTGCATAATTTCGTTCACGCAGTACATTCAGGATCGATGCATAGGTAGAGGGGCGTCCGATACCATGACTTTCCAGCTCTTTTACCAGTGATGCCTCTGTGAAGCGTGGTTTGGGTTCAGTGAAATGCTGTTTTGGATCGGCCTGGTTAACCTTAACGGCATCACCCACCTCAAGCGGTGGCAGAAGGCGATCTTTATCATCTTTGGCAGGCTCATCCGTGCCCTCAATGTAGAGCTTTCTAAAGCCTGGAAAAGCCAATACGGAACCGGTGGCACGAAGTGTGTGTGTATCCGATTCAATATCTGCACTCACCTGATCCAGAATGGCCGGGGTCATTTGAGAGGCCAATGCACGTTTCCAGATCAAGGTATAGAGCTTCCACTGATCAGGATCCAGTGATGATTTCATCGATTCAGGTGTGCGTGAGACAGCCGTTGGTCGGATCGCCTCATGCGCTTCCTGTGCATTCTTGCTCTTGGTCTTAAACACACGCGGACTGGTCGGGAGATAATCCGCTCCGAATTGGCTACCAATATAGCCACGAATATCATCCAGAGCTTCAGCAGCCAGTGAAACCGAGTCGGTACGCATGTAGGTGATCAGGCCAACCGGCTCTCCATCAACCTCAATACCTTCATAAAGGCGCTGGGCAACCTGCATCGCTTTGCGAGCAGTAAAGCCAAGTTTTCTTGATGCCTCCATCTGCAGTGACGAAGTGATGAATGGTGCGGCTGGTTGCTGTTTTGCCTGTTTCTTCCGAACATCAGTCACCTCAAAAGAGGCTTCTTCAACCTTTTTGGCAATGGCTTTGGCATTAACACCATCGGTAATCGCGAATTTACCCAGCTTCTCAGACTCTATCGCATGTAACTGCGCATCAAACTTGCCAGCAGCCACTGAACAGGCTGTATCAATAGTCCAGTACTCTTTTGGTTTGAAATCACGAATAAGCTGTTCACGGTCACAGATCAGACGCAGGGCAACCGACTGCACACGTCCGGCAGAGAGGCCGCTGCGAATCTTTCTCCACAAGAGAGGTGAAAGGGTAAAACCAACCAGATAATCAAGCGCACTTCTTGCCTGCTGTGCATCAACAAGCTGCATGTTGATCTCAAGTGGACTTGCCATCGCTTCATCAATGGCTTTTTTAGTAATTTCGTTAAAAACAATCCGTTTAACTGTTTTGCCTTTCAGAGCGCCTCGGCTCGTCAGCTCATCGGCAACATGCCATGCGATCGCTTCCCCTTCACGATCCAAATCGCTTGCAAGAATCAGCTCATCTGCCTTTTTCATCGCTTTCTGAATGGCTGAGATTCGTTTCTCTTTATCATCAATGACAACATACTTAAGTGCAAAGTCCTGCTCTGTATCTACAGAACCATCCCGCTTCGGAAAGGCGCGAACATGGCCATAAGAGGCCAGTACTTTATAACCTTTTCCAAGGTATTTTTCGATGGTCTTTGACTTGGCGGGGGACTCCACCACAACAACTGCACTCATCAGTTTTTGCCTCCAAGGGTATACCGGCTGCCGGGTAATCTTTCGATCACACCCTGCAGTTCGAGCGCGAGCAAGCTTGGCGAAAGTTGCGGCACGGTCAAGCCGCAAGCCTCTGAGAGCGCATCCAGATGCATCATCTCCAGCTTCAGAGCAGCCATAATTTTCGCCTCTTCATCATTGGCTGGGGCGTAGGAAGGTTGTTCGCCGAGTTTCTCCTGTGTCCATCCAAGCTGCTGTAACAGATCGCTAGCCGAGCCTGCCAGAGACGCACCATCCCGGATCAGTTGATGGCAACCTGCATGGGCATCATTGAGTATCGAGCCGGGCACGGAAAACACCTCCCTCCCATAACCTGCAGCCTGCCCGGCAGTGATCATTGAGCCTGAACGAAGGGTGGCTTCAACAACAAGGGTTGCTTGAGAGAGGCCTGCGATAATCCGGTTTCGTTGCGGAAACTGTTCAGGACGGGCCGTGATATCAGGTAGATATTCACTAACTACACACCCCTGCCCGGCAATCGCCTCAGTCTGTCTCTGTTGTGTTTCACCAGTCACTGCTTTGAGTCCACAGCCCAGCACTGCAACTGTTCCTGAATCTCCCTCAAGTGCTCCACCATGTGCCGCAGCATCAATACCGTAAGCCATGCCACTAACAATGCTCACGCCTCGCTCGGAGCAGTATCGACTCCAGCGCCGCGCAATCACCTTGCTCTCTCTGCTTGCCTTGCGAGCCCCCACGACAGAGAGCATCTGTGGATTGTTCAGTACAGCGATATCCCCCTGCGCAAACAGAAGAAGCGGTGCATCATCACACATAGCCAATTGCTGAGGATAAGATTCATCCTCAACGCAAAGTAGTTGTATATTAGAGTTCCGGCAGGAGTAAATAACACTTTCGACGGCTTTTTGATCCACACTTTGAAGAGCCCTGATCAGTTTCGGATTAACATCACTGTGCGCTTCCAGCTCAACAGGAACCATCTGCCAGAGTGCATCAACTGAACCGGCAATAGCAATCAACTGGCGACCGATTCGCGGCCCGACACCTCGCGCCATCACCAGACGCAGGTAAGCTACAGCAGAATCAGAACATGGCACCTACAGAGCAGTAAAGGGGACTAACGTCTGGCCTTGTTGCGAACCGCATCACCTTTATTAATAGACGAGGTTGATTCAACGACCAGAGCAAGTGAGGCATCACCCTGAGCAACCAAAACCAGCACTTCACCAATTTTCTCTTCAGGCAATTGAATCGAACCACCACCGACCCGATCTTTTATCATACGTCCGGCCCGATGAATGGAAAGTGCCGTACCGGGTTGAAGTCCATCACCACTACCGAGACTGATGCCAATCACCTGGTTCTGGCCCGCTTCAGCAGCATTGTTACGAATATAGAGAACCTTACCCACCGGGCTTCCAGACGGATGGCTTGGTACAATCCGTGTATTGATCTGTTTAGCTGGCTTCAGGCGGTCTCCACGTGACAGCTCCTCAAAAGTCTGCAACACGATACCGCGATAGACACCCTCTGCTTTTGATTGAATCTCAATCTGTCCAAGATGGTTAACCAGTACGCCCACGACATCTCCGCTGTCCGGGTCTTTGATCGGATCGCCGGTACGAAATACATCAAATACATCACCATCACTAACACTCTGGTTCATTTTAAGATAGAGATTATCATTAGCGCCGTAATTGAGGCGATCATCTTCCGAGTCAAGAATATAACCCACGCCCTCTACAGCATCTGGCTGGATAAAATCCTGCCTGGCCAGAGCGGTCAGCAGTTTGCTGGCATCAATAGTCGCCTCAAGCTTCTCAACCGGCTTGTTGATTACTTTAGGCTGAGGACGAACTTTGGAGAGTCCTCCACTTTTTTTCTTTTTCTTAACATCAAACCAGATCTCATTGCCAGGATAGATCAGGTCAGGATTGGATATATAGAGGTTTCGCTCCCATATCTTCAACCATTTTTCGGGATTCTTGAAAAAGTAGTTGGCAATATCCCACAGGGTATCACCTTTTTTTACAATGTAGGGTTGTGGCAGATTCTGTTTGAGATCTGCCTCACTCACTTCCTGAGGCATGGCCAGCGAATCAGCTGTTGCCTGAAGCGGAAGTGCAAATGCAAATAGAAGCGATGCAATTGCAAGATAGTGTTGAAGTTTCATATGAACCCTCCGGTCCTAACTATCGAATTTATCAAAGCTTGGCATATCCTGAGCGAGCTCGCAACACCCCCTAAATCAGGAAGCGCCGGTTTTAGGCTCAACACCGGTCCAAAGACGGCGAATATTGCTGGAGTGTCGCGCAATCATCAGGCCACCTAAGAGAAGACAAAGCACTATAGCCTCGACTGGAGCACCCAGCGGCCATGCAAGCAGCGGCAGGGCAATACCGGCAATGATCGAAGCTAATGAGACATAACGGGTAATGCGAAACATCACCAACCAGATGAGAAATGAGCCAACAGCTACCCACGGCACCCATGGAATGACAACGCCAAACATCGTGGCAACACCCTTACCACCTCTGAACTTAAGATATACAGGGAAAATATGACCCATAAATGCAGCCAGTGCCACGGTGGCAATCAGCAACGGTTCCGCACCCAGTCTGATGGCGATAGCAACCGGAATCGTACCCTTCAGAATGTCCGCCAACAGTGTAAGCGCACCAACCTTCTTGCCTCCGGTGCGCATAGCATTAGTGGCTCCGATGTTTCCGCTTCCGTGACTACGTGGGTCCTTGCCTGTCAGCCAACGGGCAAACAGCAAGCCAAACGGAATGGCTCCGATCAGATAGGCTCCAAAGGCCGAAATTAGCACTGTTTCTGACAAAAGAAGCTCTCAGTGATGATCAGCGAAGCTGACGATAACGGCTGCGACACGCATCAAGACGACTCTGGAGACGTCCTGCCTGACCATCACAAATGTAAGTTGGAAGCACCTCTTCCAGTGCAGCTGGATCACCAAACACTTCCGGAAAAGGGCTGCCATCAATAACACTGTCATGCTGCAACAACTTGAGCTGATCAGGTGTCAAAGGCGGCGTGGGCAATAGCTGCGTAAAACCAGCCATGATTTTTGCTGCGAAGCCAGGCACTGGAAGCAGTAGCCGACTTCGCCCCAGAGAATCCATCAGAATCTGCATCAACTCCATAAAGCTATAGCTCTTTGGCCCACCCAAATCAAAAACATTTCCAAAGAGATGACGGTTATCGATCGAAACCACAAAAGCGCGTGCAACATCTTCTACCCATACAGGCTGAAAACGGGTATTGCCGGCAATCACCGGTAGTACAGGAGCAAAACGGCTCATCGCCTTAAACTTATTAAAAAAGGAGTCGCCTTCACCATAGATGATCGATGGCCTGAAAATAGTCCAGGATAGCCCTGACTGGCGAATACGTGTCTCCGCCTCACCTTTAGTCCGGGCATACCGGCTCTCCGGTATTTTACCTGCGCCCAGTGCACTCATATGCAGATACTGCGTTGCCGAGCTCTTCTTAATCGCTTCAAGAACATTTTCAGTACCTTTTACATGGGCTGCATCAAAAGAGTAACGCCCCCCCTCAAACAGAAGGCCAACGAGATTAATCACACAATCACTACCTACCATCGCCTCATCCAGACCACGGCCAGTAGTAACATCGGCTTTTACCAGACGAACACCCTCAACAAGAATATCCCGTGCTCGCTCAGGATGTCTGCATGCCACAACCACTGTATGCCCCGCTCGCGTCGCCTGACGCACAATGGCACGACCAACAAACCCACTGCCACCAATGATACATACCTGCTTGGACATAAGACCTCCCTGATTTTTTCTAACTCGATAAAGAAGCAATTATGCGAGAGCTTGATGAAAGACGCAATGTGTCTCTGCAAAACTTTGCATAAAAAAAGGGCCGCTCTTCAGCGACCCTTTTCATCTGTTTCATTGTTACGCAATTGGCGGCGCATCCGGAGAGTCCGCAAAGGTCTTCAGCTTCTGAGCCCGTGAAGGGTGACGAAGCTTACGAAGTGCTTTCGCCTCAATCTGACGAATACGCTCACGCGTTACGCCAAACTGTTTACCCACCTCTTCCAGCGTATGGTCGGTATTCATACCGATACCGAAACGCATGCGAAGCACCTTCTCTTCACGAGGTGTCAGATTATCCAGAACCTCAAGTGTTGCTTCACGCAGAGCTTCACTCACTGCACCATCCAGTGGGTTTTCAGCATTTTCATCTTCGACGAAATCGCCAAGCTGAGAATCTTCATCATCACCAATCGGCGTCTCAAGTGAGACAGGCTCTTTAGCAACCTCAAGAATCTGCTCAACTTTTTCGACCGGCATCTCCAGATGTTCCGCCAGCTCTTCAGGACTTGGCTCACGACCAATCTCCTGAGCAATCTGACGGGAGACACGCATCATCTTATTAATGGTTTCGATCATATGTACCGGAATACGGATCGTACGTGCCTGATCAGCAATAGAGCGGGTGATCGCCTGACGAATCC
>Ga0316192_10003735_pt1 | contig 11079 bp, 10 predicted proteins | sample MerIslwburrow_MG_FD_204931 | JGI IMG/M metagenome (GOLD analysis project Ga0316192, IMG submission 204931) | Coastal sediment microbial communities from Maine, United States - Merrow Island worm burrow | ecosystem: Environmental > Aquatic > Marine > Coastal > Sediment | place: USA: Maine...
GGCCTCGGGCTGAGTGGAATGTGTGTTTGGCGACAAACATTCTATCAATCCGAGCCAGCCTTCTTTACCAATTTCATCTGTTTACTGCAATGCAACGACTCTCCTGTCGCTTAAGTAAGTGCCATTGGGGTTAGGTGCGCATAGGCTCAGCATGAGTCCGGTGAGTGCAGCGCGCGTACGTTTTGCCTTACGTGCTTCACATCAGGATGCTCTTAAGTCACTAGCACATGCAGCACTGAACAGCATCTCTGGACAGACCGTCTCCACACTTGTAACTGACGCGCTGCAGGATATTTATCCGGAACATCATTCGGATAAAATCTCAGTGTGACGCCGACGCTGAACCGTCTATCATTTTCAGAATTTACACTTGAGATTTTAAGATGTTGTCCCCAATAAAAAAACATACAAAGGTAGATGCAGTGATCTGTATCTGGCTCAACTACAAGAGGAGGAAAGGTGATGTCGACGTTACAGCAATTTCGTGAAGGCCTCAACGAGGCCTGGGACACTCTGCTGGAAGGCTGGCAAAAATTGTACCGGCATGCTGCGGGTGCCATTACCCGATTTACACCGGGTAATCAGAGTCGTTCAGACTCGGATGCACAGGAGGCGCGCGCAATTGCATTGCGCAGTACAGGTTGGGGCGTTCTGGCGTCCGAGGTGTTTGATGATGATGACCGAATCGTGGTGCGGCTTGAAGCACCGGGCATGCAGAAGGATGACTTTGATTTGCATGTTATGAAGGACTACCTGGTAGTCAGCGGTCGGAAGCAGATGGAAAATGAACGCACTGAGGGACGTTACCACATTGTGGAATGTGCATATGGCAGCTTTGAGCGTGCAATTCCGCTACCGGATGAGGTAGAAACCGATAAGGCCTCTGCCAGCTACAAGCGAGGCATCCTCAGGGTGGAGTTACCAAAATCGTCACGCCGGCAAAGGAAAAGAATCAAGGTTGACGTGGATTGATGTCCATCCCATGAAACTGAAAACAGCCTGAAAGAATCCGGATAGTATTGGGTATGGTTTATTTGTAGTGAAAAATGACATTTATAATCAATGGGATAGTTGTTGTGAGTGGTGTGTCGGTTTTTTTTCCGGACGCGGACTTGAAACTACCGAGAGCGTCCCTATATGCAGAAATGTGAGCAGCCAATCAATTTCAAAGGAGGTGTTTCATGTTTGGTAATCGAACAAATTTCGGCGGCAGCCTGTTCGATGAATTCCGGCGATTGGAAGGTGAGATGGATGAACTTTTTGGGCGTGGCTCCTGGCCGGCAGGGATTCGATCGGTGGCACAGGGAACCTACCCACCCGTTAATGTTGGCACCACGCCTGAGCAGGTGGATGTGTATCTCTTCGCAGCAGGGTTGGATGCCAAGTCGCTGGATATTTCGCTGCAACAGAACCTGTTGACGATATCCGGCGAGCGTAAGGCTCCGGCAAAGGAAGATGTCAACTATTATCGAAAGGAGCGCTTCGATGGCAGTTTTCGTCGTCTGATTACCTTGCCTGATGATGTTGATCCCGAGCAGGTTGAAGCTCAATACCGGGACGGTATTTTACAAATCGAGGTGAAACGGCGTGAGGCTAGCCGGCCGAGGCAAATTGAAGTGAAGTAAACGACCGTATTGTTAATGAGCAAGATTGGCCTGAATCAGGTCCACTCCATATTGTCCTTGCCCAATGAATGTTATAGGAGGTGCCATTATGGCGGATGCAAATGCTGAGAAAAGTGAAATGACAACCCGCGAATCTACCGAGGCTGGTAAGCATGAATCTGAAATGACACTACGCCCACCAGTCGATATTTTCGAGGATGCCGAGGGAATAACCCTGATGGCGGATATGCCTGGTGTGTCTCGTGAGTATCTAAATATAGAGGTTGATAAGGATATGTTGCTGGTCGAGGGTGATGCCCGGATCGATATGCCCGAGGGCATGGAAGCGGTCCATGCGGATGTGCGTGTAACCTGTTACCGGCGAAGTTTCGCACTAAGCAGTGAGCTTGAAGCGGATAATATTGATGCAAGTCTCAAGGATGGTGTGCTTAGTGTACGCATCCCCAAACGACCTGAAGTTCGGCCGCGTAAGATTGAAGTGCGAGTGGAGTAAGAATCATGGTGGATGCCCGGCCAGGCTTTGTTTGTAAGCGGACCGGTAAATAATGATGGAACTTTTGTGCCGGGCATTTGTCTTTTTGAAAGTTTCTGACAGGTAATGGAATTTTTAACTGAAGTAGCTATGAGTATGAAAATCGCGACCGTACTGGCAACAGCAATCGTCTCCGCGTTTCGCCCCCTTCACCGGATCTTTTTCGATATCGGCTTCCCCTGATAGCAGGCGTTTCTGTTTGAACCGACCCATCGGGTTGTGAACTCTGACGGGGGCATGTACCCCCACACGGCATATTTTGCTCTATGTCGCGTCTGTTTGTGGCAAAGAGTTTGGCAGAATAAGGGGGATACATGATTCAAATCGAACATCTTACACGTCGTTACGGCGAACTTACTGCCGTAGATGATGTCTCGTTCCAGATTGGACGCGGCGAGATCGTTGGACTGCTGGGCCACAATGGAGCTGGCAAGACCACCATCATGAAAATGGTGACGGGTTTCCTTGAGCCGACTTCAGGAACCATTCAGGTCGAAGACCTTGAGGTTGGCAGGGATACCCATGCGATACAGTCTCGTATTGGCTATCTGCCGGAAAACTGTCCGCTCTATCCCGAGATGACCGTGATTGATTACCTTGACTACCAGGCGAGCCTGCATGGTCTGGGTGCTGACAAACGGGCGCGTGCCATTGCGCAATCAATTCGTCGTACGGCTCTTGTAGACAAGGCAACCCAGACGATACAGACACTCTCACGTGGCTACCGACAGCGGGTTGGTGTGGCACAGGCAATTCTGCATGATCCCGACATCGTTATCCTGGATGAGCCGACCAATGGTCTGGATCCGACCCAGATTTTGCATATGCGCGAGCTGATTCACGAGTTGGCGAAGACTGCGACTGTCATAGTTTCTACGCACATCCTTCAGGAAGTGCAGGTGGTATGTGATCGGGTGTTGATTTTGCGTGCCGGCAAGCTGGTGGTGAACTCGCGGCTGGATGAATTACAGCAGGGTCGTCGGTTGCTGGTCAGTGTCGATGACGAGGCTGAGGAACCACTGGCAAGTGTCGAGGGTGTTGCCGGTGTTGAGACGCGCGGCAAGATTAATGGCCGCTGGACCTATGCACTGAATGCAGGCGACGAGGTTGCACCGCGGGTTGTGGACGTATTGGCTGGTGTTGGCCGGCGTATCTATACACTGCAACCAGAGCATCGTGACCTGGAGACGGTCTTTGCTGAAGTCAACGAGATTGCACATCCCGGGGAGGTGAGCCATGGATGAGATGTTGCGTATTGCTCGCAAGGAGTTTGGCGGATTCTTCGCTTCACCCGCCGCCTTCCTGTTTCTTGGTGCCTTTATGGCCGTCACCCTATTCGTGTTTTTCTGGGTAGAAACCTTTTTTGCGCGCAACATTGCCGATGTGCGCCCCCTGTTCCAATGGATGCCTGTGCTGCTCATCTTTCTGGTGGCAGCGTTGACCATGCGGGCATGGTCCGAGGAGAGAAGGGCGGGCACGCTCGAGACGCTATTGACCAGCCCGGTCAGTCCTCTCCAGTTGGTGCTAGGCAAGTTTCTCGCGGGACTTGCACTGGTTGGTGTTGCGCTGTTACTGACCTTGCCACTGCCGATGACAGTTGCATTGCTTGGTCCGCTCGATTGGGGGCCGGTAACAGGCGGTTACGTGGCAACGCTGTTCCTGGCTGCTGCCTATGTGGCGATCGGGCTTTATATGAGTTCACGGACGGATAACCCAATCGTTGCACTTATTCTTACCGTCGTCGTCTGTGGCCTGTTTTATCTGCTGGGTTCATCCATGCTAACGAAGCTGTTTGGTCACGAGGTTGGTGGATTATTGTCACTGCTGGGCAGTGGCTCGCGTTTTGATTCTATCACCCGCGGTGTGCTGGATTTACGTGACCTGTATTACTACCTTTCCATCGTGGGTGTGTTCCTGTCGCTGAATCTTTTCTCACTGGAACGTTTACGCTGGGTCGGTAACCCTACCACACGCCAGCATCGCCAATGGGGCTGGTTGGCAGGGCTCACAGCGGCCAACTTTATAGCTGGTAACCTGTGGCTCGCATCAGTTGACTGGGCAAGGGCTGATATCACACAGGGTAATATCTATTCGCTATCCGATGCAACCGAACAGTACCTGAACCAGTTGCAGGAACCGTTGTTGATCCGGGGTTACTTCTCTGCCAAGACACATCCTCTGCTTGCGCCACTGGTGCCGCAAGTGAGAGACCTGTTAGAAGAATATGCTGTTGCCGGCAAGGGTCGAGTGCAGGTGGAATTTATTGATCCGCACGAAGATCAGACTCTGGAAGAGGAGGCAGCGAGTAAATACAGTATCAGGCCGGTGCCATTCCAGATGGCAAGCAAATATCAGTCCTCAGTCGTTAATTCCTACTTCGATATATTGGTGTCCTATGGCGATCAGCATGAGACCCTGAACTATAACGACCTCATCGAGGTGAAAGCGCGCGGGGAACAGGATCTCGAAGTGCTGCTGAAAAATCCTGAATACGCGATTACCCGTTCAATCCGCAAGGTGCTCAACACTTACCAGGCGGGTGGTAATCCCTTCGAGACACTGACCAGCCCGGTTGAATTCGCCGGTTATATTTCGCCGAATGAGAAATTACCGGAACGTCTGGGAACACTTAGTGACGACCTGGAAAGTGTGTTAGAGGAATTGAATCTTGATGCCGGGGGCAAACTCAAGGCGCGCTTTGAAGACCCAGATGCTAATGGTGGGGTGCTGGCCAGGGAACTGAATGAGAAATTCGGCTTTTCACCCCAGATTGCGAGCCTGTTCGACCCAAACCCGTTCTGGTTCTACATGGTGCTGGAGGGTGATGGTGATGTGGTTCAGGTGCCATTGCCTGGTGAGTTGGACCGTGATGCACTCAAACACTCGCTTGAGGCTGCCATTCAGCGCCTGGCGCCGGGATTTCTCAAGACTATTGCGCTTGTCAGGCCGCAGGCAATGGGTCCTGAGGCAAGGCGTTACACCTTTCTAACCGATATGCTTTCCGAAAACATGCGTCTCAAGGAAACCGATCTGAAGGAGGGTCACGTTCCGGCGGATGCGGACTTATTGCTGGTGCTGGGCCCAGAGGATCTGGATGAGAAACAGTTGTTTGCGATCGATCAGTTCCTGATGCAGGGGGGCAGCGTGGTGCTGGCTGCCTCTGCCTTCGATGCAGATGTGGGCAGTACCCTGACGGCGACCCGGCATGCTTCCGGGCTGGAAGACTGGCTCGCGCATCATGGCCTGGATATCGACGACAGCATGGTTCTGGATCCGCAGAGCGGTGCGCTGCCGGTGCCGGTACAACGCAATATCGGTGGCATTTCGATTCGCGAGATACGTATGCTTCCGTATCCGCACTTTCCGGATATCCGTGGGGAAGGATTAAATGCGGATAACCCGATTACTGCAGCACTCGGTCAGGTGACCCTGAACTGGGCCTCCCCGATCACGGTAGATGAAAGTAAAAACAAGGAACGCAGCATAACGCCGCTGCTCAGTTCATCTCCGCAAAGTTGGGTATCCAGTGACCTGAATATTGTTCCCGATTACCGTGCCTGGCCGGATACCGGCTTTGATCCATCCGGCGAACGTGGTAGCCGTCTATTGGCTGTTGCCGTGGAGGGACGGTTTGACTCGTTTTTCAAGGACATGGATTCACCACTGGCAAAACCGTCCGAAGAGACAGAGTCTGCAGACCAGACAACCACCGAAGACAACGCGGATGCGGCAGCGGAAGCTGCAACCGAAAATCCTGGCCCCATCACCAGCGTGATTGAACGTTCGCCCGAGTCGGCTCGTATCATGCTCATTGCGTCCAACACATTCGCAGACGATGCGATGTTAAGTCTGGCCTCCGAGGGTCTTGGAACTCTCTATACCCGGCCAGTGGAGTTCCTGCAGAATGCGGTTGACTGGTCGCTGGAGGATCGCGGTCTGTTAACCATTCGCAGCCGGGCACAGTTCGCCCGAACGCTGGCTCCCATGGAACGCAGTGATCAACTGTCCTGGGAATACCTCAATTACGGTCTGGCTCTCCTCGGTCTCGTAGCTGTGTGGTTCTGGCGGCGCCGGGTGCGTCAGTCTGAACAGGTCCGTTATCAGATGATTCTCGCGGAGGTTTAAGGAATGCAAAAAACGATTGGAATTCTTGCCATACTGCTGGTTGCTCAAGTGGTATTCGCCGTCGGTATGAGTTTCACCGGCCCAAGCCTGACGGCGGTTCGACCGGATACGCCGCTGCTTGAGCTTGCTGAGAATGCCGTGGACCGGCTCACCATTGAAGGATCTGATAATCAGCAACTCGCTCTGTCCCGGCAGGGTGAAGAGTGGGTGCTGCCGGAAAAGGGAAACTTTCCAGCTGACCAAACCAGGATTGATCGCTTGCTTGGCCAACTCCGCGGATTGAAACGCGGCCTGGCAGTTGCCACGACCGAGGGTGCACAAAAGCGTTTCAGGGTAAGTGATGATGCCTTTGAAAGGCGTGTGACGCTTTCCCGGGGTGATGAGACCCTGTCAAAACTCTATCTTGGCACGTCGCCGGGCATGCGCCGGGTGCATGCAAGGACCAGTAACGATGATGCAGTGTATACGGTAGGCTTCGGTATTTATGATGCCCCTGTCAACACTGAGGACTGGGAAGACAAGTCTGTGCTGCAAATCTCGCGCGGTGAGATCGAGAAGATCATTCTGGCAGATCTCATGCTGAACTCTGTGCCAGCCAATGGGCAGGGTGTCACTTCAGGGCAAGGTGATAACAAGAGTCCAGCTAAAACAACCTGGAGCAGTGATGCTATGGCCGAGAGCGAAACGGTCAACCAGGCCAGTGCAAATGCGCTGGCAGAGAAATTAGCCGGGTTGCGCATCGATGCGGTGCTCGGATCTACGGTAAAACCGGAATACGGCCTGGAAGATCCTGAACTGGTGATTGGTTTGCAGCCTAAGGGTGGGGAGGAACTGGAGTACCGCCTTGGTAAGCATGAAAATGGCAATGACTATGTGCTCAAGGCCTCAAGCCGGCCGGAGTATTTTCGTCTGCCAGGCTATGCCGGCGATGCACTGCTTGAGGCAGCCAGTCGTGAGCAGTTAGTGGAGGCGATGTCCACGGTGTCCGAAGCGACCGATGAGAGCAAGACATTTCCAGAACTGGTTGATTCGATACCAGTTGAAAGCTCTGATGAATCAGATCATGGTAATGCCAATGAAGAGGCATTGCATTAATAGTGTATGCAACCAGTTTGGTTTTTATCTTGATGAAGATCCTGCCGACCAGAGGAGTGAAAACATGATGTTACAAGCCACCATTCCTGGATCTGGGCAGCTACCCAGGATACTGGTGTTATTGGTTCTTCTCTTTGGTAGCTCGGGTATTTCAGACGCAAAATCCCCGCCACCGGGTACCACTATTGCCCCAATGCTGGAAAAAGTGTTACCAACGGTAGTTAACATCTCAACCCGGACGCGGACAAAAGTTATGCGTCATCCGCTGCTGGATGATCCGTTCTTCGGTCGCTTCTTCGATTTCCATGGTGGGCAGCCGCGTGAACGCCAGAAGCAGAGTCTGGGGTCCGGGGTAATCGTTGATGCTGAGAAGGGCTACATACTGACCAATCATCATGTCATCGAGAGGGCGGATGAGATAACGGCCACGTTGCGTGACCAGCGCCAGTTCAAGGCCGAAGTGGTTGGCAGTGACCCGGAGGTAGACCTTGCGCTTATCCGTATCAAGGCAAAGGGTCTGGAGGCATTACCCGTTGCTGACTCTGACAAAGTGCGCGTGGGCGATTTTGTGGTTGCGGTTGGGAACCCGTTTGGATTGGGTCAGACGGTTACCTATGGCATTGTCAGTGCCCTCGGGCGGTCGGGGTTGGGCATCGAAGGCTATGAAGATTTCATCCAGACTGATGCCTCCATCAACCCCGGCAACTCCGGCGGTCCGCTGGTGAATATGAACGGCGAACTGGTTGGTGTGAACACGGCCATTGTCGGACCGTCCGGTGGGAACATTGGTATCGGCTTTGCCATTCCCGGTAACATGGCCAGCGTCATCATGGAGCACCTTTCGGAACACGGTGAGGTCAGGCGCGGCCAGCTGGGACTTGTGGTCCAGGACCTGACACCGGGGCTGGCGCAGGCTTTCGATCTGCGGCAGCGTGGTGGTGCGGTGGTTGCACAGGTCACTCCAGGCTCAGCGGCAGAAAAGGCGGGGCTGCGAAGTGGTGATGTCATTATCAGACTCGACGGTCGTGCTGTAACTGGGTCCAGCGATCTGCGTAATGCCATTGGGCTGCTGCGCGTGGGAACGCGTATAGACCTCGATATCCTGCGCAATGGTAAGCTCAAAACGCTAAATGCCGTAATTGCCGACCCACTGGACAGCAGCGCGTCTGCCGCAACCTTGAGTACAAGCTTGTCTGGTGCCTCGCTGGGCACTATTAGTGACAATCATCCCCTTGCCGGGCAGATAGCCGGCGTGCAGGTGCTGGAGGTTGAACGTGGTAGCCCGGCCTGGTCGGCTGGTTTGCGTGTTGACGATATCATTGTATCGGTCAACCAGCTGCCGGTGTCATCGATGGACGATCTGGCGACAGCAGTCAGGCGGAATACCGATTCAATGTTGCTGAACATCCGCCGCGGGAATGGTGCCATGTTTATCGTGATACGATAGCTACTTGCGCTTTTCGGTATCTCAATCGACTTTAACTGTTTTGCGCTTTGACTGTTTCAGCTTTGGCAGCTTGAGTTCGAGGATGCCATTCTTGAATGTTGCCTTGACATTTTCCTCGTCGACCTCTGCTGGCAATGCCAGCGTGCGGGCATATTCGCCGCGGGAGATTTCAGAGCGGTAGTAATCACCCTTTTCCTCTTTCTCTTCATGGCTGGTCGAGCCCTTGATGCTAACCGTGTTTTTCGTCACAGAAACATCCAGATCCTTCTTGTCAACACCAGGCAATTCGGCCTTGACGATAATCTCATCGTCACGATCAATAAGGTCTGCACTTGGTGTTTTGCCACCGAAAGCGTCCATCTCGCCCCATGCTGGCCATTCCCGCTGAAACGGGCGCAACCAACCGCGCGGGTAAAAGCTACCGAATAGGCGCTCCATTTCCTCAAACGGGTTTAATGGTCGTGCAGGCTGTGCCTGCTGCAGTTCCTGCTTGCTTTCTTTCTTGTTTTCCTTAGCCATTTTGATTCCTCCGATTTTGTAAGCATCAATAGATCTGTACCTTTGTATACTTCCCCCACCGGCAAGTCAATCCGGGAGAAAGCGCGCGGCAAGCCACGTCAGCAGTAGCGCCACTGACAGCAACAACAAGGCGACCCCTGCACTGTTCAATAACGCCGGCGCCATAACCAGAACCAGTCCAAGCTCCAGCATCATCAACCCTGCCAACAGCTTCAGTAGTCGCCCGCCACGCTCACTCAGTTTGTGAGCGCCTAGGGTAAGGCTGAACGCGCCGACGATGAGCAGCAAGGGGATGATGTAGATCACGTTATAGAGCAGCAGGTAGCCATAGTAGGTGACGGGCGCAAGCTCATTAACGGTCAGTATCCGGGTAAAAACCATTGGAAAACCCGCCGTACACAACAACTCGTAGCTGTTGGCGACCAATGCAAGCGCCACTGTGCCCAGCAGTACGGCCGGCAAACGCCCGGTCTTCAGGAGGGTGCGCACACGCTGGTACAGATGCGGTTTGGCCTGCTCGGGGATGGACAGGCTGATCCCGCGGTGCAGCCAGAAAAAGTCCTTGATGTTGATCAGGGCAATGAACACCGTCACCAACCCCGCCAGGGTCGTTACCCACGCCAGCTCACCGACCACCATGAACAGGTTGAGCCAGGCGGCCATGAACAGGAAGTAGATCAGGCCTGAGAAAAACACGAATGTGCCTCCGATGAGCAGCATATGACCACGGCTCCTGGCATGGACCAGCAGGCTGAGCAGAAACAGCAACACGAAAAAGGCGCATGGGTTGAAGGAATCCAGTCCGGCAAGAACCAGCGTAAACACCGGCAGGGAAAGAGCACGCAGATCAAGATTGCCAAACAATGGAACCTGCACGTGTACGTCGTGCTGCTGTCGGGCAAGTATTTGCCAGCCCGAGGGGCCGTTTGCCTGTACCAGTCGATGGCAGTTACGCAGTGCGTGTTCGAGTGCTGAGCCTGTGGTCGACGCAGCGTCAAAGCCGGTTGTCATGGTGCCGCAGAACATGAATGCCGGCACACTGTTTGCCTCTTGCCCCAGCGTCGCCGCCAGCTCCTGGTAAAGACGTACATTTATGCTGTCGGCATTGATTTCCAGTGCCTGCAGTTCCAACCAGGGGTGGCGCTGCGCCAATTCGGTCATGAACGGCAGGGCGTGGGTGCAGTGGGGACAATGCGAAGACCAGAAAAAATACAACTGGATACGTGCTTTCCCCTTCGCATCGACGCTTGTCCATGGATTGCCATTTGTGTCTGCCGGCTGGCCCAGGGTAATGGCTGTAAACAGCAGCAGGGCAAGGCCAAGCAGAGTATGTTGTATATTAAGCATAGGTTGACATAGATAGTCCTGAATCACGACTGGTGCAACTGTCGGCGTGATTACGTGTGATACGAGTTTTCAGGAACTACAGCGCAACAAAGGGAAAGGTTTCATTCTTGGAGGTAATTTGAGTCTCCCATTATATGGTTGCCCGGTTAGTATCTAACAAATGTGCTCAAAAGTGGCGGCAATCATGTTACACAGGTGTATTACTTATTGAGTAACGTGTGGAATCAGAACCGGGGAGCGGTCCTGGCCGAACCTTTTCCTGGGACGGTGACTCAAGGGGTTATCCTGATATTGGTCATCATTAACAGTCAGTTATATGTTGTTGAGTTGGGTATGCCCACTCAAATCACCACGTTAGAACCATAGTGGGTGCGATTACAACTCGCATC
>Ga0316192_10003736_pt1 | contig 11072 bp, 11 predicted proteins | sample MerIslwburrow_MG_FD_204931 | JGI IMG/M metagenome (GOLD analysis project Ga0316192, IMG submission 204931) | Coastal sediment microbial communities from Maine, United States - Merrow Island worm burrow | ecosystem: Environmental > Aquatic > Marine > Coastal > Sediment | place: USA: Maine...
ACCTACAACACCCTCGCCTTCGGGAGCGACTGCTTTCCGGATGGGACCTTCGGCCAACACCTCTCGGGCGACCCGGGCGACACCGGCCTGACCTCGGGCGAGGTCGCCTGGCTGGGCCAGCTCAGGGAGTCTGCGGATTTCCGAACCAACATCGGGCTGGTCAATACGGGCGCCGAAACCGCGACGGTCGAGATTTCTCTCTTCGACGCGACGGGGGCCGAACTTCTGATGTACCAGGTGACGATCGAATCCGGAACGTGGCGCCAGGAAAACCGACCGTTCTCGAGGCTGGCCGGGCGGGATGATCTCGATGCCGCGTCGGCGAAGGTGACCCTCGTCAGTGGCGGCCCGGTCGTGGCCTACGCGTCGGTCATCGACGGCCAGACCAACGACGCGACCACGATCCCCATGCGACGCTGACCCTTTCCGGGGGAAAAGTCACCAGAGCTGGATCGGTGCGAAACTGAAGCAGAGGATGAAGATCACGATGGCGATCCATCCGACGATCTTTCGTCCGCGGTCGAGAGGCTCCTGCTCGTGGAGAATCGGCGGGTGCTCGGGGCCGACAAGGACGAATATCGCCGCCCACAGGGCCCATCCGGGCCAGAATCCGATCATGATGACGAAGACCGCCAGAAGCCGCCGGGCCCAGCGCCGGTGTCCCGCGCCGAAGAGGGCGTAGGCGATGTGGCCGCCATCGAGCTGGAAGAAGGGCAGGAGATTGAGGGCGGTGACCAGCAGCCCCCACCAGGCCGCCCAGGCCATGGGGTGCAGCAGGATGTCCTCGGATCCGGTGAGGCCGGGGAAGAAGAGCACCCGTGCCGTGAACTTGAACAGGATCGGCTCGGAGAAGTAGACCAGCGGTGCGTCATGCGGGAACTCGCGAATCTGAGACATGGCCAGGCCCGCCACCAGCATCGGTACGGTCACGATGAACCCTGCGATGGGGCCCGCCGCGCCGATGTCCATGAGCTGGGTCCGGGTCGTGATGGGCTGCTTGATCCGCATGACCGCGCCGAGCGTTCCCGGGCTGAAGGGCATGGGCACCGGCATGGGCAGGAAGAATGGGGGAGTGGTCATGAGGCCGTGCCGGCGCGCCGCGATGTAGTGACCCATCTCGTGCGACAGGAGAATGAGCAGCAGAGGGACGGAAAACTTGAGCCCCTCGCCGACAAAGGTGGGGTGAACCATGAGTTTGAGCCAACCGAGTTGGGCCAGTTCGGCAGGCGTCCACCCGTAGAAGATCGCCCCCATGAAGGTCGAGGTGCACAGCGTCAGGACAAAGAGCAGGATGTGCAGCCACCACCTCGGACGATAGGCTGGCGGTGAAAACTGAAAGGCCCCGGCGGTGTGACCGTCGGGGCCGATGGATCCGAGGATCTCGGGTGAACCCAAGATCAACTCATGTTGCGCAGGGACTTTCCGGGTTTGAATCGGATGGTCTTCCCCGGCGGAATCTCGACCTCTTTCCCGGTCTTCGGGTTGCGGCCGATGCCGCGCTTCCGGTCCTTGACCTGAAAGACACCGAAGCCGCGGAGCTCGATGCGGTCGCCTCGCAGAAGCGCTTCCTTCATCCCTTCAAAAAGCGCATTGACGGCGTCGGTGGCCTTCGGTTTCGGAAGGTCCGTGGCCCCCATCACCCTTTCTACGAGATCCGACTTGATCATCCACTCCTCCTTCTCCCGACAGGAACTGCGAAGATACCTGGAAGCTCTACCTGTGTCAAGGGTTAGCCCTCGGGGGGGGAGAAAATGCGCCCTCCCGCCGGGGGCGGGAGGGCGTTTCGAGCGCGAGGATCTGTGAGATTAGAAGGGGACGTCGTCGGAGTCGTCCGGGAAGCTGCTTGTGGGCCCCGGGTCGCGGAAGCCGCCACCGTCCGATGACGGCCGACCACCGAGGAGTTCCATTTCCCGGACGTGAATCTCGGTGGAGTACTTTTTCTGGCCCTCGAACTCATAACTGCGAGTCCGGAGCTGGCCCTCGATGTAGAGCTGCTTGCCCTTGGTCACGTACTGCTCAACGATGTCCACCATGCGGTCCCAGAAGACGAGCCGGTGCCACTCGGTGCGGGGATTGCCGGCCTCGTCCTTCGATCGGCGATCGGTGGTTGCGAGGGATACAGTGGCCAAACGGGTGCCGCTCGGGAGCGACTTGATTTCCGGATCTCTGCCGACGTTGCCGACAAGAATAACTTTGTTGATTCCCATGGGAGTCTCCTTCCTGCGTGGACAGGGTAGGGGAAGTTTACAGGTGCCAAAGGGCGAGTACAAGCGGACTGATGCATCATCGAGAGCCACGGTAGATGGCACCCCGTTCGAGGCGAAATCCGCGAGTCCTTGATAGGACGCGGGCTGGGTGCCTGGCTCCAACTTTGTTCGCCGCGAACAAAGTTGTGTGCCTGTGCACCCCTCCATCGCGCTTCCGGAGGAGATCACATTTCCGCCACACTCCGGTGATACTCTTTCCCCGATGAGTCAGGAGCAACGCCTGGTGCGGCACGCCTCCCGGATGGCGGTGGTCACCCTCTTCTGCAGGGTCTCGGGCTACCTCCGCGACAAGGCCCTGTTCTCGGTCATCGGCGCCGGTTTCCTCTACGACGCCTACCGCACCGCCAACCGGATTCCCAATGCCTTCCGCGGGCTCTTCGCCGAGGGCACCCTGCACGCGGCCTTTGTTCCGATGCTGTCGCAACTGGTCGGCCGTGGCGGTGATCGCGAGGAGGCTCGTGAGCTCTTCCGCGGTCTGCTCGCCGTGCTGCTCCTCATCGTCGGGTTGGTGGTCGCGGTCGGGATCCTGATCTCGCCGTGGTTGGTTCGGGTCTACGCAGAGGGGTTTGTGGACGTGCCCGGAAAGTTCGAGGTCACGGTCTTGATGAACCGCATCATGTTTCCGTATCTCCTGCTGATCTCGATGGCGGCCCTCTTCCAGGCGGTGCTCAACAGCCACGAGAAATTTCTCCTGCCGGCGGCGACACCGATGTTCTTCAACGTCGTCGTCGCGGGGGCGGCGTGGTTGGTTGTTCCGCGGGTGGACAACCCGGCGCCGGTCCTTGCCGGGGCGGTGCTTATCGGCGGCGTGCTCCAGGCTGCGGTCCAGGCTCCGGCGGTGCGGCGCCTCGGGTTCAAGATCAGCCCGTTGTGGAGCGCCATCCGCAGCCCGAGGGTCGGCCAGGTCCTCTTGCTGATGCTCCCCGGCATTCCCGTGCTCGGGATCAACCAGATCAACCAGCTCATTTCCAACCGTTTCGCGTCGTTCATCGAAGGCGGCGTGAGCTATACCTACGGCGCCTATCGAGTGACGGAGCTCGTCTTCGGCGCCGTGGTCGTCCAGATGACCACCGTCCTGCTGCCGCTACTGTCGCGAGAGCTTCGAGAGGACCCTTCCCAGGCTTCGAGGACCCTGCTCAAGACCGCGAGTCTTGTGACCTTCGTTACTTTGCCGGCGGCGGCGGTCATGGCGGTGCTCGCCCGACCCATCATCGGGTTGCTCTTCGGCGGTGGTCGGTTCACCTCGGCTGATGTGGCCGTGACCGGCGCCACCCTGGCGGCCTACGCTTTCTCGCTGATCGGAACCGGCCACGTCAAGGTCATGGCGAGCGCCTTCTTCGCTCAGAAAAACACCACCACTCCCATGTGGGGCAGCTTGGTGGCGCTGATCATCTTCACCGCCGGATGTTGGTGGATGGTGGGGCCGCTGGGTACCCCGGGCCTCGGTTGGGCGAACACCATCGCCATGGTGTCGTTCGGGCTTTTTCTGACCCTGCTCTATGCCCGTCGATACGGTTTTGATCGTGCCGACGTCGGTCCGACCGTGATTGCGGTGATGCGTCAAGGGGCGGTTGTTGCGGTTCTGGTAGTTGGGCTGCTGCAGGTGCGACCGTGGCTGGCGGGCATCGACCACACAGGTCTCGATGGAGCTCTCAGGCTCGGTGCGGTACTGGCGCCCGTCGGAATCCTCTATGTCCTGGGGGTGACCTTGCTCGGCGGCCGTGAGCTCGCGACCCTGGTCGCTACCTTCAGAACCGGGGGGACCGAGTGAAGCTGGTGATCCAACGGGTGTCTCGCGCCTCGGTCCGGGTCGATGATGAGACCGTCGGGTCCATCGGCCGAGGACTGATGGTTCTCGTGGGGCTCGAGCGCGGCGACGGTGACGACGAGATCGACAATGCGGCCCGCCGGCTCGCCACCCTGAGGGTCTTCGAGGATGACGCGGGCAGGATGAACCGCGGGCTCGACGAGGTCGGCGGGAAGATCCTCGCGGTGTCGCAGTTCACCCTTGCGGGGTCGATCCGCAAGGGCCGGCGGCCGAGCTTCGACCACGCCATGCCCGGTCGCGAGGCTGAGCCACTCTTTGATCGCTTTACCGAGTTGTTGCGCGGTCACGACATCGAGGTCGAGACCGGCATCTTCGGCGCGATGATGGAGGTCGAGCTCGTCAACGACGGACCGGTGACGCTGCTCTGGCAGAGCCAGAAGAGTCAACAGTCGACTGTTAACTGTTAACTGTTAACTGTCGACTGTCGACTATCGACTGTTAACTGCCGACTGTCAACTGTCCTCGTGCTCCTGCTTGAACGCGTCCCAGAAATCGGCGGCGAGATCGAAATTCTCGATGGCTTCCTTCATCTGATCATCACCCTCGAGGGCCTGTTGGTAGCCCTCGTTCAATCCGAGGGTGATGTTGTAGACCTCGGCCGTGAGTCCCCGGGTGATGTCGGCGAGTTCGACCTCATCTTCCTGGAGGCTCTCGATGATCCCGGGCTCGAGAATTTCCTCTTCGACAACCCAGGTCCAGAAGGAGTCGAGGTTTTCCTCGTCGATCTCGAAGTCCTCGGCGAACTCGCGGTACTCCTCTTCCGGCACGTCGGCCAGGATCTCCACCGCGAATCGGAAGAAGGCCGAGACGCTGTAGAGCCTCACCATGGATTCCGACAGGGTTCGGTTTTCCACGTTGATGTCGGGGGTGATACCACCACCGCCGAGCACCGTCCGGCCGGCGTCGGTTTCGTAGATTGCGGCTGTCGAGCTGTCGTTGCCGTTGCGGTGGGTCACATAGTCGATGAACGACTCGTAGTCGCGTTGGATGCAGCGACCCGAAGGCGTGTAGTAGCGCGCCGTGGTCAGCGCAAGACCGGTGTCTCTCACTGTGAACACCGTCTGGACCAATCCCTTGCCCCAGGTCACTTCACCGAGGACCAGCCCGCGATCGTGATCCTGGACCGCGCCGGCCACGATCTCGGAGGCGGATGCCGAGCCCTGGTTGACGAGCACCACCAGAGGGCCTTCGAATCCGCCCGGATTCCCGGGTGCGCGGAACGTCGTGTTGTTCTCCGGCGTCCGCCCGCGGGTCGAAGTGATGAACTGGTCCTTCACGAGGAAGAGATCGGAAACACCGACCGCGGCATCGAGGGGCCCACCGGGGTTGTTGCGGACATCGAAGATGAGCCGCTTCATGCCCTGTTGGGTCAAAGCGGCGATGGCCTCTTCCACCTCGCGGGTGCTGGTGTTGGAGAATTCCGACAGGCGGATGTAGCCGATGTCGGGTTCGATCATGAAGGAGTACCGCACCGAGGTCTGAGGGATTCGCGTGCGCTCGATCTCGACATCGAAGGGGTCCTTGAATCCCGGGCGAGCGATGCTCAGGACGACGGTGGACCCTTCCGGACCACGCACCAGATCGACAACTTCGTCCAGATTGAGGTCCTCGGTGGGTTCGCCGGCCACCCCCGAGATCACGTCACCCGCCCTCAAACCACGAGATGCGGCTGGTGTGCCGGCGATGGGGGAGATGACGGTGACCTTGCCGTTGCGGCGCGAAATGATGATTCCGACGCCGAAGAAGGATCCCTCCTGCCGGGCCCGCATGTGGCGGAACGACCGGGGATCGAGATAGCTCGAGTGGGGGTCGAGGACCTGGAGCATGCCGCCGATTCCGTCATAGACGATGTCTTCTGGCTCGTGCTCCTCGGGCAGCCACTCGAGCAGCGTGGTGACGATTTTCGAGGCGCGCAGAACGAGTTCCTGCTCGCTTTCGGGTATCGACCTTTCGCCGAAGATCGCGCCGGTGGCGGCGCCGATGATCAGGGTCGAGGCGATGAAGATCAGGGCGAGTGGGCGACGTGTTTTTTGATTCATATTCTTTTCAACGGGTTCGGTTCGCGATGGTTGCGTCATTCGGACCAACGATACATGAAACATGTCCCCGACCAAAATCGTTCCCGGACGAAACAGTTTTGTCGGTGAGGCTATACTGTGCTCGGAGGTGCGCGGTGTTCGGTCCCCTCGGGATGCCCGAGATCATCATGATCTTCATCGTCGGTCTGCTTTTGTTCGGACCGAGAAAGATGCCTCAGCTCGGTCGTTCCATCGGCCGGGCTCTGGGTGAGTTTCGCCGCGCGTCCAACGAGTTCAAGCGGACGGTTGAGGATGAGGTTGCCGCCGAAGAGATCCGATCCGTCGAGAAGGACCTCCGCGAGATCAAGAATGCCGGCGTCGATGCGGTGAAGAGCACCCTCGACGCAGCCGCCGTCGCCGAAGAACCCGAGGTCACAACGGAGAAAAGCGACTCGTGACGGGCGTCAATCCGGAGCTTTCGGACGGAATGGACGAGGGGTCGGAAGAACTCCCGAGGATGACGCTGCTCGACCATCTGGACGAGTTGCGAAAGCGTCTTTTCGCGAGTGTGGTCGCCATTTTCGTCGCATTCATCGGGTGTTGGTATTTCTCGCCGGCCATCTTCCACTGGTTGCAGAAACCCATCCTCGATGTTCTGGCCGCGGACGACAAGCTCGCCTTCACCGACCTTGCCGGCCCCTTCATGCTCTACATCAAGGTCGCCCTGTTGTCGGCGATCTTCGTGGCCTCGCCCTTCCTTCTCTTCCAGCTTTGGCTCTTCCTCAGACCCGGTCTCTATCAACGAGAACGTCGGCTCGCGGTGCCGTTCATCGTCTTCACGACGATTTTCTTCGTCGCCGGTGGTCTCTTCGGCTACTACGTGGCCTTCCCCATGGTGGTCAAATTTCTCATGGGAGTCGGTCAGGACTTCAAGCAGGTCGTCACCATCCAGGCCTACTTCAGCATGATGTCGAAGATTCTGCTCGGACTCGGGCTGGTTTTCGAGATGCCGATGCTCATGTTCTTCCTTGCCCGCCTCGGCATCGTCAACGCACGGCAGCTCCTGAAGGGATTTCGTTGGGCGGTCCTGGGCATTTTCGTGACCGCCGCCGTGATCACCCCCACACCTGACATCGCCACCCAGACCGTCTTCGCGGTGCCCATGATTCTGCTGTATCTGCTGGGAGTTCTGGTGGCGGCGATCTTCGGACGGAAACGAGAGGCGGACGAATGACATCGACGATCCGGGCTACGGGCGGAGACGGGGTCGAAGATCAACTCATGACGAAGCATCCGTCGAAATCATGAATTATGAATCTCGAATTATGAATTTTGAGCCGAGAGTCAGGGGTCGACAGCTAACGTCTCACGTCGAACCTCCAGCCCCTAACTTTTGACCTCGAACGGTTTTGAGCCGAGAATCGAAGACGGGCACTAGAGAACCGAGAACAGAGAACCAAGAACCGAGGAGAAAACCATGGCGACTTGGAATACCGGTTGGGAGATCGAGTTTCCGGCAACGACTGCTGATGAAATCCTGCTCGCGTTGGTGGTTCGTGACCTGATTCACGGAGCCTCCTTTGACGTCGAGGCGGAGGAGACCGGAGCTGAGTTTGCGGTTGACTACACCGCCGGCGACGAGTTCGAGGGCGGTACCTACCGGCTCCTGTTGGTGGCCGAGATTGACGGGCCGGAAGATGCGGCCCTCCTTCAGGCTTTCACCGAGCAAGCCCTCGAGGAGTTGATCGAGGAGGCCGAGGCCCTGGTCGCAGAGCGCACGTCGCTGGGAGAGTTTCCCCTGTCGGATGTGCGGTTCGAAGCCGTGCCCGAGGACGAGGAGCGCTGGGACCTGATCGTCCCGGATTGGCTTGCGCCCGATGGCGCTGAGGTGCCGTTCGGCTTCCGAAGCTTCGATGCCGCTTCGGATGTCCCGGTGCCCGACAATTCGACCCTCGACGCCCACGGGCGCGTGATCGCCTTCCCCTTTGAGGATCGGTTCATCGTGGTCGCGATCCCAGCGCCTGAAGAGCACGATCACGACTAGACCCTTTATTTCTGCGGGCAAGCCGCTTGCCCGCAGAAATAAATGATGTATACTCCGCGTCCCCGAGGGTCCGAGACCGGTCCCTCGTTCCCCTATGGAGGCATACGGTGGACCTCATCAGAGAAGTAACGCAGGATTATCTCAAGACCGACATCCCGGACTTTCGTCCCGGTGACAACCTCAAAGTTCATGTGCGACTCAAAGAAGGCGGAAAAGAGCGCATCCAGATCTTTGAGGGTTTGGTGATTGCACGCAAGCACGGTGGTGTGTCCGAGACCTTCACGGTCCGGAAGATCTCGTCGGGCATCGGCGTCGAGCGGACTTTCCCGCTCCATTCGCCCTCCGTCGCCAAGGTCGAGGTCACACGCCGCGGTCGGGTGCGTCGCGCCAAGCTCTATTACATCCGCGGACTCCGTGGAAAAGCAGCGCGCATTCGGGAGCGGTCGCAAGTCCGTTAGTCGGTTCCTCACAATCCCAAGATGGCATCCTCGAAGCGACGAACTCTCCCAACCGCGTTGGGGGAGCGTGATCGCGCAATTCTGAATCGATCTCGCGCGATCGTGGGAGTGGACGAGGTCGGTCGAGGCTCCCTCGCCGGGCCGGTGGTGGTCTGTGCCGCGAGATTCGACCGCATACCGGATTCTTCGCTGATCCAAGATTCCAAACGCCTGACCGCCAAGCGGCGGCAGGAGGCCGCGGTGTTGGTCCGTGAGACCTGCGTTTCGTGGGTCATCCTCGAAGTTTGGCAGGAACTCATCGATCGCATCAACATCCTCGAGGCAACGCGTCTCGCCATGCGAGCCGGTATCAAGGCCGTGGCCGAGCCCGGGATCGAGGTGGTGGTCGATCACGTCGAGCTCGGAGATCTCGGTCTCCCGATTCACTCGTTCAAGGGTGCCGACGGGACGTATTTTTCGGTTGCGGCGGCATCGATCCTCGCCAAGGTCCACCGCGACGGGATCATGGGGGAATTGGATGCGATCGACGACCGTTGGGACTGGTCACGGAACATGGGTTACGGGACCGTGAGCCACCGTCGCGCCATCGGTCGTTATGGTCGCAGCTACTTGCATCGTCGGAGTTTCCGGGTGTCGCCTGTGCTACCATAAAAGCCGCGGAACACAGGCTGTAGGGGATAGAAACAACGGATGGCCATCAAACGGGACAAAATCCTGAAAAATGCTGAGAAGCTCGTCCAAAAGGGCAAGCTCGAGCAGGCCATCCGTGAGTTCGAAAAACTCCTCCAGGCCAGCCCGGATGACACCAACACCGTCAACCGTCTCGGCGATCTTTGTGGTCGGGTCGGTGAAATCGACAAGGCTGTCACTCTTTATGAGCAGGTGGCCGTGCGGTTTGCCGACCAGGGTTTTCTCCCCAAGGCCATCGCGATCTACAAGAAGATCAACCGACTCGCCCCGCAGCGGCTGGACATCTTCGAAAGACTCGGTGAGCTGTACATCGAGCAGGGGCTGACGGTCGAGGCCAAGAGTCAGTTTGGGATGTTGGCCGAGCACTACGCGAAGAACGAGGACATGGAGAGCGCCATCCGCGCTCACCAACGTCTGAGCGAGATCGATCCGAGCGATTCCACCACGAGGCTGAAATTCGCCGACATGCTGCTCGAGTCGGGCAACATGGAAGACGCCGTGGTGGCCTACGGCGCCCTGGGCGAGACCCTCATCCAGCGGGATCAGCTCGATGAGGCCGAACAATTGTTCCGACGATTACTCGAACATGAGCTGCCCAACGGCGACGTCATGGCGCCCATCTGCGACCGTCTGCTCGACGTCGGGAGGGTGGCTTCCGCGCAGGAGTTGCTCACCGCCGGCCTCGAGGTCTCCCCGGAGAGCATCCCCCTTCGCACTTTGCAGGTCCGCGCCCATATGTCTCAGGATGAGAGTGATGCGGCTGTGAAGCTCGCCAGGGAAATCCTCGAAGCCGATCCTGAAAATCCGGTTGTGCGCGGCCTGGTGGGTAACGTCCTGATCGCGGACGGCGATCAGGAAGAGGCTGCCGAAATGATGATCCCGGCCGCTGAAGCCCTGCTCGAGAAGGCCGATTATTCGAGGGCGCAGAAAATGTTGCGCGAGCTGGTCGAGATCGCGCCGAATGACGAACGCATCCTGCGGTTGGCGATTCGGGCTTTCCGACCCTCGGGCGATCAGGAGATTCTCACGCGACTCACGGCGTCGCTGGCCGGTGTGTGTTTCTCGACCGGCCAGGAAGACCAGGCGAAGCGGTTCTACCTCGAACTGGTCGCCACCGATCCGACAAACGAACTGTACCGGGAGCGTTTGGCGCAACTCGACGGGGCGGCCCCCGGAGGGGTGCCCGGAGCGGAGGACGGGGTTCAGACCTCGGGTTTCGGCAAAGATCTTCCATCGGAGATCACCTTTGCCATCGATGACGACGAGGCGACGGACGAAGTGTTGGATGCAGATCCTGCGATCCAGGGCGCTTTGACCTACGATCCCGCAGAGCGCATCAATGAAGCGGCGGTCTTTGCCAAGTACGGCCTCAACGACAAAGCGGTCAATCACCTCGAAGATGTGGTGTCTCGCCTTCCCGATCACGCTGGAGCTCGGGAGGCGCTCGCCAAGATGTACCTCGAGGTGGGCCAACGCGACAAGGCGTCGCGCGTGATCGCGCCGGTGATCGAGAAGCATCGGGCCGCCGGAGACCAGGGCGCGGCTGAAGAACTCGAGAAAAGGTTCGGGGCGTTTTCGTCGGTGGTCGTGGAAGATGAGGAGGATGACGAGGTCATCATCGTTGAAATCGATGGTGACGAGATCGCCGATACGGCCATCGAGGACATCGCCTCGGATGTTCTCGATTTCGATGACGTCAGTGTTGAAAAGATGGTTGCGGGCGCCATGGGCGATCTCGACGTCTCGGGTGCTCGAACACGGGCGGAG
>Ga0316192_10003738_pt1 | contig 11065 bp, 9 predicted proteins | sample MerIslwburrow_MG_FD_204931 | JGI IMG/M metagenome (GOLD analysis project Ga0316192, IMG submission 204931) | Coastal sediment microbial communities from Maine, United States - Merrow Island worm burrow | ecosystem: Environmental > Aquatic > Marine > Coastal > Sediment | place: USA: Maine...
AAGAAAAATTGACGTAACCATGGGAGCATTGATATCAGGGGTATTCATGAAATTAGCATTACTCATGCTGGCAATCGGACTGGCCATGCTTTCCTTTCCGGGATACGCAGAAGATGTACGCGACGAGAAGGTGCAATTTGCACCCGGCAGCAACGGTGTGACGATAAAAGATACAATATCCGGTTACCAGTCTATTAACTACACGCTCAGTGCCAGGGCCGGACAATCCATGACGATTGCGTTGAATAGCAGCAACACCGCCAATTACTTCAATATCTTTGCACCAGGAAAGGCACCTGGCGGTGAAGCGATGTACATTGGGTCAGTAAATGGCAACCAATACAGCGACACGCTCCCGCTTGATGGCGTTTACACGGTACAGGTCTATATGATGCGTAGCGCGGCACGACGAAACGAAAAGGCAAATTACACTCTGGATATCAGGATAGACGGGACAGCAGAAGATCCAGCGTCGCAACCGCCAGGTGGCTTTGACAGTAAACTTGAGCTTCAGGGTATTTCGTTTCACATCACAAGCCCAAACCAGGGGTCAATAAATCAGCTGGTTATTGTCCCGGCTGGACTGAGTATTGATAACTCAGTCATACAGCGGGAAATTGATGGAACGGTAACGAACGCGGAGATAGCCGACTTGAATGTCGATGGATCACCGGAGATCTATGTTTATATAAACTCTGCAGGAAGCGGGTCGTATGGTGAGTTAATCGCATACGCCGTTAATAATAAAAAGTCTATGAGTGAAATTTATTTACCGCCAATTGAAAATGACACGAAAAATTCACGTGGCTACATGGGACACGATGAGTTCGCTGTCGTTGAGAATATTCTCGGGCGACGATTTCCTGTCTATAGAGAAGGTGATACTAATGCAATGCCAACCGGGCTTACACGTCAGCTGCAATACAAATTGACCCAGGGTGAGGCCTCGTGGGTTCTTGTACTGGACAAAAGCATTGAATATTAGCCAGGTATCATTTTGAAACTGTATAATTGTTTATGCTGGACAGATTTTACACTATTGTCTTTTTCCTCAAAATGAAGCCTTTCATACCTGGTCGGCAGATTTTTTAATCTTACTCATATAACTCCATTATATGATGCCGAATATCCCTACGCACAAGTTCAAACTCAGTCTGTCCTCTATGATTTTTCTGTCCATGGGGCTGGGTCTTATCACCGGTTTGTTTTTTGGCGAAATGGTCGGCTTCCTCGAAGTAGTTGGCGAAGTCTGGATCAAGCTATTACAGATGACTGTACTGCCTTATGTAATGCTGTCCCTGGTTCTGGGTCTTGGAAGTTTAAGTTATCACGACGCATTGCTACTGGCCAAAAAAGGCGGTTTGATTCTGCTTCTATTATGGGCAATCACGATAGCAGTAACCTTTCTCTTCCCCTATACATTTCCAGACTGGGACAGCTCTACATTTTATAGTGCTGCAATGGTCGAGTCACAGATAGAGGTTGATTTCCTTGGCCTATACATCCCCGCAAACCCATTCCATGCCCTGGCCAATAATCTTGTCCCCGCTGTCGTGTTGTTTAGTATTGCACTCGGCGTTGCTCTCATTGGAGTCAAAAAAAAGGACTCTTTGCTGGACGGCATGTCACTGATCATCGATTTACTGACACGTATCGCCAACTTTGTTGTGGACCTGACCCCGATTGGTGTATTTGCCATCATGGCCAGCGCCTCGGGTACTCTCAGCTTCGCTGACTTCATTAGTCTGGAAGTCTATATCTATTCATATATCGCGCTATCCCTGGTAATGGCATTGTGGGTACTGCCAGGACTGGTAACAGCACTAACACCTCTAAGTTACCGGGACGTCGTCGGCTCGACAAAAGATGCGCTGGTGACCGCATTTGCCACCGGCAGCCTTTTCGTAGTGCTGCCTCTCCTGATGGAGAAGAGCAAAGACTTGATTGGCCGTTATGCAGAAGACAAGGCTGCAGCCGATTCATCAGTAGAGGTCATTGTACCGGCGTCGTTCAATTTCCCGCATGCCGGCAAGTTGTTTACCCTGAGTTTTGTACTGTTTGCAGGCTGGTTTTCAGGTTATGCCGTCGAAGTGAAAGATTACCCGTTGCTGGTAGGAACCGGTATAGCGAGTCTATTTGCCAATGTGAACCTCGCCATACCCTTTTTGCTCGATATCATGCGTATACCCGGTGACCTTTACCAGCTATTTATCACTACGGGGGTCATCAACGGACGTTTTGCTACATTGTTGGCGGCCATGTTCACGCTTACTCTGACACTGCTGGGCGCTTTTTCCATGAGCGGGCTGCTGAAACTAAACTTGGCTAAATTATTGCGTTACATAGCCCTGACAATTTTACTGCTTGGAATTACGGTCATTGGCGTACGCACTGTATTGTTGAAGAGCATTGATAATACATATGATAAGGACAAACTTATCGCCAATATGGCCCTGATGCATGATCGGGTTCCTGAGAAAGTGCATCACAGGTCCCAGGGTGCACCTTCTGTTCGTATGGATATGACTTCATCGCTGGATGAAAAATTGACAAAATCAGTTTCTGGCGACAACAGAAAAGCAAACAGGCTGCGTATGCTTTACGGACATGTGCCGTCAAATATCCTCCGTTCGCAAGCTGCTTCAAAATCTACAACTGTAGTTGGAAAGCGCCTTGAGTCTATCCTCGAGCGAGGTGTTATGCGGGCTTGCTATAACGAGGATGATGTACCGTTTTCCTATTTCAATCATGGCGGCGAACTGGTAGGCCTCGATATTGAACTGTTTCATATTCTTGCCCACGATATGAAAGTGGCCCTGGAGATGGTGCCTTCAAGCTGGAAGACGGTGGTCAAGCAGCTAAACAACGGTGAGTGTGACATCGGGACTGCCCTGGGAATGACTCCGGGACTTGCGTTGAATGGTGCCTTTACCATATCGGTCATGGACCGTACTGTCGCCTTCCTGGTAAAGGATTACAAACGCGCAGATTTCAGCACCAGCGAAGCATTGCATCATCTTAAAGCTCCCACGCTAGGGGCAGTGAATGAGCCTTATGTCGTCGAATTACTTCAGACCTGGCTGCCACACGCTATATTACATGATGTGAATACGCCAAAGGAATTTATCGAAGAATATGGTGACAAACTCGATGCCTATGTGGCCACGGTTGAAAAGGCAGGTGCCTGGAGCCTGTTGCATCCTGAGTATTCTGTTGTTATCCCAGTTCCTGATGTAATAAAGATTCCCGCTGCATTCCCAATCCCGCATGGCGAAGAAAGCCTGAAGGATTTCATGCGTATCTGGATCAGCATGAAGGAAAAGGACGGGACAATTCAGAAGGCTTATGACTACTGGGTACTGGGAAAACAGTTCAAAAAGAAGCAGCCGAGGTGGTCGGTTATTCGTGATGTACTGCATTGGGTCGAATAGAGGTGGGTCTAATCTATGCACTTAATTAGTAGAGTTTTCTTTCCAATTTGTTTGTCTGCAGCGATGCAACTGGCATATGCTTCATCAGATGTAAAAGGCCAGATCTTCAGTTTTGACTCGCCCAATGGGATCAAGGAAGAATGCATAATTCTGGACAAAATGCCTGGTGCAGAATATTCGGATGAAGATGCACACATTGAGCAGTCATTCTGCGGCATTAATTTGTACGATGAATCAATAGCCGTCTGCCCAAAAACATGGAGCACCAGCCCTGGCATGGAGGTATTTCATCTTACAGGGAAAAAAACATCCCCGGCTGTATTTGAGCAAAGCATCTGCGGTACCAGTCTGCACAAGGAAATAAACGCCTCGGGACTGCCGATCACATTCAAGACCACGATGAACAGCCGAACGACCAGTGGCACCTTCTCTACTGCCTCGTTGCTTTACTATCATTTTTCCCGCTATCTTGATGCAGCCATCCATGTTCCTGTGGCGGTATACAGGAGTATCGACAAGGACGTACACCTGCAAAGGGTCACGCGTCGGGGGCTCGAACTAACAGCTGGCAGCAAGGCGCGCCACATGAACCATGAAGCCTGGCTTATCTTGCAGAAGGCGGAAAGACTTCCTGATGCCTACCAGCCGATTGATGAACTTTTCACTCGCGATCGAACACAGATCTATGGAGTTTTTATTCAGCCGGCAGGTGAACGCTATAACAGCACGTTGAATGGCACCCGGAAATCCGGCTGGGGCGAGGGACAGAACCGTGACTTCCAGAACACGGCTCCGTTTCTGGCCTTACGCAGTGAGCAACCACTGCAAGCGGCAATTGACCTTGGCCTGACCCAGGCAAGAAAAGATAAAACACTTCGCCATGACATGGGTCGTGACATCTCAAGGCAACAAATGCTCTACTGGATGCAGGAACTGACTGAAATTACGCTGCTGGATTACATTTTCAGCCAGCAGGACAGGATTGGCAACATTGACTATCGAAATTTCTGGTACTGGATAGAACAGGGCCAGCTGCAAAGCAGGCACGCTGAAAACAAACTTCCACCGCGTGAAATATCCGGATTCAACCCGGTAAGATTAATGAGAACACAACTCAATGACAACGACGCCGGAGGTAAACGCTCCTATGCCAATTTCACTAAAAAGACACAAATGCTGGAGAAGATCAGGCATTACAATCCAGACACATATAAACGTCTGCTGTTGCTCGACAGAGACTTCAGAAATCAGGGCGAATTATATAATTATGTCGCCACGACCTTCGGTCTGACTGCTCAGCAACTGGAGCAGATCCTAAACAATACGTCCCAGGCTGCAGCCATTCTGAGGAACAGCTGCAGGCAGGGAAGGCTGCGTTTTGATCTTGACCCGGATGCTTATTTTTTAACTGGTGAGACCGTGGAACAGACCATGAATTGCGACGCTTCCTGATTACAGACTCATGCAGACAATTTCACGAGTTCATCAAGCCTACTTAATATTAATTGTTCTGCTAATTACCTGCTCCCCGGTGCAGGCCAGCAGCATCCGTATCGCGATAATCTCCGACCTCAACGAGAGCTATGGCTCGACCGAATATCGCACCAATGTCACAACAGCTATCCAGCGAATCATTGAGCTTAAGCCTGACCTGGTACTCAGCACCGGCGACATGGTCGCAGGCCAGCGACTTCACCCTCTGCTGACACGCCCTAAGCTCGATGCCATGTGGAAATCATTCCACCATAGTGTCAGCAACCCATTGGCAAGTGCCAATATACCGTTAGCAGTAACGCCAGGTAATCACGATGCTTCGGCCTATGCATCATTTACACTTGAACGTGAGATATACAATGAACAATGGCAGGCCAGGAAGCCAGAGCTTCAATATATCGATGATGATCACTATCCTTTTTATTATGCTTTCTCAGCTGGTGAAACTCTGTTTGTATCACTTGATGCCACCAGGGTCGGACATTTACCTGTTGAACAGAAAAGCTGGCTGGAAAAGTTACTGAAGGTCAACGGAGAACAATATAAACAGCGAGTCGTGTTTGGTCATCTTCCTCTGTGGCCATATGCTATCGGTCGCGAAAAGGACATTCTCGGTGATCATGAACTGGAAGACATACTGCAACAGGGTAATGTTGATATTTTTCTCAATGGACACCATCACGCCTACTATCCCGGATATAAACAGGGCATCAGCTACATCAGCCAGGCCTGCCTCGGTGCAGGACCTCGTAGGCTACTGGGGGTGCAGAAAAAGTCGAAGAGAAGTATAACAATTATAGAATTTGTTTCAGATGGCAGTTACAAAATCGAAGCATTAAGTGAACCGAATTTCACCACTGCTGTTGATATCAAAGAATTACCTGAGCGTATAAATACAAAATGGGCTGAAATTATTAGACATGACCTCGCTACTGATCAATGATAATTCATCATATCGCAACATTGAAATTATTTGAAAAATGCACAACCACTGATATGTTACTTGAATAATTCACTTTTTCTCTTATTTTATTTATAGTGGTTTTACTGACATGGAGAACTACTATGAAAAGCATACTATTCTTATTAATTCTCACGCTCTCATTTATAGCTTACGGCGACACCGTCAGGAAATGGGTCGATGAGAAAGGTGTCGTCCATTACAGTGATGGCGAAGCTGCAGAAAACATCAAGGGCGCGGAAACCCTCAAGTTTGAGAACACCTTCGACCAGGAAGCCTATGAGGAAGGTATAAAAAGACACGAAGAAACAGAAAAGTTTGCTGAAGAGTATGAAAAAGAGCGCTTAAGAGAAGAAGAGGAACGGGAAAAGTTTGAACAGGAAACAGTAAAACCTATGGCTCCTGCAACAGGTGGAACATCAGTAGCTCCAGTTAGAAACCGCCCAATACAGAATAAATCACTTGTACCGGGTAATAGCATTGGTAACAGGCCTGTTACCTTGCCGGCAAAACCACAATAGTGGAGAAACTTACATGTATAGATCTTGACTTGAGCGGAGATTTTTTAAATCTGGATAAGTCTCGAGCTTACAGAACTATACGTACAATGACTACTATCGACCCATAGCAAGAGATAGCTTTTGATGGTGCGTCGGATGTCTGAACCCATTAGGTTACCTATAGTTAATATCGCGAGGGAAAATGTTATTGTTTTTAGCAACTAACCTCTTGTATTTATAATATTGATGACGAGACCATATTACTGTAATTTGTATCCAAGATAATGATTGCGAATCAATATTAGACTTTGTTATAAGTTTAACAGAACCCGTGCGGGTCTCCTTAACAACTGTTAGAAGGCAGATGCACTTTTTACACACCACACACAGCAACCGCACGCTAGATTTTCCAAGACTGTCCCGGAGGTTCGCACCATGATCCGCATTGGCGTTTTCTTTGTAGCTATTGGCTTTTCATGCCTGCTAGCATTTCGCCTGATTGGTTCCTCTATTGACTCGAATGGATTTATTCAAGAACCTTTCGGTCTGCTGCCAATCGGCTATCTACTTTTATTTACCGGAGTCCTGCTGGCTCTAATTGGTTACATCAGATTGCTCATTTCAAGGAGGCGGGCGCAGAGTCGCGGACCTGCCGACAAATAATTCATTCATGCTGACGCCGCTTCACGGCGGGGATTAATTCATAGGTTAAATGACCACAGCCCAAAAAGGTTCATATTCATGAACCGCTTACGGGTGATTTTTTGTGGATGTAATTCGCGTAATCAAGATGACTGCAATTGACCGAGGCCACTTTGCATTCCCCCTGGTGTAACACTTAATATAAGCCTCTAGTATTACCGGCCGAGAATTGACCTAACTCTCATGAGAGCATTAATATATGATCAACCAAGCCGTAAATGACTCTAATCCATCACCTCAGGTAGAGGTGCCGATATTGTTAGGTAATCTCATCTGAACTAATACAAATTTGGACTTTCTAATCTTGTTCTATCAGCTTAAGCAACGGTAGCCCGAAGTCTCTCAAGCCACTCGTCTGTACCATATAGGTGTCTCTTCTCCTGACCTGGCTTTTGCAGAAAATTTGAAGCCTGGAGGGCTTCTACTAGTGGAAGGCTTCCATACAAATCATCCCGCAGGCGATGAATCAGCTTCAATGTTCTAAAGCTATCAAACCAGTCATCGAATTGCTGTAAAGCACCTTCTGATGATCTTGAACGTTTCTCTGCAGCGTGCAGGTTTTTAAAAACCTGTAGTTCTATTAGCAAATTCTGAAGCCATTCAGATCGGTCAATTTCTTTCTGTCCTCGTGCAGGCAAAAGCTTTTCCAGTGCGCTATAAAAAACCGCCTCCTTCTCATCAGTTGTTTTTTCTGGTGCCAATAACCAGTCGCCTGCCGCTGCCAGAAAGCCTTTCAGGAAATCAAACACCATTGGATGATAGACCTCATATTGATCGCCTGCCTGATTCAGCTGGCTTATCTTTATTGTCCCCTGACCGGTACCGAAAGGTACTCTTGATGATGGCCTGGTAAGCAGTCTTATCGGCTCGCCCTTGAGGTTAACCATGCTGCCCATCTTGGCCAGCTTATTCTGAAAGTAAAAATCTTCTCCAGCCATCTTTTTTGGAAAGCCGCGTGTTCGGGCATAGGCAAGACTATGGCATGCCAGCAGGCTGCCAATGGATGGATATGCATAACTGGAGCCCGCCCATTGCAGACCCGCTACGTAGTAGCGAAGCCAGAGTTCATAGTCTCTCACTGCAGGCCAGTATATTTTATGCTGTTTCTTTTGCATATCGGTATCAGGGATATGTTTATAAGGATATATAAAACAGCTCGTGACTATTGATTTGCTGCCTGATGCTGTGGGCTGTTCAGGCGTTCTCAGAAAATAATCAGAGGGGACCCTGGCATCAGCATCGGTGTTATGAATCCACGGGCTAGTTATTTTCCCTGCAGAAATGAGCAAAAGAGCGATGTCTGCACCGATTTTCCGCACCATGCCTACACCCTGGTCAGAAGGGATCAGCCAGGGGTCCTGTGAGCGGTCGACGATCAGAATTTCTATACCCTGCCATGAGACGAGTGACTGTGGGGAGGTACCATCAGGATTCAGACCGGAGACTATGGGTATAGTGTGTTTTGCTAACCAGTCGCGCATCTTTTGATTGGATGCTTTGAATTCCACCTCTCTTGCCTGATTACCATTGAGTACGACTATACACAGTACCCGGGACTTGTTGCTGACTACCTGGCAATTTGCAATGGAATGCAGAGCACCGGGAAGGTATTCATACTCGCCGCAGGCGGGAATAGTAACCACATAGTCCCATTTTGCTGATGGAAACTGCTCAAGGTCTGCAGCCCGCCATTTTGATTCAGGCTCAGCATATTTTTGCAGGTACTTGTCTATCGTGCGTTGATTCTTTACTTCGTCAACTGTCGATGATGCTTGTTTGATCACTGCAATGACTTCAATTGTTATCCAGAGTCCGCAACTAGCACCAGCTCAGCTGGTTATCATCATGCTCAAGCAGCTCAGTTACATTTGCTTCTATGACACGGTATCCAACATTTCCATAAAGCTTTTGACGACCATCATTGAGAATATAGGAAGGACTGCCTTCGAGCTTTAATAATTCCTTCTTTTCCGTATCACTCATCAGGGCAGCCAGGGCTGATCCATCATTCAGGGATTTCTCGATAGAAGCCATTGGCAACTGAAGTTCTTCTGCTATATTTTTCAGAACTGAAATGTTGCTGATATCCTGAGCGCCTTCAAAAAAGGCACATCGTACTCTCCATAATGACTCTTCAAAAAATGTTTTACCAAATTCTGTATTTATATCTGCAGAGATCACTCCGTTCTTCTCTAGAAGTTGAATGGCCTTCAAAAAGCAATGGCTCATTGCTGATGTTTTAGGTGAACTTCGCAACCAGATTTCGGGATTCACCTGGATCTGCGGAAAGCTTTTAGCTGCATCAAGTACATGATCAGCAAAACCACGATAGCCGCCGCGGTCTTTCCAGCCTTCTCCAATACGCTGTTGCGTGTTCCCAAACACTGAAATGAAATGATGTTCAATTTCGACTCTTTTTCCGAACTTGTTCTTTAATTCATCAAGACGAACCTGTGCGGCATAGGCCCAGAAACAGAGAACATCAGAAAAATATGAAAGCTTGATTGCCTTTACCTTTTCCATTTTCTTTTCATTTACCAGCATGTGAATGATGGCCTTATTCTAATCTAAGAGAATATATAAAATAAGGTAAACATGATGCAGACACTTAGTAGTGACTTGTTACCAGACACGAAAGAAGAAGGAGTGTCGAAGCTGACAGCTCAATTAATCAGTCTGATTTTAGATATAATAGCAATCGCGATTACAGCATATCCTGGCCAACATGCTGCTTGATATTGAAGCAAACTTGTAACTTATTCAAACCAGAAAGCAAGGTCTTTATTCATAAACTCATCAGCGGACATATAGTGGGACCCATCACAGGAAAAGTTCAGGCCAACCAGTCCATTCATGATATTTAATGAAGCCGCCCGCAGATAGATGGTTTCATCTGCTTCACGTAATGACTTAAAAACCTTTAACACTTTTGACACCATTTCTGCTGGTATCGAGGCATCTTCGGGGTAGGCTGTTTTTGCATATACCAGGCAGACTTTCGGGTTGGTTATTTCATCAAGAACATGTAGACGATAACGGTACGGGTCATTAAATGGCCATAGTGTTGCGCGTGAGCTGGAGAAATGTAACTTGGCATGATAGATACCCTGTTCTGTCATCAGGGACTCGATAACATCAAGAACCTCATCAAGGTGTTCATCCATTGCACTGCGGGTACGTGTTTGTTGAAACAAGGTATTACGGATAGACGGGTCACCCTTGATCTGACGCCATTCCTTGACCTGAATTTCATCTACGTTCCTTAACGGTAAATCCTTCAGGTCAAAATCCGCAGCAATGTAACCCAGTGTTACCTTGTTCGCTTTTATACTATGCAGCGCAGTAATGCATGGCTTGCGTGTTTGCTTATCAACGTAGACATCACTCAGCACAAAATGTTTTTGATCACTTTTCTCGATAAGGTGTAAATAGGGACGGTTAGATAAATCCTGCCCTACTCTACTATCGTCAAAATCGCCATCTGAAACATTCCTGCTGTGTTGTAAGCCCCGGTTATCAATGGCATATAACATTCGACATCGATGCCCGGTGTTATTATCAAGGTATTTTTTTAATTCGTCATCAAGCTTGTTGCGATCATCCCAGTGCTGTGCGCATATATCTGCGATGAGACTCAATGGGTCAAGCAGGATGTACTCGATATAATCTCTTTGCCTGTCAATCGATTTTGCCAGCCTGTCCATCATCCATTCCTGTAGTTTGTGATTTCACAGCTGCCGCCAGCAGGGCACTGCTGAAATCATACATCTATACATAAATGAATGCAGAAAATATGCCAGAAAGCAGAAGAAGATTTATCAGTGACTTAACGCTTTTTACGCATCTGAAATGCAATGAAATGGTGCACAGGTGACACGCTGATGCACTGATTCGTTGCGTTAAAACTTGCCAGCTGTTGTGCGTAGCATGAACGAATTCTTTGACCTTAAAAGGAAATAGTGTAAAAAATAAAAATC
>Ga0316192_10003742_pt1 | contig 11054 bp, 7 predicted proteins | sample MerIslwburrow_MG_FD_204931 | JGI IMG/M metagenome (GOLD analysis project Ga0316192, IMG submission 204931) | Coastal sediment microbial communities from Maine, United States - Merrow Island worm burrow | ecosystem: Environmental > Aquatic > Marine > Coastal > Sediment | place: USA: Maine...
CAATTTCTTGTACTTCACTACATCGTCTCGAAAAGGTCTCAATGCTTCTTCAAACATCTCCCAGGCAACATCTCCTGGCTCAACATATCCTTCCCTGTTCGCACCTGCCCTCGCCCAGACGTCCTCTACCTGAAGCCATTCCAGCGCCCTCTGAACATTTGCCGCTATCTCATCGACGTTAACTGCGCTCAATATATCCACCGCGATTTTCTCAATTGTTGTTTTGATTTTCTCATCACGCTGGGCAAGAGCATTCAAGATCGACAGTGCGTCGCTCCCGGTTATTGACTCCAGAATCTCAGATTTACCATTGGCCTTCCTCCTACTGGCCGATTTTTTGATCCGACTTACCATTATGGTGATACAACTCGCTTGCTGGTGTCCTGGCCCACCGAATCTTTCGGTTCACGATCGGGACCATAACATTCTGGATCGATGGCTCTTATTGTATCCTTCCACCGAGAACTCTCAAGCACTCGTTGTCGGAGGCCACTGCCTTCGCACGACTCTTGTAAATCGCCGGAAATCGGTTGATGGTGACTATGTATTCCCAGGCTGATTCGGGGGACACAAAACGATTCAGAACAATCGGGCATTGGAAGCTGCGTTTGGGAGAGCCGGTGTTACTGACGTTTCCTCGCACAATCTAAGAAAGACTTTTGCCACTCGCCTGTTAAGTAGAGGTGCTGCCATTACTGACGTTCAGCATCTGCTGGGACATGCTTCTGTCAAGACAACTGAGAAGGCATATGCTGCATTCGTGAAGAATGAAAGGTTCAAGCAGACGATTGATTTGTTGGATCAGCCGGTGGTGCCGAGGTTGAAGGTTGTTAAGTGACGCCTCAGTGGAAAAGCTTTTTCTTTCAAGCGGTCTAATCCTATTGCGACGCCCCGATCACCAGTCGCAGTGTGAGCCGCTAACGAAACAGGGTGGACACAAATGCTAACAGCGCCTAAATAATGGGTTTCATGGTTTCTGGATTCTGTTTGGCTGTAACTATGACCAAAGATTGCAGATTGACGTCTCCTCTGAAAACGGTCAAGGATATCCGGCGGTACGAATTATTGGGAAGGACAGGTGGGAAAGGGCGTTTATTCTGTCTATACTCGCATGTCCGGATCCAAGCGCCGATTGAACAATCAAGTTAAAGCCAACCAACACGGAAGAGGAAGCCATGACTAACTGTTACGAGATACACCCCAGGATCGGAGTCGCTCGACTCGGCAACAGCCCCACAGAGTTTTACTTGTCACCGGAGACCATTGGTGGACTGCCGATCGCCTGTGACGAATCCGGAAACGCTACCGGCGGATTCGTTGATCAGTTCAAAGACAGCCTGGGGCGAATCAAGCGACAGGCAGCGCTGTTCAAGATCTTCGAACGGTCTGAGAACGGTATGCGTGAGGTCAAGTTGTCAGACGCTGAGATCGAAAAGATCGTCTGGACCGTTCACATAGCGAACAAAAAGCCCATCTGGTACACATTTTCCGAACTTCAGGGCAACCTGGAGTTCGGACGGGAAAACAGCTACGAGCATCAGCACATTCCTCGTAACAACCCGGACGTCACTGGCGAGGCGCGACAACAACTCATCATCGACCCCGGGCCACGATCCATAGATAACCCAGGTGACGTGGTGCAATTCTCACGCTATAACATACCCGGTGCTTACCCCCATGGATCGTTTCCACCGGTGGGAATCGGCGGCACGCAAATAGATAGCCTGGGTGAATTACGCATGGACCGAGAAGGCAATCTGGTTGCCTTGGGTGCATTTGGAAATGTCACCGGATCGGGAAGCATCACGTCTTTCCGTGGCGCTGCCGGCTACTGGGATGATATCTCGGACGGCTTCGTGATGGCGACCATCCATCTGACGAACGGGGAGAAGATTGACGCGGTCCCTGGATGGTTACTTGTGGGCAGCCCGAAATACGCCCCTGAACTCGTCAACATAACCACCCTGTATGACACCATGTATAATGTTGCAATTCGTACCATGGACGCGGATCCGGACATTTTCAAAGCAGGCTCAAATACTGCGGATGCTTTCCCGAGTCACCAGGGTTACACGCCGCTGAACGGCTACAACCCGGACTATGTGGTCGACTACACAACACAGGTCAAGCCCATCATCAATCGCATGCAAGGGTATCGCTGGGTTGCGGATATCCCCTACTTGAATGACTTTGCGAACCCCTGCTTCGATCTGTCCGACCGATCGGAACAGAACAAGGACAATCGTTGGAAATATTTCAACTACTTCCGTGTGCCTGTGTTGCCGCAGGATTACTCGACGTGGGCGCACAAGGTCGAGAACGGTCCCAACCAGTTGTTCTCGACTGACGGTATACCGCTAATGCCGTTGAATTCGGGCGACAACTCGGTCACGAACAGCGGACCCATCTATAAGTTCGAAACCCTGTCTGCAACCCAGTACTTTTTCCTGCACCAATGGGCACTCGGCAAGTTCAAGGTGGGCGAACCTTCAACCAAGTGCCCCAGCGAAGAACTCGACGAGGCGGGTGTTGGCAACTGCGTCGGTGCTCCTTTTTCGCCGGGCATAGAGACTACCTGGATAACCCGCAACGGGCCTATCTACAAGGCACCGATGCAGCTCAATTTGGCGCACTACGACGGCGACAATACTCAAACACAAACCTACTACGAGGAGAATGGCCTCAGCACAACCGCCGACGAAGCAGAGGGACAAGGTTGCGAACCTGGCGATCTAACCAAACGCATGGCAATCCCATGGCAGGCGGATTTCAGTGAGTGCACCGTGCAAACACCTAACATTACCAACCCGACTGTCAATCAGTTCGCCGATGGCACCGGCATCGAGGTGCCGCCTGCCTATTACGTCTACTGGTGGCCGCCGCAAAGTCCGATGCACGTAGTGACCGGCAGCCAGGACCCAGGTGAACAGGTGCTCGACGCGATCGTGTCCGAGATCGACGGCCAGCCGATCATCCCGGCCGGGCAGCGTGTCCCCTACCAGCGCGGCATCAATTCCGTACAGGGCGTCATCGAAAGTTGGAGCCGGCTGGGCTTCATCGTGAATCAAGGCAGCGACGCTTACCCGTACTTTGTCGAGACAGAGCGAGATAGCAAGAGTCTCGGGCAGCTGGCGGCTCAGCAACAGGCTGCCAGGGTTGCAGCGGCGAAAGGCAAATAACTGTGGCTCCAGACGACAGGCAACGCCACTTCGATGTCATCATCCTCGGTGGCGGTCCGGGTGGAACGGCGGCGGGGATGACGCTATTGAAGCGCGACGGTGTGGACGTCGCTGTTGTTGAAGCATCGAACTATACGTCGCCACGTATCGGAGAATCCTTGACACCCGGCGTACGACCGCTACTTGAGTACCTGGATATCTGGCAGCGGTTCCGGAGTGAGCAGTCTCTGGAATCGTTCGGGAGCCAGGCAGCCTGGGGCTCCGACTACCTACAAGCACTTGATTACATGTTCACGCCCCATGGTGCTGGGTGGTGCCTGGACCGTGTCCGTTTCGATCGCATGCTGGCCAGTGCGTTTCGCGACAGGGGCGGCCATTTGTTGACCAACACACATTTTGTCGGATGTGTACGGAAATCGAACGGCAGCTGGGGTGTCCAGGTCAAGGACGCAGAAAAAAACCTCCGACAGATCAGTTGTAAGTATCTGATTGATGCGACGGGACGCCGTGGGCAACTCGCCAGACATCTGAACGTTTCGCGCGCGATGCATGATCGACTGGTCGGCATCGGCCGCATTGGTCAGTTTTCAGCCGATCAATCCGTCGAATCCGTAACCCAGGTGGAAGCATGCGAATACGGCTGGTGGTATACATCACCGGTCCCCGGGAACAAAATATCGGTCGTGCTGATGTGCGACGCCGACATCGTGAGTCGACGGCAAGCGGCCAGACCGGATCGATGGCAATCACTGCTGAAGGACACGAAGCTGATAGACGAGCGTATTCGCGGTATCGAATTCACCGCTAAGCCGGAAGCCTTCCCCTGTTTCTCTTCCTGCCTCAAACAAGTGGGCGGGAAAGACTGGGTAGCAGTCGGAGATGCCGCCGCCTCTCACGACCCGTTGTCTGCAACAGGTATTCCCCATGCCATCGGCAGCGGGATTCATGGCGCACTCGTTGCGGCGAACGCGTTGTTTTCGAACGGCGGCCTGTTACAGAGCTATCAGCAGAGTATCTACACCGACTTCCAACAGTACCTGCGCACCCATTGGCGATACTATCAGCGCGAACCCCGCTGGCCTGAGTCCACATTCTGGAAACGGCGACGTACACCGATATCCATTGATCCGAATGCAACTATTGGTCGCGCCGCACCTACATCTAGCGACTTGGATCAAGGCCTGGTTCACCTACCGGCGCGTCATTCCCAACAGCTATTCGAAAGGTGTCAACCAGGACACGCTGCCCATCAGATCGTGAGTGCATTTGCCAATGACCATCCGCAGATTCCGGATCAGCGGATCATTCTGGGGCTACAGGAGCTTGTGGTGAGTGGTTATTTGAAGGTCGGATCGTGAACATCGGAGGAGGATTGAAAGTTTCCTGAAAGGCCGTAAGGTCACAAAACACATCGCACTCGCTCGGCTGGCTTAAGTTTCAAGGGATCAACCCGAGGTTTTCAACGCCCGCCCAGGCCTTGACCAGTTGTGGTCCGCATTTATTCCTCGACTGCACGTTTATCCGGATTTTACGGTGAAGTTTAGCAAAGGATTTAAAGATCGGTGCATGCTGAGTCAATGGACTTGTTCTCTCTGATCATCAACCTGGCGGCTGAACTCGCTAAGCTCGCACGGACGCTGTTGACCGATGGCATACGTTTCGTGGCCTTACTTGCGCGATCCCGCACTGCCTTGGCAGCTGATACAGAACAATCGAGCACTGGAAGCTGCATTCAGGAGAGCTGGTGTTACTGATGTTTCCTCACACATAATCTGAGAAAGACGTTCGCTACCCGATTACTGAGTCGGGGTGCTGCCATTACTGACGTTCAACATCTGCTTGGGCATGTTTCTGTCAAGACAACTGAAAGGGCTCGTGCCGCATTCATCGAGAATGAGTGGTTCAAGCAGACGATTGATTTGTTGTATCAGCCGGTGCTGCCGAGGTTGAAGGTTGTTAGGTGATGATTCAATGCGCGCCGATCGCGTACCTTCTCTGAGCGACTCATCGGGACCATTCTCCGGGAACTTCTTGACCACACCCTCTTTTGTAATGCTCGGGACCTTGAACGGAAACTCGTGGACTTTAGGCAATACTACAATCAGGCTCGTGTTCACCAATCGCTAGGCGGAAATACGCCATCGGTTGTTAGCGGTGAATCCCAACCGCTGCGCGCAAAACTCAGCACCTATTCATGGACATCTCATTGTAATGGACTTTTTCACACGCCCATTGCCGCATGAATATTATTTCGCCACCCACGCACACCATTCCATTAGCACTCTGTGAACAATTACACTGATGCAGTGTGAATAGTCATATTGACGGAGGGATGCTCACTGGCTAACCTCAGCGACGCGAATGCCAAGGCATGTGGTCCAACCGTTTTCGTCGCATGCCACGACTGGCTTCTGGCATTCTTAGGATCGGTACCCAAGCACGCTATTGGCGATTCACTTTAATCCAAAATCCAAAAGAGGGATCTGAAATGACTGGTTGTCCTATTTCTCATCATGGCGTGTCCAAGGCATCCGTAGGCTGTTCCCATCTGGCTGCTTCCCACTTTAGCAAGCTCTTTCCTGGTTTGCCCCCGGTTTCCCTGACCGAGGAGCAGGCCGCTATCATCGGTGGCCCCGGCGGGCTGATGCACGATTTCGATGGCACCTCCAACGACTCGTCTATCCCGTGCGGTTACATATTCTTCGCCCAGTTCGTTGACCACGACATTACGCTGGACGTCACCTCCAGCTTGCGTGTTCAACAGGCATCTGACGAAGCCATCGCCAAACTGCCCAACATTCGCACTCCGAGCCTGGATCTGGATTGCGTGTACGGCTTTGGTCCAGAGGCGAGCCCCCACATCTACGACGGCAGCCGTCCCGGGCGCATCGCAATTCACCCCAACGGTCACGATCTCGCTCGATCCCCAAGCGGAAGTGCCTTGATCGGCGATCCGCGCAATGACGAAAACATCTTCGTCGGGCAGATGCAGCTACTGTTTCACCGCTTCCACAACAAGTTGTTTAACGAACGCGTTTATCAGGAAGCGGGCAGCGAACCATTCAGCCGCTTCGAAGAAGCTCAAAAGCAGGCGCGCTATCACTACCAATGGATCGTGCTCTTTGACTTCCTGAAACGGCTGTGTGATCCCGCGGTGTTCAGGTTTGCTGCCGGAAAGCTGATTGCCGGCAATACTGAGTTTCCATTCTTCCACAAGACCGACAGCCACGGCAAACTGGGCATGCCGGTGGAATTCTCGGTAGCCGCCTATCGCGTCGGCCATACCATGGTCCGCTCCAGCTACGCGGTCAATGCGGACGAGCTGGACGTGGAACTGTTCGCTCAAGAGTTCGGTACGGAGGGCTTTAGCGAGTTGCCGTCCGATTTGGTGGCCGACTGGCGCTACTTGCTGGAGGTAGACGAATGCATCCGCCCGCGCATGGCCAAGGCGATCGACACACTGCTGGCAAACGAGATTCAGGACATGCCGCGTCTGGTGGTCAACAGCAACAATCCTAACGACCGTGCGCTGGCGTTCCGCAATCTGTTGCGCGGCAGCTCGCTGCGCCTGCCGTCGGGTCAAGCGGTAGCCGCTCAGCTGGCCGCCAAGGGCTATCCGGTTAATCCCAACATCGATCTCGCCTTAGACGATTTGTCCGGCTGGAACCGGCTCGACCGTCTCGAGGAAAACAACGTCTCACCGCTGCGTACGGCAACCCCGTTGTTTTATTACATCTTGCGTGAGTCTGAGGTCAACAACCAGGGTGAGCGTCTTGGTCCTGTCGGTTCAGCGATTCTGATGGAAGTGTTTGGCGCCATGCTCTCATGCAGTCAGCATAGTTTCCTCAAGGCGCCCGGCGAGTGGAATCCGGACCCCTGTGTGTCGAAGGAACGTTGGGGCTGGTGGGGCGATAAGTACCAGGAAGGCTTCAGCCGTGAATCGCTGATAAACAACGAGGACTACTATCCGTTCGAACTGGCGGACGTCGTTCGATTCGTTTTGGCTTGATGCAAGCAAAACGGCCGGTCTGTCTAATGCGGACCGGCCGTCCAGGAACTGACACTTGAAAAACCAGGTCAACGCAGATTTGCCAACTTCGTACTAGCTGTGCCTGCTACGATCTTTTTAGCGCTTGTTAATGGTCAAGCTCGGTATTCTGACCCTTTACCCAGTACTCATAACCGCCTGTACCCTGTCAAGCTTATGCGGAAACAATAACTGAGGTGAAGCCTGCATTCATACCGTTCCTACGCTTTGCTTTCTCAGGCCTTACTCACATTTTCTCTGTAATGCTACGTCAAAGATATCACCATCCGCCTGTGGTCCAGGCAGTTCAATAAGATCTGCCGGAATGTCAATCGCCTTGGCTACTACACACCAGACTACGAATGGGGTGAATGGAATATAAAGGATAAGCCGATCCGGTATCTGAGCGACGATGAAGAGCAGAAGATTCTCAAGGAACTTGATCCTTCATCTGCCAAAGATCCAAAACACTAAAAAGGCCGGCAGGCGGCAAGAGACATTTTCATCCTGATGGTCGATGGTGGCTTCCGAATCAATGAAGCGAGCGTGTTGAAATGGTCTGATGTCGATTTTGATAACGGTGTCATTTATCTGTACCGATCGAAGGTGTCCAACGACGATTTCATTCCGATGACAAATCGGTTACGAGCTACCCTTCTGAATCGAAGGAAATCGGTTGATGGTGACTACGTATTCCCTGGCCGGTTCGGCGGTCATAAAACGATACAGAACAATCGTGCACTGGAAGCCGCATTTAAGCGGGCTAGCGTTACAGATGTTTCGTCACACAATCTGAGAAAGACGTTCGCAACTCGCTTGCTGAGTCGCGGTGCTGCCATCACTGACGTTCAGCATCTGCTTGGCCATGCTTCTGTCAAAACAACCGAGAAAGCATATGCTGCATTCGTCAAGAATGAGCGGTTCAAGCAAACGATTGATTTGTTGGATGAGACGGTAATGCCGAAGTTGACGGTTGTTAAGTGATTCGCAAAGCGAGCAGGCCACCCGGCCAGGGCCATTGTGATGAGGTGGAACGGTTGTATGCTCTGCGTCATTGCACGAATTGATTATCCGCAATATTGTTTGATAACAATACCATACGGCTCGTTCGAGTATTTGCACCCTACGGCCTCAAACGGGCCCTAGCAGCTTAATGGTTAAAATACTAACCAAGGCGACTGACAGGGTGACACCAACTCCGACATACACTGGTTTTAATCCAGCACTGCGGATTCGTCCGAGGTTAGTCCCAAGGCCAACGCCTGCGAGTGAGCCGAGCATTAGCCACCCCGAGGTCTTGTTTAAACCCGACTGGACGTTGTAGCCGACCAGCTCAGATAGATAATCGAATAAGCCCAGAGTATTCAAGAGTGCCATAACGAGAAAGCCAACTAGAAAAAGGGGCAGAGACTGTTTTAGACGTTTGCTTAAAGGTACTTTCTTGCCGCCGATCTGACCTCCAACCCATCGGGCGTAAACCAAGCCTACTAATACAATCATGATCCCCAGAAAGGCATTTCGCGTAAGCTTGACAATTGTTGCCACCTCGCCAGATTCGGAACCCAAAGCGAACCCCGTTGCCACGACTTGCGCGGTATCGGGAACTGCCAAGCCGACCCAGGTACCAAAGAACACGTCTGAAAAACCAAAGTAAGAGCCAATAAATGGATATAGCACCACCGCGGTGGTGCCGAACAATGTTGTTACTGCAACGGCCAGAGAGAATTCTTCCTCCCTCGCCTTTATGACTGGAGCAAGGGCGGCTATAGCACTATTCCCGCAGATCGCTGCGCCCATCGCGAGCAGTGTTGCCAGGCGTACAGGCAGCTTCACAATTCGCCCAAGAAGATGGGCCACCCCAAAGGCTGTGGCAATGGAGATGAGGATCATGATCACAGCCGTGGAGCCGATGTTAATGACATCGGTAAAAACGATTCTGGCACCGAGCAGAATAATCGCCAGGCGAAGCATGTTGTGTAGGGCAAAACGTATGCCCGGTTCCCAGTTTACGGGTAAGTTAAATGTATTTCCGATTACCAGACCCAGGACGATAGCGATAAGCACCGCACCCATGGTTTTAGCCAGCGGCTCAGGCAATATGCTATGTAACAACGCCGCTGTCACCGCAACGGCCGTAACTACCAGAAGTCCCGGTATGATTATCTTCCACTGACCTGAATTTTCAATGGTAAATGCAACTTCTTGAGTAAATTTCCTTATTTTTTCTTCGTCTTCATTGCTGAATGGACCGCCCGTATTTTTGTTGATGGCTTGTAAAACTCCGATGATCTCACCTTTGCTGTTAACAACCGGAGCTGAGATAATGGATTTACTGACGTATCCTGATTGCTTATCAATGTCTTTGCGAAACCTCTCGTCCTTGATGGCGTCTTTGACGTTGATGATTTCTCCGGTCTGGAAGGCATTTCCTGCCAAACCCTCATCATAGGGAATACGGATTTCCCTGACGTCTTCATCCTCAATGACAGCGGACCACAACTCTTTTGTGTCCGGGTCGTGCATGAACAAGGTGGCCTTGTCTACATCCAGAACCTTTCGTGCCCTGTCCATGATTCTTACTAACGACGAATGGTAGTGTTTCATAGGCCTCCTACATTACACCATGAAGTCAGCATACGGAAAAGTTCCTGGCGTTAAATATGTTTCCTCAACCTTACAAATGTCATCCAACCCCAAATGCATTCTCTATCAATTGAGCCATGATGTGTCATGAGTCGTTAGTTTTAAATTAGTTCTATTTGCAGTCACAAGAGCAATAATAAATATTTACCCCGGCCCTTCAGTTTCCTAATCAGTGTTGGTCAATCGATCCAGCTTGAGGCGCTGTATTAAGCAGAATAAACGCCCTTTTGATCACTCGTCAACGTATCATTCACCGGTAACGAAGGAACCTGCGTCCTTTCACCACCCCGAAATCCTGCCCCATTCCGCACTCACTCCCCAACCATTCGCCCTCGCCGGTACCACTTGCAAATGTGCCCCAGGTTCATTAGCCAATGGATGCTCCGATTTCTGAATCGGAAACTGACGTCATGTAACAAAATCTTTTCAAGAACCCTTTCTACCAGAGGTCCCGTATCCGACGTGACCTGATTTACTTACCGCCATTGTCATGGTCCAGCAAATCTTTCGGCTCACCGTCCGAACTGTGAGATTATGAAACGATGTCGCTTATTGTATCCTTCAACCGAGAATTCTCAAGAACTCGCTTTCGGAGGCCACAATGCTAACCAAACCGCAGTCACTGCGGATTCATCTTGCCAAAGGCTGGCGATGACCGCGTTTCGGAGAGCTGGTGTTACAGACGTTTCTTCTCACAATCTGAGAAAGACCTTCGCCACCCGCCTATTGATCCGTGGCGCGGCAATTACAGACGTTCAGAATCTGCTAGGCCATGCTTCCGTCAAGACAACAGAGAAGGCTTATGCCGCGTTCGTCAAGAATGAACGGTTCAAGCAGACCATTGAATTATTGGATGATCCGGTGCAGCCGAGGTTGGAGGTTGTTAGGTAGTCGTTACACGTGGATGATCTGAAAGACCTAGAAGAAGTTGGCGTCCCCGTTTTTTCTGTTGCTGGAGCAAAGTTATCCGCGATAACTCCACGCCATATTTAGTGAGACATTTAACAACTTTTCCGTAAATACCAGAGATGCTTTCAGCTTTCATAGAATGTTCCAATGGCATGTTAACTGAAAACGGATGTGGTGGAATAAACTTCATCTCAAGCGATGCGGGCATTTTGCCTCCATCTTTTACTTTTAGAATACATTCATATTGTATCCAGTCGTTTGCTCGTGAAACGACTCCACATATGATTTCCTTTGAT
>Ga0316192_10003743_pt1 | contig 11051 bp, 10 predicted proteins | sample MerIslwburrow_MG_FD_204931 | JGI IMG/M metagenome (GOLD analysis project Ga0316192, IMG submission 204931) | Coastal sediment microbial communities from Maine, United States - Merrow Island worm burrow | ecosystem: Environmental > Aquatic > Marine > Coastal > Sediment | place: USA: Maine...
AAAAATAGATGAGCACAGCTGAAGAACGCGTTCGTAAAATTGTCATTGAGCAATTAGGTGCAACTGAAGAACAAGCAACAAATGATGCTTCTTTTGTTGATGACTTAGGTGCAGACTCACTTGATACTGTAGAGCTGGTAATGGCTCTTGAAGAAGAGTTTGAGTGTGAGATTCCTGATGAAGAAGCTGAAAAAATCACTACGATTCAGCAGGCAATCGATTACGTAAACGCACACTCAAGCTAAACAGCTTTCAAGCGGAAGCAGTACGTCCGTATTGCTGATGCTTAGTTTAAATTCAAAAATCATCGCCTGTTAACAATAGCGTTAACGAGCATGATTTTTTGTAACTTTCAAAGAGGCTAAATTTGTCAAATCGTCGCGTTGTTGTTACTGGTCTTGGAATCGTCTCACCGGTTGGTAATAATTTAAAACAATCATGGGACAATATCATTGCTGGCAATAGCGGTGTAATCTCGATTGATAAATTTGATACTACTGATTTCCCGGTAAAGATTGCAGCAACGGTCAAAGACTTTGATGCAAGCGATATAGTACCGCCTAAAGAACTCAAAAAAATGGATACTTTCATCCATTATGGCCTCATCGCCGCTGATGAAGCCTTAAAAGATTCAGGTCTGGAGATTACCGAGGATAATGCCGAGAGAATCGGTGTCGCTATCGGTTCTGGCATCGGTGGTTTGCCGATGATCGAGATCAACAATGAAAAGCTGAACAACGGCGGGCCTCGTAAGATATCGCCATTCTTCGTTCCCGGTTCGATCATCAACATGATCTCCGGCAACTTCTCCATACGTTATGGTGCAAAAGGACCGAATATCGCTATCGTTACCGCCTGTTCAACGGGTACTCACAGTATCGGTGAATCAGCCAGGATCATCGCCTACGGTGATGCAGACGTGATGTTTGCTGGCGGTGCTGAAATGGCGTCATCACCCCTGGGTATCGCCGGTTTTGCCGCAGCCAGGGCATTGTCTACACGCAATGATGATCCGGCAGCTGCGAGTCGCCCATGGGATAAAGACCGTGATGGTTTCGTGCTCGGCGATGGTGCCGGAGTACTCGTGCTGGAAGAGTATGAACACGCCAAGGCACGCGGTGCAACGATCTACTGTGAGGTGGCCGGTTTCGGTTACAACAGTGATGCCTATCACATGACCATGCCGGTACAGGATGGTAGCGGTGCAGGCAAGTGTATGAAACTGGCGATGAAGGATGCTGGTATCAATGCTGAGGCAATCGATTATGTCAATGCACATGGCACTTCGACACCAGCCGGAGATGTTGCAGAGACCAATGCAGTCAAAAATGCACTGGGTGAGCACGCCTATAAGATTGCAGTCAGTTCGACTAAATCCATGACTGGACACCTGTTGGGTGCTGCTGGTGGTATCGAGGCAGTGTTTTCAGTGATGGCTATCAAGGATCAGGTGGCGCCACCCACGATCAATCTTGAAACACCCGGGGAAGGCTGTGATCTTGATTATGTACCAAATACGGCGCGTGATATGAAGATCGATTACGCTTTATCAAACTCGTTTGGTTTCGGTGGCACGAACGGTACCCTGATCTTCAAAAAATTAAACTGAAACGATTCAGATTAGCCGGGACTTTCCGTGTCATTTAAAACGCGGCTATTAACAACGCGCCAGGACTCAGAAATTCCTGATCTGCTGCGTTTCCATCAGCTGGACGCTCGGCGTTATCCCTACCTGTTGAAAAGCAGTGCAGCCCGGGAGAATAATACACAGTACGATATATTGATCGCCTGTCCGCATTACCAGCTGACCCTGGATGCTGATAAGACGCTGCATTGTACTGACAAAGATGTGGCCCTGTGTTCCAGCTTCCTGGATACCCTGGAAGTCCTGTTTCAGAAAGAAAAAGAAACGCAAAAAGATAATAGCGGTAATGATGCTCTGCCGTTCACCGGCGGCTGGTTCGTCTTCCTTTCTTATGAGATGGCAGAAGAGATCGAGCCCCGCCTGTCGATGCCTCGATTACCGGACTCGAGGCCACTGGCTGTCGCCACACGCTGTCCTGCTGCCATCGTTATCGATAAGCAGAGTAAGCAGTGTTATGCCATCGCTGAGAGCGGGTACGCCGGCCTGCTGGATCAGATAGAAAAAGATTTTTCGACGATAAATAACAGTCCGGAATCACAGCTATCAAATGCGAGTATCGTGCTTGAGTCTTTGACCGAATCAGATCCACAGCCTTACCTCGAGCAGGTCGAAAAGATAAAGCGCTATATTATCGATGGCGATATCTTCCAGGCCAATCTCTCCCGGCAGTGGCGCGCAGTCCTGAAGCACGATGTCACTGACGCAGTTTTATTCGATGCTTTATCGAGGATGAACCCGTCATCTTTCGCGGCACTGGCATGCTTCGACAACATGACCGTTATCAGTTCATCACCCGAACGCCTGGTATCGCTCCGCGACGGAATCGTCGAGACGCGACCGATAGCCGGTACCCGTCCGAGGGATATCGATCAGCACAGTGATGAGGCCCTTGCCGAAGAACTGCTGTCACATCCAAAAGAGCAGGCGGAACATATCATGTTGATCGACCTGGAGCGTAACGACCTCGGCAGGGTCTGCCGACCGGGTACGATCGAGGTCAATGAGTTGATGGTCCTCGAGAGCTGGCAGCATGTCCATCACATCGTTTCAAATGTACGTGGTAAATTAGCTGATGGACGATCGCCCATCGATGTCCTGCGCGCCGTCTTCCCCGGAGGCACCATTACCGGGTGTCCGAAAGTACGCTGTATAGAGATACTGGCAGAACTGGAGCAACAGGCGAGAGGCGCTTACACCGGTTCCCTGGGATATATAAACACAGATGGCAGCATGGATTTTAATATCCTGATAAGGACCATGGTGCGTGATAAAACGACTAATGAGATCACTTTCCGTGCAGGCGGAGGCATCGTCAGTGACTCGGTCGCATCGAATGAACTCGAAGAGACCCGTGCCAAAGCAAAAGGCTTACTTAAAATATTCAGTCTTGATGAAGAATGTGATGACCAGTAACAGTATGATCAATGGGATTGCTGCCGATCATCTGATGATCAGCGACCGTTCGATACATTATGGCGATGGCCTGTTCGAGACCATACTATGTTCTGACAATAAGCTCTATTACTGGCAGCAGCATTATCAGCGCCTGCGCTCATCAGCTGACAAGTTGAAGATAACTTGCCCGGATGAACGAACATTTCTCGAGGATATAAAAGAACTTGTCTCCAGAAATATAGCAGGCAACAGCTACGTAATAAAAATTATACTCAGTCGTGGATCTGGCGAACGTGGATATAGATTTTCTAGTGACATATCAGCAAATCGTATCGTCCTGTTGTCTGAGCTGGATGCCGGTTACTCATCAATTTTGAGCAACACCTTGCTACACGGTGAGTTATTTATCTGTGAGCAGCAGGTTTCTATCAATGAATCCCTCGCAGGATTAAAACATCTCAACCGTCTCGAGAATGTCCTGGCCAGGAATGAGTGGAATGATAAAACAATGATGTTCATCGATGGTTTGATGCTGAATGCTGACCGGCAGGTCATCGAGGGCACCATGAGTAACCTGTTTGCCATAAGAGATGGAAAGATATTCACCCCGGGACTCGAAAGATCGGGTATCAGAGGGGTGATGCGTGAGGTTATCATGGAGCTGGCTGCTAAAAACGGACTGCCGTTGTCAGTCACCGGGATGAGTTTAGATGCTCTGTTAAGCATGGATGAACTATTTATCACAAACAGTTTGATTGGTATGAAACGTGTTACTAAACTAGGTGATACGATATTCAAAGATGTCGCCGTCACTGATCTGATATTCAATGAACTGTTAGCTACAGAAGAAGATTATGCTCAAGCTGTTTAAAAAAGGGTTACCTGCCATTTTCACCATCGCCAGCATCGTATTACTGGTGGCGTTTTATTTCTCTGCAAAAATCTATTCAGAGATGAATACACCGTTAGAGATCACTGGGCCTGAAACCATAAATTTCACTCGTGGCTCATCGGTGCGTACACTGGCTAACAAGTTAATAGAAAAAGGATTTCTGCATAATAAAAATTACTTTCTGATATGGGGCAAGTTAAACCGGCAGGAAACCCGTCTGCATGCCGGAGAATATGTCATCACGCCAGGATTGACCCTGGCTGAACTGCTCGACAATATGGTTGCAGGTAAAGTCGTTCAGCATGGCATAGTCCTGATAGAAGGTTACACTTTTCGCCAGGTACTCGAAACGATACAGAAAAGTCCGGTAGTCACCAGTAAGCTGAAAGATCTTTCTGATGAAGAGATAATGGCCGCCCTGGGACATGAAGGTGAACACCCGGAAGGGCGCTTTTACCCAGAAACCTATTATGTTTCCAGGGGAGTGACCGATATAGAGCTGTTAACCCGGGCCTACGATGAGATGGAAAGAGTCCTGCAGCAGGAATGGCAGCAGCGAGAACAGGGGCTGCCGTTAAAAACGCCATATGAGGCACTGATCCTGGCATCCATCGTTGAGAAGGAGAGTGCTATCGCAGAAGAGCGGCCATTGATCGCCGGATTATTTACCAACCGCCTGCGTAAGAAGATGCGTTTGCAGACGGATCCCACGGTTATCTATGGTATCGAAAATTATGACGGTAATATCCGCTTCAGGGATTTACGAAAAGATACCCCGTATAATACCTACACCCGGCATGGCCTGCCGCCGACACCTATCGCATTGCCGGGCAGAGAAGCGATCCACGCGACATTGCACCCTGAGAAAACAGAATACCTTTATTTTGTGGCCTACAGTGACGGTAGTGGCAGGCACGTATTCTCCACAAATCTGAAGGATCATGAGAAAGCCGTTGATCAATATCAGCGCAAGAAAAAATGAGATCGCTGAGGGTGAGTTAAAATATAAATCCTGCATGCAGAAAATGCGCTAAACAGTTTTTCAGCCTCGACATCATGTAGCAAAAAAACAATCAAAATGAAGAAGTTCTAATAATGGGAAAATTTATAACCCTGGAAGGCATCGAGGGTGTCGGCAAGACGAGCAACCTGCTGTTCATAAAGCAGCTGCTCGAATCGTCCGGGCACGACTGTGTCGTCACCAGGGAGCCGGGAGGCACCAGCCTCGGTGAGGCGCTCCGCGGCCTGTTACTGAGTCACTCAGATGACAATATGAGTCCTGATGCAGAGATGTTGATGATGTTTGCCGCCCGCGCGGAACATCTGTCGAAAGTCATCCTGCCAGCATTAAGCAGTGATAAGACGGTATTATGTGATCGCTTTACTGAAGCGACCTACGCCTACCAGGGCGGCGGCCGCCAACTCGATGTCGACAAGATCCGCGGGCTGGAAAACTGGGTGCAGGGCGAGCTGCGGCCTGACCTGACCATCGTCCTCGACGCGCCGGTGGAGATTGGGCGAGCACGCGCAGGCAGCAGGAGTGAGCCTGACCGCATCGAACAGGAACAGGATGAATTTTTCCAGCGAGTAAGACAGGCCTATATCGAGCTTGCAGAGAATAACCCGCAGCGTATCTGCCTGGTGGATGCATCAAAAGAGCTGGCTGCTGTACAGCAACAGGTACAGCAAAAGCTGATCGAATATAACATCATAAAAACCTGATAATATTTTGCGATGATTTATCCCTGGCAACAATCTCAGTGGCAGCAGGTCACACAGCTGATATCTTCCGGTCGTCTGCCTCATGCTCTCTTTCTGCATGGCAACCAGGGTCTGGGTAAAGCGGATTTTGCCGTGTCACTGGCAAATGCTCTATTGTGTAAACAACCTGCAGACGATAAACAGGCCTGTGGACGCTGCCAGGCCTGCCAGTTGCTTGCTGCTAACACGCATCCGGACCTGCATTATCTGCGTCCGGTCGCGGCTGAAAACACGACCAGCAAGAAACCGGCGCTCAGTATACGCATCGACGATGTGCGTGCCTTATGCGACAAGTTAAACCAGACCAGCCAGTACAGCGGTTACCGTGTCGCCATCATCGAGCATGCCGATCAGCTGACCCTGTCAGCGGCCAACAGCCTGCTTAAAACACTGGAAGAACCCGGCAAGGATGTACTGATGATATTGACCAGTGCACGCTCACACCGTCTACCGGTGACCATACGCAGCCGCTGCCAGTTATTGCGTTTTACCATCCCGGACGAATCACAGGCCCTGTCCTGGCTCAAGGATAACCAGCAGCATAACGATGCCAGCGATGAGCAGTTACGGCAGGCATTGAGTTATGCCTCGGGCTCGCCGCTCGCTGCCCTCGACAACCTGCAGACGGTGGAACAGCAACAACTGCTCGCTGAGGCGATGACAGCTGCCATCTCGGGTAAGAACTCACTGGATTATGCAGCCAGATTAGCAAAATTTAGCAAGCTTCAGATGCTAGAAGGCATGTTGAGCTGGACCTCTGATCTAAGCCGCATGATCGCCTGCGGGCCTGAAACCGAGATCATCAATAGCCAGTATCGTAGTAAGTTAAAGGCGCTGAGCAAAAAAGTGAATCAGCAGCGTTTATTCCGTTTCCATGATCAGCTGAATTTCAACGTTCTACACGCATCAATCGCCTTGAATGAGCAGCTATTATGGGAAAATCTGCTATTATCCTGGGACAATCTATAATAATTAACATCAATACTTTTGGCAGGTATGTATCATGAGTAGTCCAACCGCACGTCCCGGAATGTTATCTTTGAGCATCAAGGATAAATCATCGTTATATGCTGCTTTCATGCCATACGTTAAAAATGGTGGTCTGTTTATACCTACTACCAAGTCCTACAATCTCGGTGATGAAGTATTCATGCTGCTGACGCTGATGGATGATGGCGAACGACTCCCTGTTGCTGGCAAGATCATCTGGATGACTCCCCCGGGAGCACAGAGTAACCGGGCACATGGCGTCGGTGTACAGTTCTCGCCGCAGGACAAAGGCGCAACACGCGGTAAGATAGAGACCCACCTCGCTGGCGCGATGAAATCTGATCGTATCACGCACACGATGTAAAACGTGCTTAACGTTTTATCCTCTATGCTGCAGTGCTAGTAGATTCACATTGTCATCTCGACTGTATCGATTTATCCGAATTTGATAACAGCTTCGACGAACTGGTCAAACAAACCATAGACTCTGGTGTGGAACACATGTTATGTGTGTCGATCAACCTCGATAAATATCCCGGCATGCTGGAAAAAGTCCGGCCTTATGAAAACATATCGGTCTCTGCAGGTATGCATCCGATGGCCGACGAGAGTGATATCTTTACGGTCGAACACCTGACCCAGCTGGCGAGCGATGATAAAGTCGTCGCCATCGGCGAGACCGGCCTCGATTATTATTATCATAAAGATGATCCGAAATGGCAGCAGGAAAGGTTTCGTGCGCACATCCAGGTGGCAAATGAACTCGATAAGCCGGTAATCATACATACCCGCGATGCCGGCGATGATACCCTTGATATCCTGCGGCAGGAAAATGCTGAACGCTGTGGCGGTGTCATCCATTGCTTTACCGAGACCCGGGAATTTGCAGACAGGGCGATGGAGCTCGGTTTCATGATATCGATATCCGGTATCGTCACTTTCAGAAACGCCGATGCACTAAGAGATATCGCTAAAACGATCCCCGATGATCGCCTGTTGATAGAAACAGATGCACCTTACCTGGCACCGGTGCCGCATCGCGGCAAGCAGAATCAGCCATTATTTGTCAGGCACGTTGCTGAGACACTGGCAGAGATCAGAGGGACCAGTGTCGAGCACATCGCGGAAATATCACGCACAAACTTTTTTCGATTATTTAAAACAGCGAAGAAGTAATTCAGATAAGCGGATAAGATATCCGCAAAAAAGACACAGAAGACTATATGTTTAACTTTTTATTCAGCTCAGATCCTAAGCAGTCATTACGTATGTTAAGACATATTGCTGGAGTGTTCTCTCTGTTCATCTTCTCCTTGGGCAGTATCTTCTTCTACTATAACGGCTTATATTCCGCTGATCTATCGACGTTAAATGCCATCCTGATATTTTTCTGGATCGGTGTGATCGTTTTTACTGTCATACTGCGTTCGGGCTTCAATCTAAGATTCGCCGACCCGAGCCTGACCATACCGCAGATGTTATGGGGCACATCATTCCTGTTGACCATCGCCTACCTGTTGAATGACTGGCGTGGGTTAATCCTCATGTCCTATTTCGCGATGTTGAGCTTCGGTTTTTTTAAACTGCGTTTTCGCGAATTTTTATCGGTAGGTCTGTTTGCTATCCTGGGATATGCCTTGATCGTCCTGTATATATTTATCTATGAACCAGAACGCATAAACATAAAGCTCGAACTGATACAGATCCTGGTATTTTCCGGCACGGTGTTCATCATGTTATATACCGGTTCTGCGATAAATCGTCTGCGTGAGAGATCGAAAAAACAGTATGCAGATCTTCAGGCAGCGCTCGAAGTCAATAAGCGACTGGCGACCACAGACGAGTTAACAGGCCTGTATAACCGGCGTTATTTCATGGAGAAGCTGGCACAGCAAAAAGCCCTTTCGGAGCGTAATAATTCTGACTTCGTCATCTTGTATTGCGATCTCGATCATTTCAAACAGATCAATGATACCTTCGGCCATCATACGGGTGATATCGTATTGCAACAGTTTTCAGAGATACTCAAATCATCGATACGTGAGATCGATTATGCCGCACGCTTTGGCGGAGAAGAGTTCGTCGGCCTGCTGGTGGATACCGATCTCGAGAATGCAAAAAAAGTCACAGAGCGTATACGCAAAAGTCTTGCCGGTTTCAATTTCAATGATATCGCACCGTCATTGCGTTCCACGGTTTCGATCGGTATCGCAAACTTCAAAGAGTTCAATACCATCCAGGAGACACTGATGAGCGCAGATAACCGCATGTATAAGGCAAAACACATGGGACGCAACAAGGTGGTATATTCGGATGAAGATGAGGCTGCTGAGTAACTATGGCATCGTTTTAAGTATACCGATATAGTTGTCATTGCGAGGTATGAAGCAATCTCGTGATATCGATGCCTTAAAATCGATTTCCGCCATCTCGCGGCGGAACATTACACTTCAGATGTAGTGGCTCACCCCCCGATCTGACAAATCACAAAATAGCTGCAGACTAAAAATCACATATCAGTATGGGTATGATCTAAAAACGATCAGGAGCAGACCATGGAAAGATTGGACTGTCCGAGAAAATTCGGCCATGGACAGACTTTAAGTAAGAACATTTTTTCCGCGAATGAACGCGAATAAACGCAAATTAAAAACTTTACTTAGAGAGTGATTGCCTTCCTGAACGATAGTGAATGATCTTGCCATACAGCTAACCATGAACCGAACATAATACCCATCCCGCTCCACAGTGTTATGGACTGTATGACGATCGTTAGCAGATATTGTTTGTATTTGCGTTTATTCGCGTTCATTTGCGGAAGATTAAAAATTCTTCCGACCAGGCAGTCAGGGTCGACAAGAGACGCCCAGGCTATGAAAACCAGTCAGATCACCTGACCGGCAACTGTCGGTCTTGAGCGCTCGAACAGATAAAAATAATTTCTCTCGCGAAGACGCAAAGGCGCAAAGAAAAACACAAGCATAATAATCTTTCCTCTGCGTCTTCGCGTCTCTGCGAGAATTAATTTTAGTATTATTTAACGAGGATAAAGCATCGTTTTTTCTCTGTCGCAATCATTTCATGAGCGTCCGCTATGTGGAAGCGGCCTTAGATGAATAACACCTGAAGTGGGTGATTTTGGTTGGCTTTAGATCATTGTGAGCTGTCAGGTTATATCTAGATTAATACCTCAATCTGTTAGATTAAATCGGAACTAATACACTTCAGACCAGCCCGCATCTTTCTCGAATCGTTCACCAAACTTTGCTGTTAACTGATCCATGGTCTCAGACAGCTTGTCTGCGCCAGTGCTCCTGATATATTCCAGCGGTCCGCCTCTGAACGGGGCAAAACCGGTACCGAAGATCACACCGGCATCGATCAGATCTTTCTCTTCGACGATACCTTCACGCAGGCAAGCTGTGGCTTCGTTGATCAGGCGCATCACCAGCCTGTCCTGAACTTCCTGTGGGTTCGAATAGTGAGCGCTCTTGTTCTTAACCGGTTTACCGTTTTTGTACTTATAGAAACCTTCACCGGTTTTCTTGCCCAGTTTGCTATCAGATAACGCCTGCAGGTTAGCCGGTAGCTCCATACCAAGCGCCTGTGACAGGATGTTTGCGACGGACTTGCAGATATCCAGTCCGACGGCATCGGCGAGTTCGATCGGTCCCATCGGCATGCCATAATCGGTGGCTGCTTTATCGATCACTTCAGGGGCGATGCCTTCATCGACCATGGTGACGGCTTCCAGCAGGTAAGGCATCAAAATCCTGTTGACCAGGAACCCGGGTGAGCTCTTAACGGCCAGAGGCAGTTTGCCGATATTCTTACCGAAAGCCAGTGCCTGCTGCACCACGGTCTCATCGGTCTCATTACCGCGTATTATCTCGACTAACGGCATCAGTGCGACCGGGTTAAAGAAGTGCAGGCCGACGAGTCGACCGGGTCGGTTCAGGCAGGAGCTGAGATCTTCCAGTTTGATGCTCGAGGTGTTCGTCGCCAGGATGGCATCCGCTTTCATCTTCGGTTCGATGGATTCATAGAGTGAGCGCTTTACCGCAACATCTTCAAAGATGGCTTCGATGACGATATCGGCACGATGCACACCGGCACCGCGGTGGTCAGCCGTGAGCAGGTCGTTGGCATCCCGGATCGCACGTCTATCACGTTTGAATTTCTTCTTGAACGAATATTGTGCACGTTTGATAGTCTGCGCCAGTCTCGCCGGATCCTGGTCCTGTACGGTCACGGAGTAGCCCTGTATGGCACACCATGATGCGATATCACCGCCCATGATGCCGCCGCCGATGACATGGACATGTTCGACATCGAAATCGATCTTCTTACCCTGGCTCTTCAGGCTTT
>Ga0316192_10003746_pt1 | contig 11049 bp, 23 predicted proteins | sample MerIslwburrow_MG_FD_204931 | JGI IMG/M metagenome (GOLD analysis project Ga0316192, IMG submission 204931) | Coastal sediment microbial communities from Maine, United States - Merrow Island worm burrow | ecosystem: Environmental > Aquatic > Marine > Coastal > Sediment | place: USA: Maine...
CTAGTAGAATGGAAACCTTGGTTTTGGTTTGTCTATCTCCTCATCGTCTACTAGTTCTAACAACGGTGGTTCGCGTGCTTTAATTGACGGGTGCATCAATTCTTCCAATTGTTCTTTATAATCCTCTTCGTCTGTATAACGAATACCGTTAGATTTTGATAATTGTGTTTCAGACATTACACACCACCTTCAGTTATACCGCTATTAATAAAACGTTCGCCTTCCGGCGTGATTCTTGCAAAGCCGTCTACCCCGCGTTTCATATAACCAAGGGCAATATACTCCTCGGTACGAGACTTAGCGAAGTCCGACAATTCGACATTTGGGCCGAGATCGGGGGTAGTGAAAACATCAAAAATGTTGAAAAAACTATCCGCTTTAGACTTGGCATACAAAATGCCTATAGCAACTACCGCGCCAATTGAAATAAACTGCTTATTTGTTAATAATGCCAACGCTCGATTCCTTTTCCTGATGCCCGCGCCCTTTAACGCCGATGTAACCAAGCGTCGGTCCTGCTATAGACATAAAAGTCTCTGCTTCGATGGGTATACCATGATAAACAAGGAAAGTGTAAAGCGTGGCAACCCACGCTGCCAGTGCTGCACGTAAATACTTATGCATTTTTAACTCCCGAAAATACTTGTTTAGTAACTCGATCAACACTTTTTTCTACTTTGTCGATACGTTTGTTTATATACCACACGTGAACGTGAAGAGAAGCCCACGCACCGCCGCCTATTAACATAACGAGTGTGTCAAGATTCATGACAATTGGCTCCATTCTGTAATCGCCGCAAGTGTAAAAGGGGATTCGCCTAATTCGAGCCGTATCATAGCCGCCATAATCTCTGATTTGCGCGATTTGAATGTCAAACGGTCCATTTCAGCGCCGGGGGCTATGCCCGTTCGCCCACTTACAAACTTAATGTACGCGAGTGTGTCATTTTCTTCTGAAGGGGCGTATCGACGAATTACGGACGATATAGATTTGAGCCCGTGCACATTATAATAAGTATCGAGAGTTTTAGACAAAGCACGAACGCCGTAAGAGGGATTAGAAAATACAACGAATTTACCGTTTCGCCCGATCGCGCCCTTCCAGTCATTATTCGGATTGTACTTTATATTGCCGGGGTTGTTATTCCTAACGCCCTTGGGAACATTAATATTAATCATATAAAGTAAACCTCCGACAAGTAACAGCGTCCCAATCATTAGTCAGTATAACTCTTTTCGCGCCAGTAAACATTACTATTACCCCCAGCGTCGCGGATCATTTTACCGTAAATAGTTGCCCCAGCGCTAGGAAGTACGACTTCCATTTGACCGTGATAACTACCCAATATTTGATTTCCCGCGATAGCCGATTGTTCATAATCTAAAATATCTGCGCTATCTAATACAGTTGTACATCCAGAATCGGAATATAAAGTCAACGACGCGGACCGGACACCTACTGCGTTATTGGATTTGACGAACGGTTGAATAGAATAAACAGTAGATACAGCGGAAGCGTCCGGCGCAGTAAATGGGGTACATGACCCCAAATATGTTGAATTCCACGTCGAAGTACTTCGCATACACTTATTAACACCTACACGTGTATAAGTACTTGCGCACGACTCAGTATGAATAACATCTCCAGAAAAAGTTAAATCACCGCTAGCTGAATCTGTTTGATCGCTTCTAAGGAAACTTGCAGAATTAACGCCGTCGACAGTATCCGCGTCTAAACCACTAGACGGACCGTCATTGCCAGCGTTCCACATTAAATTCCCGTTTGATGTTACGATTCCAGACGTGACATTTAATTCCAAATTACCGCCAGTTATTAAATTAGTTAATTCTAAATTAGCATCGGTAGCGCTGGAAAAAGCAAGTTTTGCAACATCTATACTCGTTGAGTCTTTAATTGATATTTCGGCAGTTATTGCAGTCGTCAATGAATCCGAATCTTTTAAAACAAACGCGGGTAAAGTTCTGGATACTGTCGGGGACGTAGTAAATGTAATAGCCCCGCTCGCGGTATCTGACGCATCGCTGCGAAGAAACTGTAGCGAATCAATTGTATCCAACGTCCCGGCATCTAAAATGCCTTCATCGGCGCTCGTCAAAACATCATCAGAAGCCCCGCCCATGCCCCCACCACCCAAACCGAACGCGAATGAATAAGAGCTAAAGGTAACGAGTAATAAATAAGCTAATATTTTTTTCATTTAATTAATCCTGTTCGTGTGAAAGTGCAACCGATTGTATAGCGCCAGGGTTATAAGCATAAATGTTATCGCCAGCGGCGTGCTGTATTGTGAATGTTTGACCAGGAGCGATAGGTGTTCCGCGGGTAGCGCTTGTAGTAGTATTACCCCCAACACGTATAGTTGAAGCGTTACCAGATAAATTAGTAATATGCAAAGCACGTCGAGTAGTGTCGGTCGCGGCTATTAGCGTGACGCCTGCAGCACTTAAAGCAACATCATTAATACCGTGAAAGTCGTTACCGCGCACTAAATCAACATCGTTAAACTGATCAGCAGGGTTAACAATCCTCAAATTACCCGACTCTATACCGTAAATAAGAGTAATTGATTCACCCGCCTGCGCCGCGCAAGAAACATAACCCTTGTCAAATTTCATGCCAGCTATAAACAGACCTTCTTTGACAGTAACAGGCGAATCATATTGATCGTTTAAACGTAATAGAAAATTGGCATTTTTACTTGTTGCACTCTCGGCGTAAAAGAAATTACCTATTATACCGATGTCCTCCAAATCCAAAGCAGAATCAAGTGGTATAGTAATTCGCCCGATACGATTAACATTATCGCCGTATCCGGCAATAGCGCGTTCTGGTTTTTCGTTATTAAACTCGCGACCTTTGCCCATTATGATTTCCTAGCTTTATACAGCATAAAAGCTGCAATCGATCCAAATAACAAAAGACCCGGAGGCGATGTCGGTTTAGCCAACGCGCTTTTGATTGTATCACGCGCAGACGTTAAAGCATTTTGCGCGATATTACCAGCGGATGTAGTCGCTGTAATAGTAGACGCCCGATTAGCTTCAATTAATTCGCGTTGCGTTTGAATGGTACGCGTACCGCTTTCGTCCGCAGATTTGATAGATTGCGCAGTCGCGCCAGTAAACGCGTTGATTACTTTATCTAGAATGTTTTCTGATGTTTCTAACGCTTGACTAGATGTCAAAGTAGAAGCAGCGAAAGCATTATTAACTGTGTCTTGTTGTTGTTCACCGAACGCAACGGAAGCAGATAACGCATTAAGTCCCAAATTTTCCGCTGCGCGTGTTTGTTCCGCGTTAACAGCGCCGAAAACACCTATACCGGTATTTAATACTTGTGCGTTTATAGAACTTAATTCAGTTTGTGTTTCGCCGACCGCTACGGCCAAATCTACAGCGTTTTGTCCACTTAAACCGATATCTCCGACTGTCGATGTTTCTTGTATTTGAGTTGTTTCGGTGATAGTAGTAGTATCGCCGGTACTGCTTTTTGATCCGCTAAATAATCCCATTATGATTTATTCCTAAACGCGACCATCAGAACGATTCCTCCGATAACTATACTGATTATCGGGACCACAGGTAAATCAAATGACTTACTTTCTTTTCCGTATGACAAACCGCCAGCGTCCATCGTAGCTTTTTTATTTAACGATGAAAAAATAGGGCTAGCACCAGGGGCGCCGACTCCGCCGTTGGCGGGCGAGCCTTCAAAAGGCTGCAGTATCGAACCTAAATTAATGCCTGTTACATTGAACGATTTTGCGCCGGTAGTGAAAGAGCGTTTAGTTTCTGTGATTGTTTGAGTACGATCCGTAATGTCGCGCCCAGCGTTTTGTGGCACACTCGCGGACGATGCTCCCCCGCCACCTGAAGAGCGTTTCTTTTCAGCAACTTTATCGATTGCTTTCGCGGCTAATACAGACCAAACCATATTATTTTCTACTCATCACGACGCCGAAAAACACCATCGTTAAAACGATGCCTCCGACAACAAGCGTATTAGTCCCAATACCCATAGATTCGAGTTTACCCACCGCGTTAGTAGAATTCTTATCATCAAACTTGGGGTTAATTTGATCTATACGTGGTGGTGAGGATGCTGCGTTAAATGTCGGATTAGACAACTGATCCTTAGATTGGTCCTCAAATGATTTATTTGCCCACCTTGGTAAAGCGGTACTAAAGCCCTCAGTCAATCCAGAACTTATACCCTCTTTTGCTGCCCCGAGGAGGTCACCAAAAAACGAGTTTTTGGCGCCCCCCTTTGATGCCGTAGCGTCGGCCATAATTAACTCGCTCTGATAGGAATGATTTGAAGCGGAATAACAGTCAAAATAGTAGTACCACCGCCGACGGTCACGTCAAGCTCTAACTCGTGTTCAGAAAATCCGAGAGTATCAAGCGCTTCTGTTTGATATCCGTCGGTGACATGATCGTACATGTACCACCCGTCCTGACTGTTATCGTCCCCGATCATATAATCGTCATACGCTGCACCACTAAAACCGCGCTGAATACCGTGCCGCAAAGCGTGCACATCTTCTAAAATAGCTTCGGAAATATCAGCAAAAACAGTTGTTCCCGATTTCCATTGAAAATTGTTCAGAACGTCACCGTCATCAGCACCGGCATCTGTAAAATTAATCAAGAAACCGCGATACATCGGGCCAACCGGCAATTGAACTTGAAAGTTCGTTGAACTAGCTGTGATTGTTTTCTGAATTTGGAACATACGCGATTGGGCAAACGGTCCCGCCACTCCGAACGATTCGAGAGCGTCAATACGCAAACTTGGTTCGGTTGTCCAAGCGGTGGCCGCGCTATTGACGTCAGTAAATGTTCCCCAAGTAACCTCGGCTTTCAACGACGAAAGTTGACGAGTATCTAGAGCTGTATCTATCGGGCTGATAGAATTTGGTGACCAAAAAGGCAAAATCAGCGTTGAAGCAAAAGCCGGGTTAGCGGTTGCACCGTCCCCTAAAGCAACGGAAACTTTCGGATTGACGTGGTACACCATTAGATTGTACCAACGCAATTGTGTTCCTGTAATTGATTTGATGGTGTCCGTACCGTTTGCAATAATGTCGATGCGTTTGACAACACCCCATTCGTCTCCGCGTTGCGTATTAGCTGCGGTATTATTACCGGCGGTTGTAGTCGCCGCGCCGGTTAAGTGCAGGTGCAATTCGCGCATGACCATACCGCGCGACAAATCTTCGCTGATTTTGTTGTTAACGGAAAACTGAATCGTGGTGTGGTTACGTCTACGAATTCCCTGTGGCATGATAGTTCCCCTTACCCTGTAATTGCTTTGAGCTGTGGAACTCGATTAATGATTGCGAGCGTAATCATTGTGATTACAACACCTCGCACTACTTGATTTACTGATGGAATCATTGTTCTGTTTCTCCTGTTGTTTTATGTGGCCCCGTTAGTTCTGTTTCGGGAGTCTCAACAATTAAAGGTGGAATACTTTTTGCATCCTCATCAATTGTTTTAGACTCTTTTTGTGTCGGAGTCAAGTTTTCGTTTTCGCTAGTTAGCTTCTTAGCAATTCCCATACCAACCGCGGCACCTATCATACCTAATATCAAAACTAGTGGATTCATAACGATTATTCCTCAAAAATGTTTGAACGTGATACAGCACCGAATCGGGTTACGTGATAATAACCGCCTTGTTCTAATTTAGAAGCTTCCAACAATTCCGGCTTATTCCATTCGCGGGCGTGAATTTTGCAGTCTTCTAACGCAGTATTAAATATAAATAGATGGCTGCATTGGTCACGCACGGTTCGTGCCAACATTGCTCCACGTTGCGAAATATAATGGACGCGATGGCCCCAATGTCGTCCTTTGGTCGCGGTTTGTTGCATAGTGGTATCGTATTTACCGACCATATCGCCCGATTCATCTATAAACACGGCGCACGATTTGGACGCCCAAAATGTTTCTAGAAATAAATCTTGCTTGTCTGTTGAATAATCGGAAAACCAACCAGGATCGTTCAAAGGGTCCAACACGATAACTTTTACGCCTTGTTTTTGAAAACGTGCGGATAACTTTTTAGCGAGCGTCGTTTTGCCCGATTCGGTCATTCCTAATATAAGGACGTGACACATTAAATCACACTCGCCATGCCTGTTCTTGCATTGTACTTAAAGCCGCGGAAATCTTTTATTTTTTTAGCGCTCAATTTCGCTCGCACTTGCGCCCGAGTTAAACGCTTTCCGCAATATATAACTCTAACTTTCTTTTTTATCATTTTTAATGGCTTTGTCTGCTTTACGATTTATCCACCACGCTTTTAATTTTTGCCCGATAGATTTAGCGCGGTTTTGAGTTTTGGGCATTGTGAAGCGCGGTAGCGCGTAACTACACAATGTTATGGTTAACGCCCAACCAGGAGGAATATCGGTTGTCCCTGTCGCAACGAAATATTGACCGAAAGCCGCGGTTAATTGCGCTTCTTCGTCTAGCCCCAATTTTTCATCTTTCGTGGGTCGCCACTCTTCGCCACCTAAAACAATACCAACCGCCATAACTAAATTTGCCGCGGCCCGCCCCGATTCTAGAGCGGCTGCTGTATTGGCCAATTCTGTCTGGTCCGGTTCTTGCTTCCCTTGACGCGCGGTAGTACCAGCTGCTACTACTGAACTAGTGCTTACGTTTCCTTTCTTACGCCCGCGCTTTTTTACTAGAAAGCCGCCGGCATTTGTAACAGGTTCGCCATTTAAATCGGTTTGATGTATATCGGGATTAAATGTCGTACCGTCTTTATGTTTAAGGTGTGAATATGAATCGGTCTTTTCAGCCTCTTCCGTTTTCGTCGCTTCCGCTGCATCAATTGCGTGTTGCGAAGGTTCCGGCATTTCAGCGACCAAAGAATCGGCGATTGCGTCTAAACCGCCGCCTGTATTCTCAAGCGGAATATCCAGTGTTGATTGATCGGATGCGTCGCTACTGTCAGTGTTCACTTTAATTGGTCCCTAATTTGCTATTTCAAATACTATGCCAACAAATAATAGTTCGAATATAGATTATAAGTCAAGGGCTAAAAAGCTAAAAGATAAAGGCTTTTTGAATATTGATTTGCGCAAAAGATTATCTAAATCAGATAAGTCTTTAATAACAAGACGTTACAATAATTATGGCAAATTTTTCACTAATAAATTTATTATTAGGCGTGTCGGTAATAAAAGAATAAAAGAAATGAAAGAGAGTGGCTTTAAGACATTTGGGAATAAAGTCATATTACCCACTGACGGATTCAATCCTAAACAGATTAAAATTAAAAAGAATAAAGTAGTTTATTCCGGCGCCGATAAATCGAGAGAAATAATGATTGGGCCCAAAATAAACTTTTTAGAACGACTCGAACGATTAACGAAAAGGAAATTAATGCGAGGTGAATTTGTAACAGTGCGAATAGGGGAAAATGCTCCCTTTTGGCGAACATTTAAAGATTACGCAGAGCTTTTAAATTATGTCACGGGGTGGACTCCCAAAAGTTTGATTGATTCATCCGAAGAGTTAATTAGTCAAATGTCCGTTGTCAAATATTTTAAAGGATAATTATGAAATATAATAGTAAGCAAATAAAAGAAATGGCTATAACTTTGTGGAACGCAAGAGACAATAACGACGATAGATTTTTTGATTTTGTTTTCACTGTTTCGGAAAAAAACAAATAAGTCGCCCGGCGAAGTTATAAACTATATTCGCGAAATGGGGCCAAACAATAATGACTAAAAAGAAAAAAGAATTAGCGACATTTGATATCGAAACTGACCCCTTTTTACATAATCGAGTCCCCAAGCCTTTCTGCTGTGGATTTAAAATAGAAAGTTATTACAAAGAGTGGTGGGGCTCCAATTGCTTAATGGATTTCTACCGTTGGGTTAAATTGGAAGATAAACCATATTTGATATACGCGCATAACGGCGGTAAATTCGATTTTATGTATCTATTTTGGCTTGGTCTAATAGATAAAATAAAATTGATTAATGGTCGAATAGTTAAAGCGAATATGGGTATTCACGAATTACGCGATAGTTACGCTATCATTCCCGTTCCGCTCGCCGCATATGAAAAAGACACAATCAATTACGAATGGTTTGAAGAAGATGTACGGGAATTTCATCGTGCGGATATTCTTTATTATTTAAGAAAAGATTGTGATTATCTATACGAATTGGTTTTTAAATTCAGAGAAAGATTCGGCGATAATTTGACAATCGGTGGTACGGCAATCAAAGAATTAAGAAGTCGGCATCCTTTCGAGAATAGAAATAAAAATCATGATACGGCTTTTAGGCCTTATTATTTTGGTGGTCGGGTGCAATTCTTTCAATCAGGTATTATATCGGATAAATATAAGGTATTCGATGTTAATTCGATGTATCCCTGCGTAATGGCTAACGAGAGGCACCCGACTGGCAAACAATACGTTTCTACTACCGATTTGGATTACGCTTTAAATAATTCGGAAATGTTTTTTATTCGTTTTAGGGGTAAATCGAGAGGCGCATTTCCGATTAGAACTAAAAATGGACTTGATTTTCCCGGATCACAATCGGCTTTATTTACAGATACTTACGAATTTCACACTACTTCCCACGAATTAAAAGTGGCAATGGAACATAATTTAGTCGAAATAGAATCAATAATAGAAATATTAATACCAACTAAAACAATTAATTTTAGGATGTACGTTAATCATTATATGGAGGATAAAATAAAGGCAAAAGAAAGCGGTAATAAAGCCGATGAATTATTCGCAAAATTACTTCTAAATAGCGCGTACGGTAAATTTGGACAAAATCCAGATAATTTTTATGACTATATATTAAGGTATCCCGACGAAGAATTACCCGATTTAGACGAATGGGAATTATATGTCGATAATGGATATTTAGAAATATGGAGAAGCCCAGCACCGCGCCCTACTTACTACGATGTCGCTACGGCGGCTAGTATCACATCTGCAGCGCGTGCGGTACTGCTAGACGCGATATGCCGGGCAGACACCCCTATATATTGTGATACTGACTCTATTATATGTAAAGAATTAAGTGGGGTTGATTTGCACGACTCACGATTGGGGGCGTGGGCGCTTGAGGCTACTTGCGACAAAATAGCAATTGCTGGTAAAAAACTTTACGCTGTGTGGTATAAAGGCGAATTGCTTAAAAAGGCAAATAAGGGGGTAAAGCTAACAGGTGACGAAATTGAATTAATTGCGCTTGGCATTAAAATTGAATGGAAAAACCCCGCGCCTTCGTTTTCTGTTAATAGTCCACCACCTGCTTTTAATGGTAAAGACGAAATTAAATTTATTACGCGAACAGTTGCAAATAAAATTTAATTGTCTATACTTGAATTGAATTCGAAATGGTTCGAATTAAATAAATAAGGGAAATTAACACAATGACGACTAAAGACAAAAAAGCATTTGACGCAAATAACTACAAAGTTGTAAAAAAGGTATCCATTCCATTGCTCGCAAAAAAAGACAATACCGCAATTTTTGTATTGTTAGCGGGATTGGCATACGTGGATAAATTGAAATCCACATCACGCGACGCGAAGCCCGGTGATACAGTTGAATGCAATATGTTACCGGTAGTAAATCTCGAATCGGGCGAATCTATGAAAATGGTAGCAAACCACGCTCTTTTGATTGATCTTGAAAAAACATACCCAGAAGGCGGCTATGTAAATAAAGCATTCCGCATCGTACAGCACGGCGGCGCAGGTCGTTCACCGCGTACGTATTCGGTCGACGAAGTAGAAGTCGGTTAACAATTAATGCGTAATCGTTTAGAGTGGCTAGTCCTGTTTGTCTTAGCCACTCTCTTAATCTTCGAATCTATTTCTTATATGGTAGAGGTTTTATTGTGGATGACGACGTTGAAAAAGTAACAAAGTTAACTGTGTTTAATAAACGGGCTCATTATACGGATGAAGTTGTTCGAATCGATGTAATGTGTGGTCATTTATTGATTGATAATGTCGCTTTGAGCGATAAAGAATTTTTAAAACGCGCCGAGCAAATCTATGTTAGGTTCAACAATCTAACGCCCGAATTTCAAACGCGTGTTTCCGGTCCCGTAGTTCTTGGTTGTATGGCTACCCTGCGCGGGGTTTTTGATGAAGTTTCGCAGTTTATGAGTCGTTAGGAGGTGTATTATGTTAGTCAGATGTTCGCATAAAAATAATTATGGGTTCAACGAATCTAAGATAATTTTGCAATGCGAAACGGACGTTGCTGAAATGTTAATTATGTCCAACACTTCTCACACTAAGACGGCGCGTGATTTGGTTGAGTTTATCAATAAAGAATACGGTATGACGGTTATGCAAGCTTACGATATCATCGCGCCATCGATTGAAGAGGCGAGCGCTGAAATGAAGGCGGTACGGTTAGCGAGAATCGCCATGGCGGAAAAATACACTAAAGAGGGCAAGTAAATGAAAAAGTGGTTTAAGAATTGGATGAAGAAACAAGTTAGGGACACTGTGCGGCGTGAATTGTTGGATCGTATACGCTTGATTGCTATGTCTGGCGATAAAACAATCATTAACGCAACTTTAATGCAATTACGGGCGCAAAGTTTTTTTGAAGGCGGTTCTGGTAACGATTATAAGTTTAAATTACCAACCACTATTACGTCAATTCGCATTATGTGGGATAAGTAAATGTCTATTGACCTACCGGCTTTGGAAATAGCGTATCAAACGCTTGCTATTGCCGATTGGGCACAAACCCATGAGATTGTTAGACGTCCTGATATGCACGAAACTAATCCAATTTTGGGTAGGTCACCCCCTAAGAATGAGATAAATAGATATTTTGTTCTTTGTGGCGTTGCACACGCTGCCGTGTCGTTTATTCTTCCTGAAAAATATGAGAGGTATTGGCAGTATGTGAGCATTTCCGTTGAGAGCGCGTATGTTGCGCATAATTACAATATTGGTATAAGAGTGAGGTTTTGATATGAACGCGAAAATAATTAAAGGGGCT
>Ga0316192_10003752_pt1 | contig 11043 bp, 9 predicted proteins | sample MerIslwburrow_MG_FD_204931 | JGI IMG/M metagenome (GOLD analysis project Ga0316192, IMG submission 204931) | Coastal sediment microbial communities from Maine, United States - Merrow Island worm burrow | ecosystem: Environmental > Aquatic > Marine > Coastal > Sediment | place: USA: Maine...
TTCATAAAGGAATGCCGATTTGTCACGTTCATACCAGAGCATGGTACGCGCTGTGGCGTTGGCTACCTCAGCGGCTTTGGTCAAGATATTCTTCATTCGGTCGTCGGGTGCAAAAGGCTTGCCCTTTTGGATGCCAATAGATGCAAAGAGTCCGCGCAACTGCGGGTCGAGCATTTCGATTGGCTCACGTTCGATGACGGCATGAAGCTCTTCGAAGAATTGGAAATTCGTGGAGTGAATCGTATTGAATGCCTTCCCGGATCCGTTGTAGAACTCCATCGCGGGCGGGTTAGCCGCCTTGGAGAGGGGATAGATTTTTAGGCCTTCCCTGAACAACTTGCTGGAGAAGTCCGGCTTGCCGTCCTTGAGGAAGCCTCGAGCAATAAACCAATTTGTCCAGCTGGTTGACCTGGCGACGAAATAGTCATCCGGGACTTCGCCCTGCAGATGAACATGATCGGGCGGAAGGATCAGGTACTTGCCGCCCTTTCCCTGGTCAGGGCCTGGAGGGCCCGTATCGATCACGAAGCGGAAGAAAGCGTCGTTGACCGTCCCTGGGCCGGTCCCCGGCGGGATCTCGATCACCGTCGGGCCGTCCCTTTTGAGGTCGAGAACGGCGCTGACGTAAACCGTGTCCGTGTTGCCGGTGAGAAACAGAGGATTGCTGTCCATCAGCTGATCGAAGATCCGGACCTGGTTCGAGTTAATGCTGCCTTGGACCACCTGGCTGCGCCGAATCGCCTCCAGCGAGGCTGCTGGCATCCCGTTGAGAAAGGACTCCACGCCACGAATATAGTCGAGGTGGTTGTAGATTGCGGCGGCGGTTTCCGGGGTGGGAATCCCGTCGAAGTACTTGAAGGTACCAATCCGGGTCTCCAAGTCATTTGGAGTCATGATCGACTCGGGAATCTTGGTGTTGTAGCCGGGTGTTGAATTCTCGGCGGCAAGGTTTTGCGTGGCGATGCCCCCGTAAAGTACGACCGCCAAAATGATAGCCAGTTTCGTTGTTACTTGTTGCTTTGCTCTCATTGTTTTTCCCCCTTTATCGGTTTCGGGTTGGCAAATTATGGTCTGTATCCCTAAGGCTTCATTATAGGTCTTTCACAGCTCACTTTTATTCAGAATCTGGGTCAATTCTTCTTCCAATTCACTGACAAGCTCAGTGTATTCACTCCGGCGGGCAGCGGCATCATCCGAGCTGGCTTGCTCCCAGAACTGTGATGCGTTAAGGTATGTCTGGTAATCATCGTAAATGTCCCTGAATGTATTATCATCTTTGTATAGCTTTTCAATGATGAATCAAAGTTTGGAAAATTTTTCGGGAATATTCAGGATCATGAATAACATCTCCAATATTAATATAGGTGTTGAAGGTTTCAGTTTCAGATTGGTGCGTTGTTTAAGGTGCAAGACTATAGGCATAGGTCGAAATCAAGCTTGTCTCACTAATTTATTGTGTAAATTAATATTGATTTATCAACCTATGTTAGGATAGGTTATATATAAGCTATGTTTTATAACTCTCTAAAAATACAAGGCTAATTTCCTTCTAACAGTTTTAAGATAAAATTAACGTTTGTATTTACACTTAACTCTTGGATTCGGGCGTACCTTCATATCCAAAAGAAAAGGCAACCTATTATGACCGGTGACACCGTTATAGAACCAGAGCCCATCGATGAGCAGCTTCGACGAATTATGTCCAGTCCGGAGTTCAATGCTACGTCCCGGCAAAAAAAGTTCCTCTAATTTGTCGTTAATATGGCCCTTGAAGGGCGAACCAATGAAATCAAAGGCTATATGATCGCTACTAGTGTTTTTGATCGAAAAGAGACTTTTAATCAGACCACGGACCCAGTGGTCAGTGTCGAAGCCCGTCGGCTAAAGCAGCACATCGTGATTCTCATGGTTTCTTTAATTCGTCCGTATGATTCCCGCGACAAGGCTATTTGTACTTGCCGTGTGCATGAATAGCCTTGATAGCAGACCTAACGTTTTCCGGTGGTGTTGTTGCACCTATATTGCATAGGAGCAAGGCGAAGTGCCCGTCTTTGGCACCGACTTCTAAATAATGCCTGACCCTGTCTGAGACTTCCTGGGGGGTACTCAAAGCAAGAAAAGCTGCACCAATGCCGAGAATTAGCGGCACGCCTTTTTTCTGCGCATATTCTTTATAGAACGCCGGGCCAAGCTCCTCCACATCGGGATCCTGGCCCTCCACAAATCCCGGGCAGACCTGGTGCTTGAGATCAAGCATTTCTTCGGGATCCTTCAAATAACTTTCTCCTACCCAGTTAGGCACATAAACTTCAGGTCCGCATATTTCCCGCAATCGCAGAATGTATGGAACGATCCAGTCCCGGATGATATCCGGACTGACAATGGGAAGGGAGCCGGCGGCGTCATCACCCGAGATATTCTTCACATTCGGAAACTCTTTTTTCAAGTGCAGCACCCAGGGAGCCAGCACCTCCTCGACGATGCGGTCAAACAGGTTTCGTGCAAAAGCAGGATCAGAGTACATGTCCATGATGAGCGGTTCCAGTCCCCTAATATTGGCGGCAAGACTGAAGGGTGCGCAGAACCTGACGGTAATTTCCGCACCGCCGATCAGCTTGCGAAAAATTCTGTTCATCTCCACGACATGGGAAAAACGACCGTCTGAGTCAAAGTCCGGTGTTCTGATTTTTTTCAGGTCATCCCGGTTTCGGATCAGGGGCTTTGTCCGGTCGACGTCCGGCATATCGGTATCGTTGTATTTTACCTCCTGCCCCAGGGCCTCCGCTTCAATGTTATAGACGTCGTAATCCAGAACCGGCACATCGATGCCGTATTTTTCCTGAATTTCAAGCGTGCCGGCAGTCAGAATCTCCGGAGTCGTATAAAATTGTCTGGCAGAAATGCCAAGCTCCTTCATGGCAAATTCATGCATCTGGGTCACGACCGGAACCCGGTCCGGGATACCGGCCATGGCAGTTTCAAATCGCTTGTATCCCTCTTTAAAAGAAGAATAATCTTTTTCAAGGTTCAGCATTAATTTTAGATCACTTTCCAATTTAAAATCCTATCGAAGGGATATAAGCATCATTAAAATCCGAATATCGAAATCCGCCCATTTTATTAGATTGGCCGAAACAACAACAAAATTCAAAGTAAAATCTTCGCCTTCGTTTACAGCCTTAAAAACAGCAACCCCGTTTTTACTGGATTCAACTATTCCTTTATACCTGGTTTCGCTCTCTAATGTCGCCTGTTTCGCCCTTTCATGCTCATTAATTTCATGCTTCAATTCACCGGTTTTTTTAACCCGTTTCCTAAGGGTTCTATTCCATAAAATATGCTTTGTTTTTGAAAAGAATCTTGTATTTTCTTTCAAAATATAGCTCCTCTATGGCGATATCCTTATACTGGCAAAATGCTGTCTTATCAGGGAGTTATCATTAGCACATGTGATTTCTCAATAAATTATGGTAGAAAATTAAAAAAGTTCGGAACAAACCCAATACATTAGGATATGAGCATAATGTATGAGAGTAAACTTAATACCTCAACAATTCCCGAAGAAGAGAAGTCTCCGCTTGTTATACATCTACTGGCATTTATAGAACATCAAGGTTCCATTATTCAGCAACAAGCAGAGCAAATCCAGCAACTCAAAGACGAAATTGCCCGGCTTAAGAATCAACCTCCCAAACCCGATATTAAGTCCAGCAGTTTAGCAAAAAAGAAAAAGGGCAAATCAAAAAAATCTAAGGGCAAAAGAGCCGGATCTAAAAAAAGAAAGAAAACAGCCCAGCTGCAAATTTACGAAACTATTCCCATCCCTTTGGAAAATTTTCCAGAGGGAGCCGAGTTTAAAGGATATAAACCCTTTGTTGTTCAGGGGCTTAAAATAAAGTTGCATAATACCTAGTATCTTCTTGCAACCTATGAGACAGCTGACGGCAAATACATTTGCAGCAAATTGCCTGAACATTTGAAAGGTAAGCATTATGACCCGGAATTTATCTGCTTTATCTTGTACCAATACCATCGTTGCGGCGTTACCCAGCCGTTGCTGCTTGAGCAGTTTCTTGAATTTGGCGTGGATATTTCCAAAGGTACACTCAGCAATATACTATTTGGACTGAACATCTGAACGGTTGACTGTTTCAAAATCCTTCAATTTGATGGGGAAAGTAATCCTCACAACCCCCCTCCCGGTAGACATCCGCCGTCGAACAGTGCAAACCGCCACCGAAGGCGCTCACATCGATAAAGGGTACCGGAATAACTTCAAACCCAAGTTTGTCGAACTGCTCCATCTGGTCTTTTTCCTGGGCATCCACACAGATGGTTTTCGGATCGAGCATCAGCGTATTCATCGAAAGCCACTGACTGCAGAATGACAGCGGAGGGTATCCATCCAGCGCTGGTTCGGCACATTCGACAACTTCCCAGTCGTTCTTCTTAAAGAACTCGAGCATTTTCGGGTTTAGCGGTATCCGCTTGCGGTTGTTGAGTGCCAGCCCCGGTCGCAGGACGACAAGCGTGGCATCAATGTGAATTGGGTTTTCCTCATAAAACCAGATCGGATGAATGCGATGGACCGGAAAGTGGCGCCGCAGCCACTCAATACCAGCCTCGTTCGTTACCGATGAATGGTACACAAAGAGGTCTTTGCCTGCACGTCCGATATCGGCGGCATCAAAACAAGGTTCTTTTTCCGTTAAAACCCAATCGCGCCCATGGATGGCCTTTTCTTTTTCTTCTTTGCTCTTTTTCTCCCATTTGCGCCAGTAGTCTTTTTTGTAGGTTTCCTCAGACAGCCTCGGCTTGGGAGCCGCCTCCCACCTGAAATTGGGGTCTTCTTTAAAATAGTGCTCCAGCAGAGGACGGTAACAGAGATATTCATACCAACGGGCACGTTCCGACATGGTGGCCTCCAGAATTTCATTGCCGACGGTTAGCAGGACATCTCGCGGCGGCATGCAGCCGAACATGGTTTTTTGTTCCCAGTCCGGAGTCTGGACTTCCCGGCTGAAATCCAGCGGGGTCGGACGATCGACCCGGATTCCCCGGCTCTCCAGCAGTTTTGCGAAATTATCCAGTTGCTCGTTGGCCCTGGCTTCCATTTCTTTTGGCAACGGACCGTAAGTACCCAGCGGAAATCCGTGATCGGGCCAATCACGTTCTATGGCCGGCTCCGGAGCCTGAACCATAGTCCCATCGGCGCGACCAACGATAACATGCTTCAGGGGATCCCATTCATTCCATGAATTAACGATCGTTTTTCCGTTTGTTTGCGCCATATTGGGCTCCTTTGCTATTTTTCGAGTAATCAGTATTTTCAGCAGAAGGTATCTTTTTATTTGCAATTTCAATTACTTATCGTGGCCGACCCCCGCCCTCCCATGAACAGCTTTGACTGCTGCTCTAACGTAATATCATAATAAAACTTGGCAGGCTAAATACGATGATTTAGCTTGCCAATCTTACAATAATTAAGATAAATTTAAGATCCAAACCACCAGCGCTCCGCGAACCTCAAACCGTCAAGCTCCCAATTTCCCGCAGCGTTCGCGATTTTCAGCTTCGTAGTTGCAGCCTCAACCCAGTTTGCAAATACTGGAATCAGCATACCGCCTTCGTCTCTCACAATTTTTTGCATTTCCACGTACATTTCGCGCCGTTTTGCATCATCGAGTTCCGCGCGGGCTGCTTTAAGCAGTTTATTGAACCGTTCGTGCTTCCAGTAGGTGTCGTTCCAGGATGCGTTCTCTGCGTATACAGTTGAAAACATCCAATCCGCAGTCGCCCGGCCGCTCCAGTACTCCATGCACCATGGCACATGCTTCCAGACGCTGTCCCAGTAGCCGTCGTTGGGTTCCCGCACCACCTCGATTTTGATACCGGCCTTAGCGGCATGTTCTTTGTAGATAACGGCGGTGTCAACCGCCCCGTTAAATGCAGCATCAGCGGTATGGAGCTTGAATGTGTGGCCCTCTAAACCGGATTTCTTCAAATGAAACCTGGCCTTCTCTGGGTCGTACTGTCTCTGCGGCAATTCTGAAGCGTAGTACTTCTGCGTTGAAGGTATAGGATGATCATTGCCGATGCTGCCGTAACCCCGAAAAATCTTTTCCAGCACTTGCTCACGGTCAATGGCGTACTTCAATGCCAGCCTGACATCGTTGTTGTCATAGGGTGGCGTGTCGGTACGCATGGGCAACGCGAAATGTTTATACCCGACGACGTTTGCGACCTGAATACCAGGTGCTTTTTTCATTAAGTGAACGGTTTTCAGATCGCAACGATTCATTACGTCGATGCTGCCCGTCTTCAAGGCACTAATTCTGGCATTGACGTCCGCGATACCGATGATCTCCACCTCGTCAAAATGTGCGCGTCCCTCCTTCCAATAATTTGGATTCCGCTTGGTTAAGGCTCTGACACCCGGTTCATGTTCTACAAGAATATATCCACCGGTGCCGATGCCGTCCTCAAAGTTGGTGGTATTTGCAGGTTCGATTGTTAAGTGATAGTCACTCATAATAAACGGGAAGTCGGCGTTGCCTGCGCTCAGAGTGAACACCACCGTGTGCTTGCCGTCGGCCTTGACATCCTGAATCGGATCAACGATTACTTTGGCGGCCGATTTGGTGTCTTTGCTTCGGTGATGATTGATGGAAAAAATTACGTCCTCGGCGTCTATGGATTTCCCGTTATGAAACTCGACACCCTTTCGCAGCTTGAAAATCCATTGAGATGCATCGGGGGTGGGTTCCCAGCTTTCAGCCAGTTCGGGAACGAGGTTCCCCTTATAGTCGACCTCAACCAGGCAATTTCTGAGTTGCCAGTTGATACATATTGGCATGGCGTCTGTCATCGGTGCGGGATTCAACGTATCGGACGTCGAGCCTCCGGCTATGCCGGCCCTAAGCCGCCCCCCCTTTTTGGATGTCGCAGCATGTGCCGACGTAGTCAACAAGCCCGTAGGCAGAGCGACCGCAATACCCATGACAGATACGCGGGCCAAAAACTCACGACGCGAAATTTTCCCATGGGCTAACAAAAGTTCCAATTCTTTTAGTTTTGACATGGCTACTTCCTCCTTTCAATGGCCAGAAAATTTGATTCTAATTTATAACCGGTTAAATGTTTTGAGGTTTAGTACAAGTGAAGCGTGTTTTATTGTTAGCTGAATCCCGAGGTTCCCGATACAGCGGCATAGCTATAAAATACACTCTACCAAAGCCATGTTTTGTTATAGACGAGTCAAGATCAAAGACTGTGAAGCGGGGGCACGAAGCTTTGCATGGAGATCCTTATTATAGATTGTCGCCAACCATAGACCGACTGCAAAAAAAATGCCAACAGGGCTAAACCCATAGCCCAATGCCATTTATCAAATAATTGACTCCACAAGCTTTTTCATTATTGAAAGGTTGTTTGTGGATAAATGAAAATTATATTAAAATTTTCAGATAGATATCCTAAATTTTCATTTTTGAAAAATCTTTTCATTCTTGAACGCTAACTATGTGCTTTTTTATTTTCCGGGAGGCAGACGCCGGACTGATGCCCAGAGCTTTTGCTACGCCAATCGTGGTTTTCAGGCGATCGTAAGCTTTCTGCACCATTTGTTTTTCTATAATTTCTTTGGCCCTTGGTAACGATATGCCTTCGCTTGAACTGATCCAAGGCAAAGATTTAATTTCATTCGGTAGTTCGTCTGCGTAGATATGTTCCTGGTCTGAGGTTATAACGATGCGCTCAACCAGATTTTCCAATTCGCGCACATTGCCTGGCCATTCATATTTTAATAGAATATCCATTGCCTGACTGGAAAGGGTTTTTTGTTTTTGATAGTGCTGATTTGACCTTTCCAGAAAATGTGTGATCAATAGCAATAAATCACCCTGTCGTTCTCTAAGTGGAGGAATTTTTATAGGGACCACATTTAATCTGTAATAAAGGTCTTCGCGAAAGAGCCCCTCTTTTACCAATTTAACCAAATCCCTATTAGTTGCGGCGATAAGTCTGAAATTAATCTTTACCGGCTCTATCCCACCAATTTTCGTCATTTTTTTCTCCTGTAAAACCTTGAGCAATTTGACCTGCAGTTGGAGGGGTAATTCTCCAATTTCATCCAAAAGCAGCGTACCTTTCTCGGCCAGTTCAATCATTCCAGTCTTACCTTCTTTACGTGCGCCGGTAAATGAGCCGGGTTCATACCCGAAAAGTTCGGATTCCAGTAAGGTTTCAGGAATTGCGCCACAGCTGATTTCAATAAAAGGGCTTTTCTTTCTTGCGCTATGGTTATGGATAAACTTCGCGATTAGATTTTTACCGACCCCCGATTCTCCGGTTAGGATCAGGTTTATATCTACCGCTGCCACTTTTATAGCTAGGTTAAGAACATTTTTCATTTGGACACTCTTGGCGATGATGTTGGGAAAACGCATTTCCTTTTGCCTTAATTCCCGAATTTCGGAAGAAAACCGTATTACCTTGTTTTCCAGTTTTTTGTACCGCTCCTTGAGCTCCAAATATTCATGTACATCTCTATTGTAACTTATGATCCCTTGAATTTTGTTTTCCTCATTTAATACGGGAACCGCTGTAACCACAAATTTCCGGCCTTCCCTGTTTTCTTGCACGATAGTAACTTTTTTTCTTTTTTTCAGAGCGATAGTCGATACACTTGGACTGACTATTTTTTTTTTCTCCACTTCAAATACAGTTTTTCCTACAACCTCCTCCTCAGCCACACCATAAAGCTCTTTAAACGTGGGGCTAATATAAAGGATAACCCCATCCCCATCGGATATGACGATATCATCAACTATAGATTCAAATAACGGAATAATCTTAGGATGAATTTTAAAGAGAGATTCTGGCTTTTCGAAGACGGGGATTAATTGTTCGGTGGGACCAACCAAAACTAAAAAATATTCAAGAGGAGAGGGCAATAATACGCTTGCAACCAACAGTTTTTTAGAATTTAATTTTATAACCTTGCAATATGGTTTTTCACATATTCGTGGCAGTTTGTACTTCGGGAACAAAAATGAAAATGGTTGTCCGACAATTAATTTTCTAAACTTTAGCAAGGCTATCGCGTTTTCGTCGGCATGTTCAACTATTCCATTTTTTACCTTCAGAAATCCGACAAACTTCGCTTCCTTTCGGCGCTTGCTTCCCTTCATCTTAACTGCCCTCTCTCAAAAATAATGAATTTATACCTCGATCTTGCATGAAATAGAAAATAATAATTGAAAAACCATCTGGGACTCCGGTAACCATAGGGTTTAGGACCAACCAAACCCACAAACAGGAGGTACCCAGATGGTAAAACAACGCAAAAAAAGTAACAAAAAAAGGTGCAATGGTAAAGGGTTTAAAGCAAATGAGGGTACCACGAACATTCGCGAGAAAATGCACTCTAAGCGAATTTCAAGTTTGGACACAGCTTTTAGGCAAAAAGGACAACCACAGTATCTGGTGGTCGGCCTTTTTTTAAATTATTACGGTTTAATAGCAGATACTACACGACTTTTGAAATTACATATACGTTGGAGAACTGTAACGCTCCGGCTCAGCGGCGGTACTCCGTCCGTTGGAGCCGGTTGTTCGCTGATTGGCGCAGTTCGGCTATTTCCACTGTCGGAGTTCAATAATGAGCCCATCCGGATCTCTTATTTCTCCACGGAATGAATCGCCCAAATCTACCGGCTCCCGGGCTATTGCTATTCCTTTGCTCTCTAGGTAATCTACCGCCTTTGCCATATCCTCCACCTCAAGGGCAATGCCCCTGTATCCTACCTCCCAGGGAACTTCGGATTTTAGCTTGGGATTATCTGCGGAAATAATCTCAATGACCGTATCGCCAAGCTCAAGATAAATGACCTCTCTCATCGGCGGCATTTTCACTTCATTTCGGCTCCTAATTCTAAAACCAATAATGTTGACATAGAAGTCAATGGTCTTTTCTGCATTCATTGGCACGATTTCCACGTGGTCGACTCTTTTGAACATAATTCAAACTCCTTTGCTGTGTGGCAGAGGTCCAAGTTTCACCAAGGTGTTGCGTGGTGAATAGCGAAGATTAATATTAAATAGACGTCTTGTTTTTGTTCCATATAATGCACTTTAATAGACAGCAATATAATGTTCCCATATGGAACAAAAAATTGCCTTATTTTTACCGGCCGAAAATTGTAGTGCCTTGCATTAGAACAGTATTCTCAAAATACAGATAAATTGAGAGATGTCCAAATATCAAATCTCACGAAATCACTTCAGGTATAATACGGATACATGAAACACAATCTGCAATCAACCATGAATTCAAATTTCGGTCAATTCAAGCATTATCGGTGCAGCCCTGCCTCGCCGAAGGGCTTCGCTGCGTAATACATCAACTAATCCACAAAATCGATAGGATCAAAATGTTAGGATTAGCTGAACAAACTTACAACGCCCAGCCAGTGTGGGTTCCCCCTTGCCAATCCACATTCTGTATCAAGTGTGGATTTCGTGCCAAATGGTGCGAGTGGGTCTATCCTATTGAAAATATTGAATTTTTGAGGAAGGCTGTGGGAAATTTGAATCTTCATTGATTACAATGGGTTAGAGGATAAGTTACATTATTGTAAAAAATCATGCGCCATATTTATGATCGTATGCTTCCACCTCCTTTGTTTAGCTCCAGGTCTCTTTTTGGTCGGTAATGCCAAATTTAGGTCCGTTTTTTTTTCATCTGAATACCGATTTCTTTTTGAGACTCTGGAAGCATGTATATCACCTCTACTTTTATCTTATAACGCTCTATACACGGCTTTCTGAGAAAAGAATAACGTAAATTACTTCCACCTCAGTTTTAATTTAATATAAGGTACAAGCTAAACCCGCGGATGTCAAGGAATTAAAGGGATCTATAAGAATTATATATACTTTTTTATTTTCTTTTTAGAATAATATGAGAAGAATAAAATAAAGTGATCTAAATACTCAAGACATAACTAAACTGGCCTCATATCGTGCCAATTCGCTAATTTA
>Ga0316192_10003753_pt1 | contig 11042 bp, 11 predicted proteins | sample MerIslwburrow_MG_FD_204931 | JGI IMG/M metagenome (GOLD analysis project Ga0316192, IMG submission 204931) | Coastal sediment microbial communities from Maine, United States - Merrow Island worm burrow | ecosystem: Environmental > Aquatic > Marine > Coastal > Sediment | place: USA: Maine...
ACAATCCATAGGAGATTATGGATCCGAACTTGCTCATTACTTTTTCGAGTCTTACTCATTTCGACGTGATCGCCTCTGCCATGATCAACGTGTATTCCTTACTCAGGTGGGGGATGATACGAATGGTTTGAGTGGACTGATACACCAACTGCTTTACGAACAAGAAGCTATCAAATATAGCGTGGCAACTGCCTGGATTTCCAATGTATTTGTAAATTTTATGCCAAACCATTTACAAAACAATCAGGCTTTTTCAGACTGCTGGTGAATACCGAGTCATTCTGGTCTGCTCATCATTTGGTTGGATTATTTTTTAATCGTTTGAATTGTCGGGCATTAAGCAGTCTCCCTGACAGACAGGACACTCTTCTTCGTCATGATTGCAGGCCTCTTTTTTCTTCCAGTAGTCGTTTAATGAGGCTTTAACTTTTGGATCGTCTGACAGGAAAAAACTCATAAACCCCAACAACTTTTCACCTGTCTCAATGCTGAGTAAGTGCTCCATTTTACATGCGTCAATTTCCGCCTGTTCTTTACTCACCTGCAAAATATCACTAAAAAATTTGCCCAGTAGAAGTCTGCGAAATTTAATGGAGTCGCTCAGTTTTTCACCTTCCTGAGAAAGACGCAGGAATTTATTTTCATCTTCATCCACATAGCCTTTTGTTTTAAGCGCTTTCAAGGTAATGGATGCGCTGCTGCGACTGATTCCGAGGCTCTTGGCAACATCTGTGACCCGCGCATAGCCATGCGCATCTATCAAATTAGCAATCGTCATAATATGATGAGCTGCGCTGTGTGTTACTGTATTTTGCTCAAAAGATTTCCAGACTTCCATAAAAGTACCCGTCAATTTGTATGATGGATCGTGACAATAGTGATTGCTTCTTGTTAGGCGTAGCGATCAACTGTTTCGAACTTAAGCTTTTGCCTGATGGATGTCAATGGGCAAATTTGATGTGACATTTTTCGGGTTGATTTTCTGGATGTACAGGCAAGGTTTTTATTCCACAATTACCAGTGCGCGGATATTCCAATTTGCATTAAGCTTGCTAACGGCTTGCAGGGTTGACCAACTATTGTCAGATTTTCGGTACAACCTGCCGCCATCTAATTTGCCCGCGCCGCCGTCAATGCCAATGGTTCGCATTTCTCTATTTTGACGAAACTGCAAAGAAACCCAAATGTCGCGCCCGGTAATACGCACAGGAGTGGACAAGTAGTGTGTATTCCAGCGCGGCGATGTGACCTCGGGCAAGACATTTGCCGAATATATCAGTCCGCCCGGTTGACTCACACTTGCCTGCGAGTATATTTTTAAAATACATGTCTCTGGCGTGTCATTCACATAATAATGTATCTCCGTAAGCTCACCCCGCGTAACATCAAGTGTGGTGGTTACCGGAAACCTGACGGCGGCCTCCCATGTATCGGCTGGCAAAAGCGGCGACGATACATTTCCTGAGTCAAATTTAAGCACAACATCCTCGCCACTGCTTTTAACAGAGTCAGGATCAGCTGCGCTACAGCACAATTGCAAACCAATTAATATTATGCTCAATAAAAATCGTTTCTGCTTGAACACAAATTTACCTCACTTGATTTTTATATTTTCATTAATGTGACGAGCCTGTTTCTAATATTACACGCATTGTTTTAAAATGAGGTTTCCTATAACAAACCGGAAACATTTCCCTTTAAATCAAATCATCGGTTTGTCTAAAGCTTCTCTCAAGCTCAGCGTCCAAAAAACATTTTGAGTAAAAAAGACTCTCATTGTTTTTTTATGCAATATAGAACACCTGTAACTGCATAGTCACCTAAAGTATCACCTTCACGAAACGCGATACAAAATAAAAAATGGATATATGCTTGAGGTTGGATAATGCGTGTCTCATACAGAGCAGCGACAGCGCCGAGGGGCAGGGCAGGTTGATTTTCACTTTTCCCTTTATGTAGCTGACATTCTTTGTTTTCTATAACATGGTTTATTCTGTGATTAGAAAACGGAGATTTTACAGCCTAGATAATGTCCATATATTTGTTTCAAAAAATACCTGTTCTAAAATCGTATATTCACTGAATCGTTTTGCAATCTCAAGATTGCCTGCGATCTCGGATTTATTCATAACTTAAAACCTGAACGGGGTTAGCCTGAACGATTTTAATGACGCGCGCGCTTATCGTTGCAATGGCAAGAGCAGTCACTGTAATCAAAGCTATGGCAAAAGGCCACAATGCATGCTCGACTTGATAGGCGAACGATTCCAGGAACCTATTCATCGCATAATAGCTTCCGAAACAAGCCAACACTGCCGACGCCACTATTACGGAAACAAATTCTTGACATATTAATCCTACCGCGCCGGCGCTTGATAAGCCGACTACTCTGCGAATAGCAATTTCCTTTTGGCGTCGAGTCACAATCAAAGAAGTTATCCCCAAAAGTCCTAAACAGGACACAATCATTGCAAAGCCGCACGCATAACTAATTACTGCTTGCCATTGTAATTCCCTTTTGTAATGGCTTTTAATGTCCCTTTCAACAAACGAGTACTCAAAAGGTATGTTTTTTTTATATGCCTGCCAGACGTGTTTTAATTTCTCAATCGTCTGAGAAAGCTTGTCCGTTTTAATTCTTACGAGAATTGCCTTGCTCCTCCTCCGAGTTCCACGAGGGCGGATATGATCGGAAGTGCAAGACGGCTAAGTTTTTTCTCCGGTCGCAGCAAAAAGCTGTCTCCGGGATCTTGCCTTCCCTTTGCCGAGCGCGGAAAAACGAATGGCGGGAAAGCAAGCCCGGCCTGAGTTCAGCGCAGAAGGTTGGCCCAAAAAGTCGGATTTTTTGAAGCGGCGGACGAACAGTTGCTTTTCAGAAACAGAATCATTTCTTTGAAAAGTCGATTTTCTTAATCCCAACATCGTGCGGTTTTTTCTCCCGGCGTGGGATTCGTTCAAATATTTTGAAAATAACTTCCGTGTGCAGCGCGTCGTGCGCCCTGGCGACAAATTATGCGGTTGCATAAAGACGCGATCAGGGTTATGTCTACGCCCGGTGAAAAACGATTTTCACCGGACAACTTTAGGAAAATTCCAACTCCGCTTGTCGTCGCTGACTCATTTTTGAGAAGAACAAATCATAGCCAGGAAATTTGAAAAGGAGCGAGTTGTGGTCATCAAGGCAATTATAGTTGATGATGAGGAAATGGCGCGAACGGGATTGAGAAAGCGTTTAGTGATATATCCGGAAATTAAAATAGTTGGTGAAGCCGAAAATGGTCTTCAGGCAGTTGAAAAAATAAATAATGAAGAACCGGATATCATTTTTCTTGATATTCAAATGCCCGGGCTTAATGGTTTCGAGGTCATCAGACAATTAAAGAAACAACCGGTCATTATTTTCACGACAGCTTATGACGAGTTTGCTGTTAAGGCCTTTGATAAACATGCTGTCGCCTACTTGTTAAAACCAATTGATAATGCAAAACTGGCAAGAGCAATAGAACGCTCAAAAAAGCTGCTTCAAAACAATGATCTGGCGTCATTTAACCAATTATTCAAGTTACTAAAGAGGAAAGATTTTAAGCAATTCGTCAGCAAACTGGGTTCAACGATAAAGTTCATCTCAAAGGAAGATGTTTGCTTTATCGACGCGAAAGATAAGCATACTTTTGTACATTTGAAAAATGGCAAAGAATATTTAGTTGATCACTCGCTAAACGCTCTTGAAGATCTGTTAGATGATAATTTTTTTAGAATCCATCGCAGTTATTTTATAAACGTTGTTTATCTGCATGAAGCGGAAAAAGTGGGCAACGGCAGGTATTTATTTACTTTGAATGACGCCAAACAAACTCAAATACAATCCAGTAGTTCTTATGCGCCAATCATCAGAAAAACTTTAAATATTTAGTATCGGTGGATACTTTTTCTGTCAAATTTTGGAAAAACCTTTAAAAGTCGTATTTGAAAACCTGCATTTAGATTTAATGGTTCCGGCTCTGCCGGGTTAGGTAAGATGGTCTATCGCAAATTCAAAAAATCCTTCCTTGAAATCAGCCAAATCGCCTTAATTGCCGGTTTTTTTATTTTTTTTACATTGTCTTTCTCTGTAAGAGGATGGACAGGTTTTCGGCTGCTTGCGATTACCTTTTTTACCTCCTATGCAATCACGACAGTATCCTATTCTCTGAAAACATCCCGGTTTCTTCCGAACAATGCAAAATGGCTCTCTGGTTTTATCATTCTGATTGTCTTAAACATAATCAGAGTGGGGCTGGGAATTCTGATCGCACAACTCATCTTATGGCTGACCGGGGTGACAGACACGATTTTTATATTTGGCTATAACGGTTATTTTTATCTACTCCCTTTTTCGATTCTGGTGGCGCTTCTCTCAAATGTTCATCTGAGCCAAAAATTAAAAATTGAGAAGGCCTGCCTGGATATTCGAAGCAAAGAGCGGCAAAAAGAAGAAATGGCAATCCTCATAGAAAAAGCAAATTTGGAAGCCTTGCAAAGTAAAATAAATCCGCACTTTTTGTGTAATTCTCTCAATAGTATCGCCGAACTCATATCCATCTATCCGGACAAAGCTGAAGAGATGACAGTCAAGCTTGCTCACCTCTTTCACTCGACGTTAAAATTCAACAGCGACGCTTTTTCTTCCCTTGAAGAGGAGATCAGCCTGATCCGCTCATACCTGACTATTGAAAAAGTGCGCTTTGGCGTCCGGTTAGATTATATAATAGCAGTTGAGCCGGGTCTTTCTACGCTCAAAATTCCCCAACTATTGCTGCAACCACTGGTTGAAAACGCTGTTTTACACGGAATTAGCCCACTTGTCAATGGTGGTAAGATCGACGTAAAGTGCATCAAACGCGATCAATATTGTAAAATTATCATCCAGGATAATGGCGTCGGAATGGAGGCGAGCGCGCCTCATGGATATGGCTTAACCAACGTAAAAAAAAGACTGGAAAACTTGTACGGGAAATGTTTTAGATTTGATCTCTCCTCGACGCGTGACGGAACAATCGCTTTGCTTGAAATCCCCTTTCAACCTAAATCTCAGGCAGAAAGCGCCAAGCCGGTTTAATATCACCCTCACACCGACCAGCGCGACATTTTTCATCTTCCATTTGAACCGCTTCATCAAAAAAACAACTATGCCCATCCCAAAACGGTAACTTCTTCAAAATCATTTCATATCATTTGCCAGTTTGCAAACTGTCCCAATTATCGTCAGACGGCAAACTGCCTGTAATGGCTTCTGAGACATCTTCGGCAAAAAACGCCCCGTGCAATGAAAAGGGCGACCAGCTCTGCCGTTTTCGGGCAGAGATTAGACATAGGAGAAAGCGCGATGATTAGATTGTTTATTACGTTCGTTTCAAGCCTGTTCATTTTCTGGGCTCCACTTCAAGCGCAACAGAGCAAGATTGACTCTTTGGAGGCTGCGTTGCAAAGAACGCCAGAGAACATCGACCTGAGGTATGAGCTTGCTCTCCATTGCCATGCCATTGTTCAAAAAGAAAAAGATAATGACGTTTGGGAGCGCGCGGAAAAGCTGTTTCAGGAAATTCTTGCAGTGAAGCCCGAGCATGTCGCTGCGCTGGTCTACTATGGCAGTTTATTGACCATCAAAGGTCGGGACGCGCTGTTGCCCTGGAATAAACTCAGGTATGTTGAACAGGGGTGTGATAAAATGGATAAGGCCGTTCAAATAGCCCCGGATAATATCAACATTCGCATTGTGCGCGCATTGAATAATATTCATTTGCCGGATTTTTTCAATCGACTGCCTTATTGCCTTGAAGATTTTGAAAATATTAGAAAGAGACCGGAGTTTAACCATCTTGACCCGGCGTCCAGGCAACAAATTTTGTACTACTCCGGCCAGGCTTTCGAGAAAGATGATCAGGCGGTGAAAGCGATTGAAAGTTACAAAAAGGCGATTTCAATAAATGGCCACAATCCCCTTGCCGTCCAAGCTCGGCAAGCGCTTAAAGAGCTAACTGAATAAGGAGAAAGATGGCGTCGTTCATCACGATAAAAGGGATTGGGAAAACATACGATTGCGGCAAAAATGGCGTCCATGCCTTGCGTGACGTCCATTTGAAAATTGAGCGTAAAGAATTCACTGCGGTTTGCGGTCCTTCGGGAAGCGGTAAGTCGACGTTGATGAATATCATAGGATGCATTGATTCTCCCGACTGTGGCGAGATGCTATTTGAGGGTAAGACTATAGATTATTCGCAGTTGTCGCAGTTGGGAAAGTTTCGTTTACAAACAATCGGGTTCATTTTTCAATCATTTAACCTGCTGCCGGTTCTAACTGCGTATGAGAATGTTGAATTCCCGCTATTGTTAACTGACCGGTCGGCCAAAACTCGAAAAGTTATGGTTGAATCCATGCTTGAAAAAGTCGGTTTGCAAGAACATGCGAAGCATAAACCCAATCAGCTTTCCGGAGGACAGAAGCAACGTGTTGCCATTGCGCGGGCGCTTATCAATGAACCGAAGGTTGTGTTGGCGGATGAACCAACGGCCAATTTGGATACGTCAACTTCTGAAAAAATTCTCGAATTGATGCGCGAATTCAATGAATCCGCCGGCGTCACGTTTGTAATCACGACCCACGATCCGCTTGTGCTCAAATATACAACCGGGAAAATCACTTTAAAAGACGGGGCTGTTGATGAGTGGAAACGAATGAAGCCGGAAGCCCAAGCTTGATTAGGTCTATTGGGGGAAGCGACGTCCGTTTGAGATCAGTAATCAGCAAAAAAACGGTTTACATGTTTAAAGGACTTATTTGCTTCGGGTTGAGAATTAAATAATTATGGGGAAACAGATAGAAATGGGCAAATTCAGTAAATTGGCGCTCAAGAATGTTTTTAGAAACGGACGGCGCACAACCATCACGCTGCTGATCATCGTCTTTGGCGCTATCTCACTTTTTGTCGCCCATGGGTTTATTGATTTTTCCTTTCAAGGGCTGCGGGAGCGAACAATAAGGCAGGGGATTGGCCACCTGCAAATTTCCCATCATAATTTTAATAAGAAAACTGAAGACCACCCATTGCAGTATGGCATTACAAATGCGGATTCCTTGATAAGGAAAATGCTTTTTGACAACGACATTCGCTTTGCTATGAAGCGGATCGATTTTCAAGGGCTGATCTCCAGCGGAGAAAAATCGGCAATTTTCATGGGACGCGGTATTGAGCCGAGACTGGAAGAAAAGCTGTCATCATTGTTTGTCCGGCTTGATTCAGGACGTTTGCTCAGCCAAGGTAAAGCTGACGAACTCCAGGTCATTGTTGGAACCGGCCTGGCGAAAGCGTTGAGCGCGCCACTCGGTGAATATTTGACAATTCTTTCATCCACTACTTATGGTGTGCAGAATGCGCTGGATGTTGAATTGGTGGGCACATTTACAACCGGCATTCCGGAAATGGACGACCGACTTATCATGGTGACCATTGAAGCGGCGCAATTTCTCATGGATACACAAAGTGTGTCAAAAATAGTCGTTGTCCTGAATGATTCGGAAAAAACGCAGAAGAAGTTCGAGGAATTGAGGGCGCTGTTTGGCGATTATGATGTGAAATGGTGGAAACAACTGGCGCCGTATTATCAAGCGGTTGTCAATTTATACACCTCGGCTTTTGGCTTATTGGGGTTTATCATCGGCTTCATCATCATTATGACTGTCGTGAATACCACGGTGATGGCCATTTCGGAACGAACTTCGGAAATTGCAACGTTGCTTGCTATTGGCGCTTCCCAAACACAAATTTTGCGCAATTTTTTATATGAATCACTGATTATTAGCCTGCTTGCTTCGGTTTCAGCTATGACGCTGGCATTTATAATCATTATGATTATAAATGCATCTGGTTTTATCATGCCGCCGCCGCCAGGCTCAACAGCCGGTTATCCACTGTATATTAATATTCTTCCGGATAAGTGGGCGTGGATTTGTCTCAGTATGACGGCGCTATCCATACTGGCCTCAATCATTCCGGCATACAAAGCGTCGAGATTAAATATCGTTAAGGGGTTAGGGCATATCTAAACTTTTAGTTCTATACGTCATGGCATCGGTTTTGGGTCGCGCCGCAACTGCCAATTATCTGAAAAAATGGATAACCTTTAAATATTGGAATTCAATAATGCTGGCGTTTTTCTTTGCACTCTTTTTTTCTACAGTCGCGTTTGCCAATACGGTTACGGTGAGCAGGATTGATATAAAGGGAAACAGCCATACCGATTCATCCTTGATTAAGCAATATTTGTACATTGAACCCGGGCAGGAGTGCGCCATGGATGAATTGAAAATGCTGGCTCGACGTTCAGAAAAGAGACTTGAAAATACATTTTATTTTTATTCCGCCCGCATCCTTGTCGCGCCCCTGAAAGAGAACAAGGTGAAAATTTTGGTGCGCATACAAGAGGGTTTTTTATTCAGGTTCGGGGGTTCTTCACACGGGGTGAGCATTGGCAAGGAAAACATTCAGGGGCGTGGGCTCTCCGTTGGCGTTTTGCTTGGCTCATCTTCTTTGAAGTTTGCAACGCAGATTCCTTATTTTTTTAATTCGCCATTATTCATTTTTTTCAGTCTTTCTACTTTGGCTCAAACGCAGAATATTACAGGAAGCAAAAAATCCGATGACGGGTTAGCCTATCAGGAAAAACAGATTTCTATGGGACTGGGATGGCAATTTACGCCTGATCTGCACGTTGGAATGGGTTGGACTTACAACCGGAATCGTTTTAAAAACGCAAGTTTATCAAATCTGGCTGTGGCTGATTTACATTATGCAAAAATATATGACGAGCTAAATATTTATTCATTTTTCATCCGGTATCGAAATCTCAATCACTACGTTCATCCAACCAATGGATCGGATGTTACATTTTATAGCGAAGCGTACAAGGGCGCGCGTCAAGGGTTGCTAAAGCTGCGTTATTACGAGGCGCTATACGAACGGGTTTCGGTGGCTGGCAAGATGAGTGTAGCGGCTTCCAGCGGCGTTCCCGATTTAACCCGTTTATTTACCCTCAACCATTTCAATGGACTCACGACGAGCGCAACCCGGCGAGAATACGGGAAGTCCGCCTTTCTTTTGAGCTTGGACTTGGATTATCTCCTCGCACGCTTGCCTGTCTTGCGTGGTTTGCTCTATGTAAATGGATTTTATCAGATGGGAAAAGTTCACCGTCAATCGTTGCAATTCGACCATCTGGCGCATGTAGCCGGATTGGGCGCTGAGGCGCTTTTTCCCTACCCGATTAATCTCAGGGTCATGGGCAGGTTTGGCTTTTCTCAAGGCGGCTCTTATTTTGGTTGGACAATTACAGCAACTCCGGGAGCGATGAATGAATTATAAGTTCACCCGGTTCTTCAGGCGGTTTGCTATTGCCGGCGCTGTTAGCATGGCCGTCAGTCTGAGCCTGTTTGCGGGAGTGACCCCAAGCAGTATAAAGCTCTGCTTCACAAGTCTGATCTATTCATTTATTTACGCCACAGTTTATCACTTCGTCCCCATTTTTGCCGAACAATTTCTTGCAGGCCTGAGAAGCATTTACAAAAAACGAATTGTACTATTTATCATTCTCGCGCTTATCTCCACAGGGGCAACATTTACTGGTGAGTTCATCACCACCCACTTTGGCCTGGCGCCAAAAAGTCGATTTGTTCTGATGGTTTTGTTGGTCGTCGCTGGATTTGTTTTCCCGCTGATTAAATCGTTAAAGTGGCATTCCTTATCAGGGAAAGCCGGGACGGTTGACTCTTTTCGATCAGTGAAAACGTCAGGGCGAACCGATAAAAAATCAATGGGAGTGTAAGACCTTTGCCTTATTCGATTCTATGTCTATTGTTGTTGGCTGCAGGTTCAGATTCAGCAAACTTTATTTTAAAACAATCCGATGCCAGTCGCTTTCCCTCCGATAATTCGAAAATTGAAATTATGTTGGAAACATACACCGACGGCAAATTAGATTCCAAAGAACGTCTTGATGTTTATAACAAAGGCGCCAATAAATCCCTGATCAAATTTCTCGAGAGTAAACGCAAAGGCCATCTTGTTTTGAGTGTTGATGAAAACTTGTGGGTTTACTTTCCAAGCGCGCGCAGACCGATTCGAATTACGCCGATTCAACGAATCCTGGGACAGGCCTCCACTGGCGATATTGCCCGCTTACGATATGATACAGATTATAACCCGACAATTCTGCGTGAAGAGATCTTAAATGACAGAGCTTGCTTTGTGCTTGAGCTCACAGCAAAATCTAAATATAGCGCGTACAGGAAAATAATTTATTGGGTCTCGAAAAGCGATTTTTTACCGCGCAAGGGCGACTATTTTCTCATTTCCGGCAAACATTTCAAAACCGCCTACTTTGAGGATTACCAACAATTTGGCCGGAAAAAACTGGTTGGCGGCATTCGTTACCGCAGCAGCCATAAACCCAGGGAAGAAACGTTGATACGGTTTTTGAGCTACACCGAGAAGTCGATTCCGGAAAAAATCTTTCATAAAAACTATTTAAACCGCGTGCGATTGTGAGATGGATCATTCTATTGTTGGTCTCTGTTCTTATCCCAAATTCTGCCTGGAGTCAGGGACGTTATTTGTTTATTTTCGATTATTATCATTCGGCCATCAATACCACTAGTAAATTCAACCAGGACAACTCTGTATTTAATTTTGAAAATTCCTGCGAAGTCACAAAGTTTAACCATCAGCTAAATTACAAAGATGTGGCGCTGAACTGGAATGTTCTGGCGCAATCTCAGGCTTTTCAGGATGGAAGATTTGAGTTTGTTCTCAGGGAAATCTATTGGCAGACTTCGTTAAACAAGCGTTTAGATTTAACCATCGGCAAACAGTTGTTTCGCTGGGGAACGGGGTTCTATAAAAATCCGGCGGCCTTTGCTGACGCGCCCAAACGCACAGACGATCTTTCAGATCGTCTGCAAAATCAGCAGGGACGCGAGTCTGTTTCACTCAGTCTGTTTTGGGGCGACA
>Ga0316192_10003755_pt1 | contig 11041 bp, 14 predicted proteins | sample MerIslwburrow_MG_FD_204931 | JGI IMG/M metagenome (GOLD analysis project Ga0316192, IMG submission 204931) | Coastal sediment microbial communities from Maine, United States - Merrow Island worm burrow | ecosystem: Environmental > Aquatic > Marine > Coastal > Sediment | place: USA: Maine...
TGATATGATCGTTCGGTGACGTCAGTTCAAGGTCAACACCATAATCCTCGCGCTCAATATCCAGTGACCCTGACCAGTCCTCCGGCGGCTCAATCGGGATGACCTCCATTTCATTCCAGCTGTCAAAGTCGATTTCCTCGATGGCGCCATCAAAATGCTGGATCTCCATGGTGTCAACATCCTCGTCGAGTGCAACAATTTCAAATTTGTCTCCATTGATCGAACGGTACCAGTCACCGAGGCGGGGTTGATATGTTTTTGCCATTTCAATTTCTCCCTTATGGTCAGGTTGCCAACTCGTTTGATGCAAGCCGGATAGTGATGTTGTGATAATTGATTGCTATAGCGCCATTTATAAAACTTGCATCCATGCTTGGCAAGCAGTTCAGTATTGGCTAATTTTCGAGTTTGACTGCTGGACAGCTTGGCCCGGTAGTCTGGCCCTTGCTGTCGGTTATCTCATTTTTCAAATACGATGCTACGGGTGTGACACTTTGTTCTCAGGCTGCTTATTAGAATGCCCCATAACTGTTTGCATTTAAAAAGAAAGCAGGAGTGCAGCCAGCGCGTGTCACAGCCCCAGGCCGAGATGAATGCCAGCAGTGGCCAGGCATTTATTTAGCCATTTTCTGGCCCCTATATGCTGAAAATCCCGCCCTGTTGGGTTAAAGTGCGCCTTCAAATTTTTACGCATACCCCTTTGAAATTCCGAGTGAGGACAACAACATGGCCGATTACAAGATTGCACCATCGATACTGTCAGCGGATTTTGCCCGCCTGGGAGACGAGGTTACACACGTTCTGGATGCCGGTGCAGATATTGTGCATTTTGATGTCATGGACAATCATTATGTGCCTAATCTGACGATTGGGCCGCTGGTATGCGAGGCACTGCGCAACCACGGTGTCACTGCTGATATTGATGTGCACCTGATGGTGAAGCCGGTGGACCGGATTATCCCTGATTTTGCCAAGGCAGGCGCCACCTACATTACCTTTCACCCGGAGGCGAGTGAGCACATTGACCGTTCGCTGATGCTGATACGCGAAAGCGGGTGTAAATCCGGCCTGGTTTTTAATCCTGCAACTCCGCTGGATTACCTGAAGCATGTGATCGACAAGGTCGACATGATTCTGCTGATGTCGGTCAACCCCGGGTTTGGCGGGCAAAGTTTTATTCCCGAAGCGCTTGTTAAACTGCGTGAGGCCCGCAAAATCATTGATGACAGTGGTCTGAATATCCGGCTGGAGATCGATGGTGGTGTGAAGGTGGACAATATCGGTGAAATTGCCGCCGCCGGTGCAGATACCTTTGTTGCCGGCTCTGCAATCTTCGGTGCAGATGACTACAAGGCGACCATTGATTCCATGCGCGCCGAGATTGCCAAGGCTGTTGCCTGAGGCTGACTGATGCGCAAACCCGAGATGATTCTGATTGATGTCGACGGGACGCTGGTCGACAGCGTCCCGGATCTCGCCTATTGCGTGGATGAGATGATGACGGTGCTCGGACGTGAGCCTCATGGTGAAGTACGGGTACGCGACTGGGTGGGCAATGGTGTCGAACGGCTCGTCAGAAGGGCATTGGTCGGGGCGCTGCGAGGTGAACCGGATGATGCGGATTTCGAACGTGCCTACCCGATATTCCTCGAGCTGTACGCAGAGAACACGTCCAGGCGCTCCTGTCTCTATCCCGGTGTCCGTGAGGGTCTTGACAGGCTGAAGGCGGCGAAATACCGCCTCGGCTGCGTGACCAACAAGGCGGCACGATTTACCGAGCCGCTGTTAAAGGATCTCGGTGTCTATGATGATTTCTCTATTGTCATCAGCGGTGATACCTTGACGAAAAAGAAACCGGATCCGGCGCCGTTATTGCACGCTGCGAAACTACTTGGCTGTCAGCCGGCCGATGCCATGATGATCGGGGACTCTGTCAGTGACGTGGCCGCCGCGCGGGCTGCCGGGTTCCAGATTGTTTGCATGAGTTATGGTTATAATCATGGTGTTGATATACGTGAGGCGGCACCTGACGCTGTGATCGACACCCTGACAGAAATCATGCCATTACTGGAACAGGCCGCCTGAAGAACATGCAATTCACTGGAGAGTTAAACCTGACGCAGCACCATGTCAGCAGTCGATGGCGGCAGAATGCCTGCTGTTCGATTTGCCGCCTTGTGCAACCCGGTTTTCTCAAAAGTGAGTGTAATGACACCTGAACAATTCAAAGCCCTGGCCAGCCAGGGGTACAACCGCATTCCTGTAAGCCGTGAAGTGCTGGCTGACCTCGATACCCCCGTCAGTACCTTTATAAAGCTGGCTGACAAGCCATACTCCTACCTGTTTGAGTCTGTTCATGGAGGCGAAAAATGGGGGCGTTATTCCATCATCGGGCTGCCGTGTTCGACAGTATTGTGCATCAATGATCACGATGTCACGTTGCTGCAGGATGGCGTGGTGGTTGAATCGAGCCGTTGTGATGACCCGCTGGCATGGATAGAGACCTTTCAGTCGCGCTACCGGGCCCCGGAGTTGCCGGACTTGCCGCGCTTTAACGGTGGCCTGGTCGGCTATTTCGGTTATGACACCGTGCGCTATATCGAACCTCGACTGGGCACATTCAACAAGCCGGACCTGATCGGTTGTCCGGATATCCTGCTGATGGTGTCGGATGAACTGCTGGTCTTCGATAATCTCGCAGGTACCCTGCAATTGATTGTGCACGTCGATCCCGAAGCGGGTGATGCCTGGGCACAGGGTTATGCCCGGCTGGATGAACTGGAAACCGGGCTACGGCTGGTAGCGTCCGGCTATGAGACGCATATTGGCGGGAATGAGACGATCGAGGAGACCGATTTTGTTTCCGGTTTCACGCGTCAAGGCTTTGAGGCGGCAGTCGGCAGAATCAAGGATTACATCGTGGAAGGCGATGCCATGCAGGTGGTGCTGTCACAGCGCATGTCTGTAGCGTATGCAGCGCCACCGCTGGACCTGTACCGCGCATTGCGTAACCTGAACCCATCACCCTATATGTACTATCTGAATCTCGGAGACTTCCAGGTCGTTGGGTCTTCGCCCGAGATACTGGTGCACCTTGAAGATGATGTGGTGACAGTAAGGCCGATTGCCGGTACCCGGCCGCGTGGCAGGGATGAGGCGGAAGACAAGGTGCTGGAACTTGAATTGCTGGCCGATCCAAAAGAACTGGCCGAACACCTGATGCTGATCGACCTTGGACGGAACGATGTCGGACGGGTCAGCACGGTGGGTAGTGTCGAGTTGACAGAGAAGATGGTTATCGAACGTTACTCACATGTCATGCATATCGTTTCCAATGTCACTGGCCGCATTCAACCAGGCATGAGTGCAATTGATGTGCTCCGGGCAACCTTCCCGGCCGGTACTGTGAGTGGTGCGCCGAAAATTCGTGCCATGGAAATAATTGATGAACTGGAACCGGTCAAGCGGGGTGTCTATGCCGGTGCAGTGGGTTATCTGTCATGGTCGGGAAACATGGACACCGCGATCGCGATTCGGACCGCCGTGATCAAGGATGGAACCCTGCATATTCAGGCCGGAGCGGGAATTGTCGCGGATTCTGTACCGGCTAATGAATGGGAAGAAACCATGAACAAGGGGCGCGCGATATTCCGTGCGGTGGCCATGGCCTGTCGCGGACTTGAAGGGAGGCACTGAGTATGCTCCTGATGATCGATAATTATGACTCCTTTACCTACAACCTTGTTCAGTACCTGGGTGAACTTGGCGCGGATGTGCGCGTTTACCGAAACGATCAGATTACCCTGCAGGAAATAGAAGATCTGAAACCGGCGAAGATCGTTATTTCACCCGGTCCGTGCACGCCGAATGAAGCCGGTGTTTCCATCGATACCATAAAACAGTTCGCCGGTCGCGTGCCTATTCTGGGCGTGTGTCTGGGTCATCAAAGTATCGGTCAGGCCTTTGGCGGTCACATCGGGCATGCGCGTGCGATCATGCATGGCAAGACCTCCATGATTTCCCATAACGACAGGGGAGTGTTCAACGGCCTGCCAAATCCCTTTGAGGCGACGCGTTATCATTCCCTGGTGATCGAACAGGCCACTCTGCCCGAATGCCTGGAGGTGACCGCCTGGACGACGACTGGCAAAGGAGAACTGGACGAAATTATGGGTGTGCGACACAAGACGCTGGCGGTAGAGGGCGTGCAGTTTCATCCGGAGTCGATCTTGACGGGTTGCGGGCATGACCTGCTGCGCAATTTTCTGAGTATGACGTGAACATCAGTATGCTTTTGACTGATTAGTCGTTTAAACAATACAGGAACAGATCAATGGATATTACAACAGCCATTGCGGCCGTCATCGATCGTCGCGATCTGAGTGCTGACGAGATGGAGATGGTGATGCGCTCGATCATGACCGGGCAGGCGACAGCCGCACAGATCGGCGGCTTCCTGGTTGGTTTGCGTATGAAGGGCGAGACGGTTGACGAGATCGCGGCGGCGGCCAGGGTCATGCGTGAACTGGCTACTGCCGTTGACGTCTCCGGTCCACACCTGGTGGATACCTGTGGCACCGGTGGTGACGGTGCCAGTACTTTCAACATCTCCACTGCGAGTGCCATTGTCACTGCAGCCGCAGGCGGGCGTGTGGCAAAGCATGGCAATCGCTCGGTTTCCAGCAGTTCCGGCAGTGCCGATGTGCTGGAGGCGGCCGGTGTGAAACTGGATCTTGATCCGGCACAGGTGGCCGCCTGTATCGACCAGGTGGGTGTTGGCTTCCTGTTTGCACCGCAGCATCACAGCGCCATGAAGCATGCTATTGGTCCGCGCAAGGAAATGCGGGTGCGGACTTTGTTTAACCTGCTGGGTCCATTGACCAATCCTGCCGGTGCACCGAACCAGGTGCTCGGAGTGTTCAGTTCGGACTGGGTTGAACCGCTGGCGCAGGTGCTCAAACAGCTCGGCAGTCAGCATGTGCTTGTTGTGCACGCCGAAGACGGTCTGGATGAAATCAGTATTGCTGCAGCAACACGGGTTGCAGAACTCAGGAACGGAGAGATATCAACGTATACCATTACGCCAGAGGAGTTCGGTATGCAGCGTGCCGGTCTTGATAGCCTTGCCGTTGCAGATGCTGCACAAAGCCTGGCAATGATCGAGGCTGTTTTCGATAACCGGCCCGGTCCTGCTCGTGACATCGTCTGCCTGAATGCCGGCGCGGCGATCTATGCTGCCGACCTGATGGCGACGCTGCAGCAGGGTGTCGATCTGGCCAGTGAGGTGATCGCCAGCGGCAAGGCAAAACAGACCTTTGCGGCATTGATCAAGGCATCCAATACGGTCTGACAGCTATGAGTGATACACCGGATATACTGAAACGTATTCTTGCACGCAAGGTCGAGGAAATCGACGAGCGTATTCGCAACACGGGCATGGAGGAACTGGCTCGGCGTTTGGCGGAGGCGGGGACACCACGCGGTTTTATTAATCGCTTGCATGAAAAGCTGCAGACAGGACAGGCCGCTGTCATTGCCGAGATAAAGAAGGCGTCGCCAAGCCGTGGCCTGCTGCGTGAGGATTTTGATCCCGGCCAGATAGCCGCGAGTTATGAGAAAGGTGGAGCGGCCTGTCTGTCTGTCCTGACGGATATTGATTTTTTCAAGGGTGCGGACGCTTACCTGCAACAGGCGCGCGCAGCCTGTAGTCTGCCGGTGTTGCGCAAGGATTTTATTGTTGATCCATACCAGGTGTATGAAGCGCGGGTGCTCGGTGCTGATGCTGTACTGCTGATCGTCGCGGCATTGAATGATGCCATGTTACTGGAGTTGTTACAGTTGACCACTCATCTAGGCATGGATGCCCTGGTTGAGGTGCATGATGCCGGTGAGCTGGAACGTGCACTGGCGACTCCTGCACCCTTGCTGGGGATAAATAACCGTGATCTGCGTTCTTTTGAAACCAGCCTGGATGTGACGCTGGATTTACTGGAGCACATTCCTGAAGATCGTATCGTGGTAACCGAGAGTGGTATACACACGGTCGAGGACGTGGCCCTGATGCGTGCGCGTGGCGTGAATGCGTTCCTGGTAGGAGAGGCGTTTATGAAGGCGTCTGAGCCGGGCGAGCGGCTTGCGGAACTGTTTGCCTAGGATGCTGCAGGGCCAGCAGGTTTAACGCGTCCCGAATACAACAATCGTTTTACCCTTAACCGAGATATGTCCCTGTTCACCGAGTGACTTCAGCACCCGCCCCGCCATTTCGCGCGAGCAACCCACAATACGCCCGATTTCCTGGCGGGTAATCCTGATCTGCATGCCGTCCGGGTGGGTCATCGCATCCGGTTCCTTGCATAGTTCCAGCAGGGTGTGCGCGATGCGCCCGGTGACGTCGAGAAAGGCAAGGTTACTGACTTTACGACTGGTCTTGCGCAGACGTGTGGCCAGTTGGGCAGTCAGTTCCAGCAGGATATCCGGATCTTCCTTGGCGAGAGAGCGGAAACGCGAATAGCTGATTTCGGCGACCTCGCATTCAATCCGGGTACGTATCCATGCGCTGCGATTGGGACTCTCTCCGAACAGTCCCATTTCACCGAAAAAACCGCCGGCATTGATGTAGGCGAGTACGATCTCGTGGCCGTCCTCATCCTCGATCAGCACGCTGACCGAGCCACTGATGATGTAGTAGAGAACGTCCGGCTGATCGCCTGCGTAAATAATGACGCTCTTGTTCGGATATTTGCGGCGGTGGCAGTGTTCAAGGAATCGCGTAATACAGGGGTTGACGGTACCCGGTAGTGGCGTGTTATTTGCTTCGAATGTCAGTGGAAGTGCTTGCATGACCCTTTATCGGGCAGTCAGGCAATAGCTTTAGGGCTGCTGGCAGACCGCAACCAGGTGCTTTGAACTGTGATAGGATTCACGTTTTTCGAGGGTTGGGTGTACTAATGAAAGCGCGTGTTAAATGGGTAGAGGCAATGACGTTTGTCGGGGAATCCGGCAGCGGTCACTCGGTGGTGATGGATGGTCCTCCCGAGAGTGGCGGGCGTGATCTTGGTATTCGCCCCATGGAGATGCTGTTGCTCGGCATGGGGGGGTGTACGGCATTTGATGTGGTGATGATACTCGGGAAGGCACGTCAGCAGATTGTCGACTGTGTGGTTGATATTGATGCGACACGTGCTGATACAGATCCGAAGGTGTTCACTCAAATCCACGTGCATTTTGTTGTAACCGGCCACGACTTGTCCGACAGGCAGGTTGCCCGTGCCGTGGAACTTTCTGCAGAGAAATACTGTTCTGCATCGATCATGCTTGGCAAGACGGCAACAATTACGCATGATTACGAGATTGTTGACTCAGTCGCCGGGGCCGGGTAATGCAGCGGCCGCAAAAAACGCTGGGTATGCGGCACGTCGCCCTGAATGTCAGTGACCTGGAGGCCTGTGAGCGGTTCTACGTTGAATTGCTTGGCATGGAGGTTGAGTGGCGTCCGGATGCGGACAATGTTTATTTAACCTCGGGCAATGACAACCTGGCGCTGCATCGGGTTGCGGATACTGGTCCTGAGGGATCAGCGCAGCGGCTGGATCATCTGGGCTTCTTTGTCGCCAGTGAAGCGCAGGTCAATGACTGGTATGCGTTCCTGAAGGCCAGTGACGTTGTGATCAAGACTGTGCCACTGACCCACCGCGATGGCGCGCGAAGTTTCTACTGCACAGACCCGGAAGGTACGGTGGTACAGATTATCTACCATCCGCCCATTACTGTTTGATGTGGTCCCGTCGGGTGGTTGCTGCCAGGAAGGTCGATGATGCGAAAACTTAAATTACACGGCTTCAATAACCTTACCAAGACGCTCAGTTTTAATATTTACGATATCGCTTATGCGCAAAAGGCGACTCACCGCAGAGAATATATCGAGTATATAGACGAGGTATATAATGCCGACCGTCTCACCGATATACTCAATGACGTCGCCAATATTATCGGTGCCAACATTCTGAATACGGCGCGTCAGGACTATGATCCGCAGGGCGCGAGTGTCACCATGTTGATTTCAGAGGAACCCGTGGCCTCGGAATTGCTGTCAAACACGGCGACACCGGGGCCCTTGCCGGAGGCTGTGGTGTCGCATCTGGACAAGAGCCATATCACCGTGCATACCTATCCTGAAAGTCATCCTGACCACGGGATCAGCACCTTCCGTGTCGATATTGATGTCTCAACCTGTGGCCGTGTATCGCCCTTGAAGGCACTGAATTATCTGATACACACTTTTGAATCGGATATTGTCATTCTTGACTATCGTGTACGCGGCTTTACGCGCGATGTGCGAGGCAGGAAACATTTTATCGATCACAAGATAGACTCGATACAGGACTTTCTGTCTCGTGACACACGCGAGCAATACCAGATGATTGACGTCAATGTGTACCAGGAAAACATATTCCATACCAAGATGATGCTGAAGGACATCGATCTGGGTGATTATCTGTTTGGTGTCGGCATGGAAGCATTGTCCGATGCCGAGCAGCACAAGATACGTACACAGGTCAGGAAGGAGATGCTGGAAATGTTTTACGGGCGCAACATGTCGCGCGGTTCGAGCTAGTGCTTAAATCCGCGAGGCTGTCGAGGTCATTACCCTGGATACGAGCGTCATCATTTTTTTAACCGGGTCAGGAAGGGCGGTGCCGCCTGCATTCAATGCGCTGGCTTTATGCTTTGCCTCGTCGGTTTTCATTTGTTCCAGTATCGCGTGAGACTTGCCATCGTCCGCGGGCAGTTGCTGCAGGTGACCCTCAATATGTTTGACGACCTGGTTTTCGGTCTCTGCAAGAAACCCCAGGCTCCATTTGTCTCCCAGTAGCCCCGAGGCTGCGCCAATCGCAAGCGAACCTGTATACCATACCGGGTTAAGCAGGCTGGTATGACCGCCCAGCTCCTTGATGCGTTGTCGGCACCAGGCGAGGTGGTCATTCTCTTCAATTGCGGCCTGTTTCATTTGCTGGCGCGTCTCATGTTGACGAGCGGTCAGTGCCTGACCCTGGTAGAGCGCCTGGGCGCATACTTCACCTGCATGGTTTACCCGCATCAGGCGGATACTCCTGGTCTTGTCGTCCGTCGAGAGTTCATGCTCCATGACTGGTTCAGCCGGGTTTTCCCGCCCCGAGCCAACGGGCTCGCCAAAGACAGTTCGCAGCGCCTGGTCGGTATGCGTAATCAGCTGGTCAATAAAAGTCTGTTTACGTTCTTGCATCGCATTAAGATAGCATGATCCTGTAAACACGTCCCCGATGGAATTGATTGAATATGTCTTATTACGCTTATCATGTTTTTTTCTGCACCAATCTGCGTGCGGATGGCAGTGACTGCTGTCAGCGATTCGATGCGCAGGGCCTCCGTGACTATGCCAAGCAACGCTGCAAGGAACTGGGGCTTGGCGGCGAAGGTGGCGTCAGGATCAATACCGCGGGATGTCTGGATCGCTGTGCGGAAGGGCCTGTGATAGTCGTGTACCCGGAATCGGTCTGGTACAGCTATGTTGACCGCGAGGATATCGACGAGATCATCGAGGAGCATCTGAAGAACGGGCGGGTTGTGGAACGGTTGAGAATCTGACACAGGGGTGTACGTATAACCCTTTGATATTATTATAAAACCAGATATTTAGCGATTGGCCAATATTATCAATCACTTAGAAGATTTTACGGCCATCTGAAATCCATTACCTCTTTAGGACTTGACAAGAAGGACATTATATTAGAAGATACTAACACGCTGATTGGCCTGCCCCCCTATTTGGTCAGTCAGCGCTCCTCCACCTCCCCCCAAGGAGGTTTATTAAGCGCGGCCACATTGGTCCGCGCTTTTTTTTGCCTACAGGGATGTAGGTATGTCGCGGGAGGCATGGATGCCGGGAGCGACGTGCTGAATTTAAAGATGCTGTTTCAGATGGAAACCTTGTAAGTTACCGGCGACTTTTGTAACATCCCCGCTCTTTGATTTCGCATGATCCCGAGCTAATACTGATGAAAACATTTTCCGCAAAAGCACACGAAGTGAATCGCGACTGGTATGTCGTTGATGCTGCAGGTAAAACATTGGGCCGACTGGCCACTGAAATCGCACGCCGCCTGCGCGGAAAACACAAGCCTATATATACACCCCATGTCGATACCGGTGATTACATCGTTGTGGTGAATGCCGACAAGGTGCATGTTACCGGCCGCAAGGCAACGGACAAGATGTACTATCACCATACCGGCTACATCGGTAGCCTGAAGTCCGCCAACTTTGAAAAGATGCAGGAAAAGGCGCCGGGCAGGGTTATCGAACTGGCTGTCAAGGGTATGCTGCCGAAGAACCCGCTGGGTCGCGCGATGTTTCGCAAGCTTAAGGTATACGCCGGGCCAGACCATCAGCATGCTGCCCAGCAGCCAAAGCCACTGAATTTTTAATCAGCACCGAATTATCAGAACCTGGTTAAAGGAATTGACTGACCAGGAATTTCGTCAGCAACAGGAATAAAGCATGAGTGACACCTACTACAGTACCGGACGCCGTAAAACTTCAACTGCGCGGGTTTTTCTGCGCAAGGGTAAAGGCGACATCATTGTTAACAAGCGTCCTCTTGATAGCTACTTCGGTCGTGAAACCGCCCGCATGATTGTGCGCCAGCCGCTGGACACATCCAATATGCTGGGTGATTTTGATATTACGGTTACCGTCAAGGGTGGCGGCATGAGTGGCCAGGCCGGTGCTATTCGTCATGGTATCACCCGCGCGCTTATTGAATACGATAATGAACTGCGCCCGGTCCTGAGGCGAGCAGGCTTTGTGACACGTGACGCCCGTAAGGTGGAACGCAAGAAGGTCGGTCTGCACAAGGCACGTCGCGCACCGCAGTTCTCCAAACGTTAAGCCGCTTTTGGCGGATCGTCTAACGGCAGGACAGTGGACTCTGACTCCACTAATCTAGGTTCGAATCCTAGTCCGCCAGCCATAAACCAAACCCGCCGTATGGCGGGTTTTGTTT
>Ga0316192_10003761_pt1 | contig 11026 bp, 10 predicted proteins | sample MerIslwburrow_MG_FD_204931 | JGI IMG/M metagenome (GOLD analysis project Ga0316192, IMG submission 204931) | Coastal sediment microbial communities from Maine, United States - Merrow Island worm burrow | ecosystem: Environmental > Aquatic > Marine > Coastal > Sediment | place: USA: Maine...
ACGATGCTTCTTTTGTCGATGATTTGGGCGCTGATTCGCTCGACACCGTTGAACTGGTAATGGCCCTTGAAGAGGAATTCGAAACCGAAATTCCTGATGAGGAAGCCGAAAAGATCACCACGGTCCAGCTGGCCATCGACTTCATCAAAGCTCGCCAGAGCGACAGCTAATCATGCAGGCGCGGTGCTCGGCGCCGCGCCGCATTTTCCCGTTCCGAACGGCAGTTCTGCCATCAACAGACGGAAAAATTCTTGAGTAAACGACGTGTCGTAATAACCGGTATGGGCATTGTCTCCCCGGTAGGTAGCACGCTGGATGATGCCTGGCGAAACGTCTGCGAAGGCAACTCCGGCACTGCTCTCATCGAGGACTTCGATGCCAGCACTTACCCGACTCGTATTGCAGGTGTAGTGCAGGGCTTCGACGTCGATGCGTACCTGCCGAAGAAGGATCAACGCAAGAACGATCCGTTCATCCACTACTGCGTCGGTGCATCGGTGGAAGCTTTACGTGACTCGGGCCTCGAGATCACCGAAGAAAACGGGCACAGGATCGGCGTAGCGCTCGGGGCCGGTATCGGTGGCATCAAAACCATCGAAGACAATCTCATCAAGATGCTGGACGGCGGCATGCGCAAGGTTTCGCCGTTCTTTATTCCAGGTAGCATTATCAATATGGCGTCGGGGCAGGTGAGCATCCTGCAGCACATCACGGGACCGAATATCTCTATCGTGACCGCATGCGCGACGTCAACGCACTGCATCGGCCTTTCAGCCCGCAGTATCGAGCACGGCGACGCCGATGTGATGCTGGCTGGCGGTGGCGAACATGCGACCACGCCACTCGCGATGGCCGGATTTTGCTCTGCTCGCGCAATGACGACACGGAACGACGATCCCAAAGGCGCGAGCCGCCCCTACGATATTGATCGCGATGGTTTTGTGCTGAGTAACGGCGCAGGAACTGTCGTACTCGAAGAGCTTGAGCACGCAAAGGCTCGCGGCGCGAAAATTTATGCGGAGCTGGTCGGGTTCGGTATGAGTAGCGACGCTTACCACATCACGCTCCCTCCAGCCGACGGCGAGGGCGCACGCAAGTGTATGACCGCAGCGATCAAGGATGCCGGAATCGATGTCGCCGAGATTGACTATCTCAATACTCACGGCACGTCGACACCAGCCGGCGATATCGGCGAAACCGTTGGCATCAAGAATGCACTTGGCGACCACGCGAAGCGCGTGATGATCAGTTCAACCAAGTCGACGACCGGGCATATGTTGGGCGCAGCCGGCGTTGTAGAAGCTATTTTCGGCGTGCTGGCAATTCGCGACCAGGTTATCCCGCCGACAATTAACCTCGAAAATCAGGATCCACAATGCGATCTGGACTACACGCCCAATGTAGCTCGAGATGCGAAGGTGCGAACCGTGTTGTCTAATTCCTTCGGTTTCGGCGGCACCAACGGAAGCTTGATTCTTAGAGCCTTTGACTGAGCGAATTCGCGAGATCGTGGGTCCATCCGACCTGCGGCAACTGCATCGCGAGCACCCGTCGCGTTATCCATTTCTTCTGCAAAGCACCGCCCGGGGCGGGGCACTCGGGCGTTATGACATTCTCTTCGCGTTTCCGGGCGAGGCGCTGGTCGCCAGTGAAGGCACGAGTTTTCTTGATGAGCTCGATGCGTGCTGGCAAAACGAGCGAATCGACAGTAGCCCGAACGAGTTACCTTTCGTCGGCGGTTGGTTCCTGTACCTCGGGTACGAACTTGCGGCGGAAATTGAGCCGGGCCTGAACCTCGTGCCTGACCGGATCCTGCCTGCCGCGTTCGCGGTTCGTTGTCCGACGGCCCTGGTGTTCGACCACGAAGAGTCCCTGTGTCACCTGGTCTGTGAAACACCAGGCTGTGTCGACAAGAAACAACTACTGGCAGACATAGGCGCCCTGCAACGCGACCAACCGGTCGCAACTGTGGCGGTCGTTTCTGTGTCTGAGGAAGAGCCGCGTCGATTCACCGATGCTGTTGTGCGCGCCAAGGAATACATTGCCGCCGGCGACATCTACCAGGCGAATCTGTCGCGAGAGTGGTCCGCCGACGTGGCCGCCAGCGTTGATGCAAACGACGTCTACGAGGCGCTGAGTAGTTCGAACCCCGGGCCGTTTGCCGGCATGGCACGCTGGCAGGATCTGGAGATCATATCTTCATCACCGGAACGATTACTTCAGGTCAGGGGCGGTGTCGCCTCGACCCGCCCGATTGCGGGAACGCGACCGCGTTCCGACGATGTCGCAACCGATGACAGCCTGTCAGCCGAGCTGTTTGCTCACCCCAAGGAACGAGCGGAACACATCATGCTCGTGGATCTGGAGCGTAACGACCTCGGCCGTGTCTGCGAAGCAGGAACAGTCGAGGTCAACGAGATGATGGTGCTGGAGAGCTATGCGCATGTACACCACATCGTCTCCAACGTGCGAGGCCGGTTGCGGGACGACGTTACACCTGGAGATGCGATAGCTGCCGTCTTTCCCGGAGGCACAATCACAGGCTGCCCCAAAGTCCGCTGCATGGAGATCATCAGCGAGTTAGAGCACGGGGCACGTGGCGCTTACACAGGTTCATTCGGCTACCTCAATCGCGATGGCAGCCTCGATCTCAATATCCTCATTCGCACCATCGTCAAACAAGGTGAGCGGGTGACGTTCCGGGCGGGATCAGGCATTGTCGCAGACTCGGATCCGGAGGCGGAACTCGAGGAAACGAGAGCGAAAGCCGAAGGCATGCTACGAGCGATAACACGATGACCGAGTGGTACGAGTTCAGCGAAGCGCGGCGCACCATCGATCCCGACGAGCGAGGGTTCCAGTACGGTGACGGCTTGTTTGAAACCATTGCTATCCGTCACGGTGAGCCACGGTTGTGGGAATACCACCTCCAACGCCTCGGCGCTGGTTGCAAGCGTCTTGGTCTAAAGATGCCGGGCGCCGGCTCGCTAAAGGCAAGACTCGACCTGGCGATATCTGAGAGCCGACACGAAAGTGTTTTTTGTATCGCCAAGATTATTGTCACCGCGGGGGTACTGCAGCGAGGATATGGACGCGCTATGCCAGCTGAGCCGTCGATCTACATCGGCATGTTTCCCGCGTTACCAGTCAATCAACCGGCATACGTGAAGGGCGTCGCAACCATGTTGTGTGAAACGCGGCTGGCAACCGGCTCACCCGTTGCAGGTCTCAAGACACTTAATCGAATCGAGCAGGTTCTCGCCAGGTCGGAGTGCCTGCCGACAGGGGCTTTCGAGGGGCTTACACTTGATGCTGAAGGGCGACTTATCTGCGGTACCATGAGCAACGTGTTTATTGTCAGTAACAAGGTCATCAAGACACCGTCTCTCGAGCGCTGCGGCGTCGCCGGGACCATGCGTCAATTCGTGCTCGATCTTCTGGATCGGCAGGCGGTCGATGTCGAAGTCTGCGACCTGGACTGGGCTGACCTGGTTGCTGCGGATGAGGTCTTCATTGCGAACAGCCAGATGGGTGCGGTACCCGTTCATCGTTGTGGCAATCACAAGTGGGCAATCGGTGACGTAACGCGCGACGTGATGAAACTGCTTGCCGAAAACGGTATTGCGGAGTGTCGCCTGTGAAACGCGTCGTCGTCGCTTTACTCATCGCCGCCGCACTTTTCGCCGTGCTTGCTGCGGCGGGCGCGTGGCAGGTCAACCGCTTCATGACCACGGCTGTCGACTTGCCGGAAGGTGGCACGACGTTCGCGATCGCCCCCGGGAGTTCGTTTGCGGCGGTGACAGGCAAGCTGGTGGACGAAGGCATTATCGAAAGCGATTTCTGGTATCGCCTGTACGCGCGCTGGAGTGGCGCAGCCGGTGAAATCCAGGCCGGCGAGTATCGAATTGAACAGGGCGCAACACCGCGCAGCCTGCTGCAACAGTTTGTTCGCGGGGCAGTGCAGTTGTATTCGTTCACGATCATCGAGGGGTGGAATCACAGGGATCTCCTGAAGGCGCTGCACGCGCACGAGGCCATCGCCGCAACGATGACCGATGAAGACTGGCCGGTGCTCCTGGAGGAACTCGGGGCGACCGTCACACACCCCGAGGGGCTGTTCCTGCCGGAGACTTACCGCTTCCCTCGTGATACCAGCGACCGTCAGATCCTGGGCCAGGCCTATGCATTAATGCAGGAAGTCCTGGAAGAGGAGTGGGGTTCGAGGAGTAAGTCCGCCCCGGTCGATACGCCCTACGAGACGCTGGTGCTTGCCTCGATAGTCGAGAAGGAGACCGCGCGGGCGGATGAGCGACCACGAATCGCCGGCGTTTTTGCGCGACGCCTGGAAAAGCGCATGCGCCTGCAGACCGATCCAACCGTCATTTACGGGATTGGCGCAGGATTCGACGGCAACCTGACCCGGAAAGACTTGCGGACGGATACGCCGTATAACACCTATACTCGCCATGGCTTGCCACCGACACCCATAGCGATGCCAGGGCGCGCCGCGATTAACGCCGCGCTGAATCCGGCATCCGGGGACGAATTGTTTTTCGTGGCAACCGGCCTCGGTGACGGCAGCCACAAATTTTCTGTAACCAAGGCTGAACACGACGCGGCTGTTGCGGCTTACCTGCAGCAGCTCAGGAAAAACCGCGGGAAAGGGCGCTGACATGGAACGCGGCAAGTTCATAACTGTTGAGGGCATCGAAGGCGTCGGTAAGTCGACGAATATCGCAGTCCTCGTCGAGACCATTGAGGCCGCTGGGCACACGGTCCTGACAACGCGCGAGCCCGGAGGCACGCCGTTTGCGGAGGATATTCGCGATATCCTGATGAATCGAAGTGACGAACCGGTTCCAGAGATTGCGGAACTATTGCTGATGTTCGCGGCGCGCTCGTTCAACGTGAACAATGTAATCGTGCCCGCGCTCGAGGCCGGCACCTGGGTCGTATGTGACCGGTTCACTGATTCCAGCCGTGCCTATCAGGGTGGCGGCCGCGGCATACCGATGGAGACGATTGACCGGCTTGCGGACTGGGTTCATGGCGATACGTGGCCCGACGTGACTATTCTGCTGGATGCCCCGGTCGAGATCGGGATGGAGCGGGCGGGTACACGCAGTGCGCCGGACAGAATAGAACAGGAACGGCATGACTTCTTCGAACGCGTGCGCGAGTGCTTCCTGCAGATTGCGGCAAACGAGCCTCACCGCTTCGTCGTGATCGATACGACCCGCAGCATTGAGGATGTTCGGGCAGATATTGCTGCGTTGGCAGAGCAGATTTTAGCTAATTCACTACTTTAATAATAATTAATAAATTATTGATATTATGGAACTAACTTGGCTACGCTCTTTCGCTGAATCCTGGCAGAACCGGGTCAGGCAAGGCCGCGTGCCACATGCCGTGATGCTTGCAGGGCCGGTCGGAGTTGGCAAACGCGCGGCCGCGCGCTGGATGGCCGCGACCACCCTGGGAGTCAATACGACCGCTTTGCCATCACACCCGCAAGAAACTCCCGAGCACGCCGACTTGCGCTGGATCACGCCACCTGAAGACAAGGAAGCTATCGGCATTGAGCAGATTCGCGCGCTCGTGAACGCATTGAGCCTTACGAGTTACGAGGGAGGCGGCAAGGTTGCCGTCATCGACCCGGCGAATGCGATGACTGTCAATGCAGCGAATAGCCTGTTGAAAACGCTCGAGGAGCCCGCTGGTGACGCGCTGCTCGTTCTGGTGGCCGATCGCGTAGGTAAGCTCCCCGCAACAATTTTCAGTCGATGCCAGCGCATTGACCTGGCACCACCGCCAGAGGCGGAGGCGTTGTCATGGTTGAACCAGCAGCAACCCGGCGCGGCATGGGCCGACGCGCTGCGGGTAGCAGGAGGGGCGCCGCTGGCCGCCATCCTGGCGCTGGACGACCTCGAGACCAGTGCGGCGATGGCCCGCGATTTCAATGCGCTCGGGCGCGGCGCGGGCTCCGCAGTGGAGGTCGCAGCACGCTGGACGAAATTCGCGCCGGCGTTTGTCCTGAATTGGTTGGCGCAACAGGTAAAACTTGGCTTGATGGCCAGTTCAGCCGGTCGTGACAGGGCAGCGGGGCTGGCGATTGACGATTCTGTGCTGCGCCGCATGGACAGGCGAAATATGTTCTGCTATCTAGACATAATCAATGTGCTGCGAGGGCAGCCGCGCGGCTCTTACAACGTGCAGTTGACGCTGGAAGGGCTATTGATCGACTGGGCGGATGGCCTGCAGGAATATGGGCAGGATGCGCCCATGGATGGCATGAATCTGATGCTGGCTCGCCGCTAAGGGCTGGAAACAAGGGACAATAATGAGCAAACCAGGACTGCTGACACTGACCATCAAGGACAAGAGCGCCTTGTACCTCGCGTACATGCCTTTCGTGATTAATGGCGGCCTGTTTATCCCTACGAACAGCTCGTACCGTCTCGGTGACGAGGTGTTCATGCTGCTGAATCTGATGGGCGAGGAAGAAAAGATCCCTGTGGCCGGTACGGTAATCTGGATGACGCCCAAGGGCGCACAGGGCAAGCGCACAGCGGGCATCGGTGTGCAGTTCTCGGACCAGGATCAGGGCAATACGCAGAAGAAGATCGAGACCTACCTGGCCGGCGCGCTCGGTGGTGACAAACCTACTCACACGATGTAGGAACGGCTCGGACCTCGATCATTCGGGCCTGAAAGGCCCTCCCACACGAATCAGGCTTTGTCGGAGTGAATGCCGCCCTGCAGCACGTAGGCGTGGTAGCCCCGTTCGCTCAGAATATAGGCGCCCGCGGAACTGCGGCGCCCCGTATCACAACAAACGACGTATCTCTTGCTCTTGTCGAGCGTCGAAATCTTCAGCCGTATGAAATAGAGCGGAATGTTGATGGCGCCGTCGAGGTGCTGGTTTTCAAATTCACTTGGCAGACGCACATCCAGCCACTGCCCACCGCCACGGATGACGTCTTCCGCCTGCGGAAGCGTTACCCAGTCAAGCATGGGCTCGTTCAACAACTTCTTGAAATCGTCCTTGCCGAGACGCATGACAGCACCATCGCTCTTCATGGTCACGGTCGCATTTCGTTTCGCCTCAGAGATCAATGCCTCTTCGCCGAATGTATCGCCGACGCTTAGCTCCGCCAGCTTGATGCCTTCCTTGCTGAGTGGCGTCTCTCGCGTGACGACCGCAGCACCACGAATCAGAACGTAAAAGTAGTCGCCTTCCGCGCCTTGCTTCAGAATCACGTCGCCGGAGCGATAGTTGATCTGTTGCATACGCATGAAGATCGCCTGGATATTCGCTGGCGGAATCTTGTGGAATGCCTTGGCCTGCAACAGCATAGTCATCCAGTCTTCACCGCTCTGGTCTGACTTGCCTTGCAGGTCGGATACCTCGTAGGTGCCGGTCTGGTCCCAGGTCAGCATGACGTCAAGCAGGTCGCTGTCTATGGATATAAACCGGACGCGATCTCGGGCCTTCCCCGTCACGCGGCGAGGGTAGACGGGAGCAACCGGATTGCGCGCTTGCTCGGAGCCACCCTCGACCTTGCCGATAACCTTGGTTTGGTCAACGAGTTCCAAAATGCCGGAGATCACGTAGATCGTCCGCTTCTCGGTATCGCCTTCCTTGAATAGCAGCTGGCCCGGCGACAGCTCACGGATCTGCACCTTGCGCGCAAGCGCAGCAAGGTTGTCCCGTTTGAGGCCGTCTAGCGGAGAAAATCCCCTGAGCAGCTCTGTGCTTACCTGCTCACCTGCCATTAGTCATCCTGTTAATGCTCGACATTCGCTCGTTGGTATTGGTATTACGTCAAGCCCGTATTCTACCTTCAATTCAACAACTTCCGGTACCTTCCTTGATGCGCAGCGTGAAGCACCGCACAGTTTGCCGCCGGGCCGCAATCCATGTGTGACGCTTGTCACAGGTCGGACCAACCACTGTGTGGCACAAATCGCTCACCGTGACTCTCCGCCAGTGACTCCAGGGCTGCCATGACTTCTGCAATGCCACGCTCGCGGGCATAGTTGATCGGACCACCACGGAAAGGAGCAAACCCGGTGCCGAAGATGACGCCCGCGTCCAGCAGCTCGGAATCGGCAACGACACCTTCGCTCAGGCAGGCGACCGCTTCGTTGACCATGGGCAATATCAAGCGGTCTTCGATGTCGTCCGGAACTGATCCGCCGGTTGCGGCAGGTTTGACAGCCTTGCCATCTTCCCAACGGTAAAACCCCTGACCGGTCTTGCGGCCACGCAGGCCGTCATCGACCATTTTGGCAAGCGCATTTTCCGGCACCTCTCGGTTCGACGCCGCGGTAAGAATACCGGCAACATGTTGCGCAATATCAAGTCCAACGCTGTCGACAAGCTCGATCGGACCCATAGGCATACCGAAGCGCACGGCCGCTTTATCGATCTCGACGAGCGGCACGCCCTCGTGGGCAAGGGCCATCGCTTCGGCCATGTAAGGCGCGAGAATTCTGTTGACCACAAATCCCGGTGAGCTCGAGCACTCCAGCGGTAATTTGCCAATCCCCTTGGTAAACGCGAAGCCGATGTCCATGGCCTCTTGTTCCGTATCTTCACAACGAATGACTTCAACCAAAGGCAACATTGCGACAGGGTTGAAGAAATGCAGACCGATGAATCGTTGCGGTTGGTCGAGGACAGTGCGCAGTTCCTCAAGACGAATACTCGACGTGTTGGTCGCGAGCAGCGCACCCGGTTTCATTTTGGCCTGCAGTGCTTTGTACAACTCCTGCTTGGCCTCAAGATTCTCGTAAATCGCCTCTATGATCAGGTCTGCATCAGCAACACCATCGCCGCTAATATCGGACCGCAGGCGCTCGGACGTAGCCGCGCGTTTTGCGTCATCACGAACGCGCTTGCCGAACAATTTCTGTGCGCGCGCCATTGCAGGGTCGATGTACTTTTGCTCACGATCCTGCAGCGTCACATTCAGGCCACGCAGCGCACACCATGCAGCAATGTCGCCGCCCATCACGCCAGCACCAACGACATGAACGTTCTTAACGATTTTGTCGGTCTTGTTGCCCTGTTTCTTGAGCATACTTTGCAGGAAGAACACGCGAACCAGGTTGCGTGACGCATCGGTACACATGACCTTGCCGAAGCTTTCAGCTTCGGCGTCGTAGCCTGTTTTTGAGGACGCACCGTGTTTCGCCCACAGATCGATCATCGCGTAGGGAGAGGGGTAATGATCCTTGCGCGCCTTACCGGCGACCTGCTTGATGAGCATGTTGCGAACGAACGGGCGGAAAAGTCCGAGACCCATCAGGCGATCAACGAAGGGAGCTTTCGCCTTCGGCGGTTTACGCGCAATCATGTCCATTGCCGCATCACGCCATTCATTTTCGCCCGCAATGCGATCGATAAGGCCAATCTTGAGGGCTTTCCCGGAATTGACGGGGTTGCCTGTCAGCATCAGTTGCATGCCTGCCCTTACACCACAAATCTGGACGGCACGAACAGTGCCGCCAAACCCGGGGTGCAAGCCGAGTTTCACTTCCGGGAGACCGAAGATCCTGCTATCACCGGGAGGGCCGATCCGGTAGTCGAAGAACATAGTGATCTCGAGTCCTCCGCCCAGGCAGATGCCATTGATCACGGCGACGGTCGGGCAGGGCAGGGTCTCAAACCTGCGGAAGACGTTCTGGCCCAGCTTACCGAGGCGCGCAACTTCCGTTGGCGATGTGAAGCCCGAGAACTCGCTTATGTCGGCCCCCATGATGAAGCTGCCGGGCTTGCCCGAATACAGTACAAGACCCTTGGGCGGGCTCTTCTCCAGTTGATCGAGGAGACCGTCAAGTTCCTCAATGACGTAAGACGCCAGTACATTGGCTTTTGCATCTGCCTTGTCAAAACACAACCAGGCGATGCCAGCCGCATCTGTTTCAAGTTTCCAGTGTTGAGTCATTGTCTTTCTCTGTGTTTATGCAAGCTCGAAATCGCACACGAGCGGCAAATGATCCGAATGGCGAACCGCCGGGACTTCGAACCTCGTCACCTTGATGCCATCCTGATAAAGCACGAAGTCGAGCTCCTTGCGTGGAGCGCGACTGGGATAGGTGGGAATGCTGTCCTTGTTGGCAGACCTCAGGCCCGCAGCCTTCATGAACAGGTAGATTTCATTCTCGCCCCAAAACGTATTGAAGTCTCCGGCAACCACGACAGGCTTTTTCGTTTCCTGGATGAGGTCATAGAGTCTGCGCAATTGCAGGTGGCGATGCCTGTACTTGAGGGACAAATGCACGAGAAAGATGGCGAAGTCATCCATCTCGAGTTCGATGATCAGGCGCTTGATACCCGTATCGAAGTAGTGGAAGCGCTCACCGTGGACGCGAGGTGCCGCCATGAAAGCATTACCCTGCATGCGGACAATTGGCAGTATCTGATTGAAAGACTTCACGCCGTACTTGGTCTCATAGGACGTGTTCATACCAAGGTCAGACGCTATTTTCTCGGCCTGGTTGACCTTGCGACTGCGGATAGACCCCGTGTCGACTTCAATCAGGCCAACGACGTCCGGATCGACCGACTTGATAAACCGGGTGATCTCCGGAAGCACCGACTGGTTGCCCAGCACATAGCCCGCACCGGGGATCGGCATGTGCATGCTCGCACCGCCGCCAACCGCGTACCGGATGTTGTATAAAAGAAGGCGCATGCGCCGCTACGATACCTAATCGCCCATACTATGGAAACAGGGTTGAGCGGTCGGCCAACGAATTGGCTAAACTACTGCCCAAACTGACCAGATAAGGAGCCTCTGGTGTCTGAAAGTAACCCCATTCGCGTATTTGCAACGCACTGTTTCGAGGAAAGTGACGACTACCTGCGCGTGTTCGAATTCCTCGAGAGTGTCGACCGGTTTTATTACCTGAACGTCAGCAAGCCTGAGAACCTGCCGACCACCGGCGGACCCCAGGCAATGAAAGAGGAATTGATCGCTCAGATCAAGGCAGCTGAGGCCGTTTTCGTGCTGGCATC
>Ga0316192_10003764_pt1 | contig 11022 bp, 9 predicted proteins | sample MerIslwburrow_MG_FD_204931 | JGI IMG/M metagenome (GOLD analysis project Ga0316192, IMG submission 204931) | Coastal sediment microbial communities from Maine, United States - Merrow Island worm burrow | ecosystem: Environmental > Aquatic > Marine > Coastal > Sediment | place: USA: Maine...
AGCCAGCCTGGGAGACCTGAGCGACATCAGGAGCCTGGCCCTGTTCAGCACACTGTTGACAGGACCGATTCCAGCTGAGCTGGGCAGCCTCACCAACCTCGAGTACCTAGAGCTCAGGTCGAGCCTAATCAACGGCTCCATCCCGGCCGAGCTGGGCAACCTCACTAACCTCCAGACCCTCGACCTGGGTAACAACCGGCTCTCAGGACCGATCCCGGCCGAGTTGGGCAACCTGACCAACCTGGAGGTGCTCGGCATCAGTGGTAGCGACCTCTCTGGGCCACTGCCTCCAGAGTTCGCCAGCATGGACAACCTCTGGGCCCGGCGGTTCACATCAGTGGCCACGACGGTGAACGGGCAGGCTCAGTTCGACGGCCGAGCCCCTGGGTGTTGTATGCTGATTTGCATGCAGAGTACCAGCGTGCGAATCGACAGTGCGACCCACGAGGATCTCAAGCGGCTGGCTGCAGAACTTAACACCACAGTAGGCAACGCCGTAACGCTCGCCGTTCGTGCATTGCGCCAAGACCGCATCGGCTCGGATCTGGGGGCTGACCTGCGTGATGACGAAGGCGCGTGGCTTGATGCTGAGCTCGGGTGATGTCATCGACCTCGATCTTGGTGCTCCGGAGGGACGAGAAGCAGGTTTCACCCATCCTGCAGTCCTTGTGACTGCTCAACGCATCCTTGACGGTGGCCCCTCGGTGGTTCAGGTCGTTCCGCTTACATCCACTATCCGTCGGTTTCACTCCGAGATTGTCATCGAAGCTGACCAGCGGAACGGCCTTACCGAGCTTTCGGCAGCCCAGTGTCAACACGTGCGCGCTGTCTCTCCAGGCCGTATCCAGGCCACCCGCGGCAATGTGGGTGCCGCCGCACTCGCCCAGATCCGCGAGACGATCGCCGTCATTCTCGACCTGCCCTAGTTCTGTGGACAAGCGCTGAGGTGAATATCGTCGGTTGGGTCGTGGCGTGCCAGGGCAGTGGTCATACAGAGCGTCGCTTGTGGTGCCTGGAAGGCGATCTCAACCAAGTCAGGGTCGGCTTCGAGGTCGGGCTTGGTGTAAATGCTCTTTCCGTGCCCGAGTGGGTCGATCATGATTGATCGGAATCCTTCGAGGCGTTGTGGGTAGTCGAACATGATCCAAGCGACTGAGCTGCCTTGAAAGCCTGGTAGTAGCACCAGTGGTTCGCCATCACCCCGCACACTGTAGGAAATCAAACCTTCTGGGGTTTGAACTGTCTCGGCCCTTGTCAACTCCAACTCATTTCACAATTTTGCTAACAACCAGATGCAGGGACCACGAACTGTCTGCCCGTCGGCTCCCTGTCGGCTCGGAATTCCGCACGAAAGTGCCGAAGACGGTCCAGTACGAAATGCCGACGCCCGACGAGCGGGAGCTAGCTGACCCCGAGAAAAGGGTTGGGCCCAGTTCGTGTGGCTTCACCGCTTCACGATGGGCAAGATGCATACCGATGGGATCCTTCAGCGAACGGTGATGTCGTTTCCGCTCCGTCGAGACGTCGGTGTCGACGTGCTTGCGGCCTTCGCGTCTATTGCCTTGGCCCACCCGGACGCGCCCCTGCTTCCGCCGGCCATGCCAGATGACAGCGATGAGTGGCTCCTGGACTATGAGGAGTGCGACATGTCCGAACCCTGGTCGCACGACTGGGGTGCCTGGCTCGCCGCTTCGTTCACGACCGCTTACATAGGTTCGGGTCAAGGCGCATCGATGGCACACACCCCAATACAGCCAGCGGGCTCGCACCGACGACGTCACCGCCGGGTTCTTCGTCGGCTACACAAGGTACGAATACGATCCTCGCCCATGGTTGCTGTGGGCGGACGGGTCAACCGTGCACGCTGAAGACCTCAACCCGCTCGACTCTGAGGACTACTGACTGACGGCCCATTTTGGGCGACCTCTTGGATTCCCGCAGTCAGGGTTGAGGGCACTCGTAGCGACCTCGGCCATCAGTCGGCCCGGGCCGCACAGAACGGCAACCTCGGTTGCACTGCACGTACCAGAACACTGGAGTCACGGTGACCACTGGTCGGTGGTCATGCCGACGACCACCGGCTCGCCGTCCTCGTAGTCGATCGACACATGCCAGCTTGTCCAGTCGAGGCCACCGAAGTCCGGGTTGTCGCCGGGGTCGAAGACACTGACGTAGTGGAAGCCCGTGAGCTCCGGCGGAATCGCATGGGAGGGGAGGCGTCCGTTTCCGCCGTTGATGGGTTGGTCGAACGCCATCATTCGGTCGGGATCATTCCAGGATGATGCGAAACTCTGGCCGATGGCCTCGGCAAAGGTCCTGGCCGGGATATCCCGTTCCACGTCCTCCAGGTCGTCCATATTGATGGCGTTCGACGGCCACCGGTAGGTGGTGGGATCGGTCAGTATGCCTTCCAGTTGTTCGGGCGTGAACCGGACCGGCGGGGCATGGTGGGAGACGTACAGCCCACGAACCGACACGAACTCATTCAGGGGGCCTTCGGCATCGAGGACCTGGGACATCCGGTCGAGAAGGGAGGTCACACGCTCGTCGGTGCGGAATGCCTGATCATCCACCACCTCGGCCAGGAAACGGGCATTGACCCAACCGGCCCCGATCGGCGTCAAGATCTCGGCCCAAGTCGACGAGGCGTCATCGACCCGCGGGCCGGTTAGCGCCACTTCGACCCCCGGTGCCAGCATGCCGATGATCTCGTTGTCGACGCCGGCGGCGAGGCGCACATTGAGCACATCGTCGACCGGAACCAGGACCACCCGACGAGTCTCGGCGAAGCGGCTGATATCCGGCAGGTCGTCCTGCTCCCACCGGTTGATCGCACCGACGACCGTGGGCGTCAGCGGCAGGGCGGCCAGCACGTCGATGCGGTCAACCGGGCCGTCGAGGACAAGACCCTCGTCGGAGAACACGGTGACCGGCGCACCCTCGAGCCAGAACTCCACCGCGTCGACGGTTGAGAACTCCGTGAGCGTGTAGACCACCTGGGCCAGCCTCGACGACATGGAGAACGAGCCGCCTCCGGCTTCGAACTCCAGCGACAGGTCGACGCGGGCTATGCCGTCGTCGATGGTCAGCCCCAGCAGCTCGGTATCGACGGGCACGCTGCTGCCCAGACCTTCGCTCTTCTGCGCTGCGGTCGGGCCGGCGATGAGAGCCAGCGTGGCATTGGCGGCCACGCTGGGCGACGACGAAACCGCGGTGGCCACCGGTGTCGCGTAGCCGTTGCCCTGTACGAAGTACACGTTGACGAATCGCCTGGCGCCAGCGGTTGTGTCGGTGGCCGTCGTGCTCGTTGTTTCGGTTGGTTCGGTCGTTGTTCCGTCATCGGACGAGGACGAGGTTCCGATCATTGAGTCCGTCGTGGTGGCCGACGGGTCTGAATCGGCGACGTCGTCGTCGGTGCTGCAGGTGCTGACTACCAGGACGATCGCAGTGAGCACGCCGAGTAGCTTCCTCATTGTCGCACCTCTTGGATGAGACGGGCCACCGTACCGGGGCCGTTGGCTCACGATCGCGCTCCGGTGGTTCGGTCGCCAGAGGCAAAGGTCCGCTTGCCCCCGCCCTTCAGGTCGGTGACGGCCGATTGAAACTGGCGACTTTGAACCAGGCTGGCTCCCGCACTTAGATCAACGGCATGGGAAAGCGGAGACACCTCAATCACTCGGCTCAGGTCATGGTGTTCACCGTTCGCTGACTTGTTGGATCAACTCCGGGCTGTCGAGAGCGAGCCAAGTATCTTCGGGGCGTCTGGCCACCGCCTCATCCTTGCCGTGAAGTCGGTGGCGGGTTGAGATGCGAAGCTGGTCTGGTGGAGACATGCTCTTTGTCCGCTGTTGGGCTCGCTACTGTGATTCGAGAGGGGCGGGTGTCGGCGGTTGAGGCTGTCGACAACGCACTCGAACGAATAGCGGCGATCGACGGTGAGCTCAAGGCGTTCATCACCGTCGATGTCGACGGTGCCCGCCGCGCGGCCCGAGTCACCGACCAGCGGCGCCTCGCAGGTGAGGAGCTCGGGCCGCTTAACGGTGTGCCTTTCTCGGTCAAGGATCTGCTCGACACGGTTGGCGTTCGCACGACTTACGGCTCGCGCAGCCTGGCCGACAACGTTCCGGAGGTTGACGTTGCCGCTGTTGCCCGGCTCCGGGCGGCGGGCGCCATCCTGATCGGGAAGACGGCGACCCCGGAGTTCGCGGCATCGATGCCAACCAGGTCGGCGTTGAACGGGATTACCCGGAACCCGTGGAACCGGAACCACTCGCCCGGCGGTAGCAGCGGGGGTGCCGGGGCGGCGGTGGCGGCGGGCATCGGGCCGCTGGCGGTCAGCACCGATGGTGGCGGTTCGGCCCGGATCCCGGCCGCGGCGTGCGGAGTCCTGGGCCTCAAGCCAACGCTTGGCCGGATCCCACATGAGACCTGGCCGTTCCACTTCTCCAACAACAGTTCGGTTTCGTTGAACGCCCGCGCCGTTGAGGATCTGGCCGTCATGCTCCGGGTCATGTCCGGACCACACCCGCTCGATCCGTGGTCGAGGCGACCCGGTCCGCCCCTCGCCGATTGGCAGACCATTGTCCAGGAGACCTCGGAGCGGCCAGCCGGACGGGTGCTGTTCATCGCCCATCCGGCCGGGCTGACCGCCGACCGCGAGGTTCTGGCGTCGGTCGAGGTCACGCTGGCCGAGATCGAGAGTGCCGGGTACGTGGTGGACCGAACCGAGACTGACCCAACCGAGTTCGACACGGCGACGATCGGCCAGGTTCTTGCCCCGAACCTGGTGGCCAGGGCCCGAAGGCTGTCGCCCGCCCAGCAGTCGCTGCTTGAGGAACCGCTGCGATCACTGGTCGCGGGGGACCGCTACCGACCTGATGCCGTTGGCCTGCAAGAAGCGAACCTCGCCCGCTCGGGGCTCTACGAGCGGGTCGAGCAACTTCTCGGCCACTACGACCTGATCGTTTCGCCAACGGTGTTGGCCGAACCACCGCTCGCCGAGGGCAACCAAGTCATCGTCGATGGCGACGAGGTGCCGCTCCTCAACTGGTGGGGTCACCTGGCGGTGGCCAACATGACCGGGCATCCGGCGCTATCGGTGCCTTCGGGATTCACCGCCGCTGGGCTGCCGGTGGGGATCCACGCCGTCGGGCAATGGGACGGTGAGGAAGCATTACTGAGGTTCGCCAACACCATCGCCAAAGCTCGCCCCTGGCAACACCTCTGGCCGCCCTCCCACGGCGGCTGACGGCCCAGGTCCGGATTACTCCTCGTCGACGACCCCCACCACCGAGGTGGCAATGAGCCGGTCGATGTCGACGGCGGCGAAGCCGTGCTCGGCCAGGATGTCACGCGAGTGCTCGCCCAGGCGGGGAACACCCGAGGTCGGAGCGAGCGACTCGCCGTTGAGGAGGTAGCCGTTTGTCGTCACCTGGCAGGGGCCAGCGGCCGTCTCCACCTCGGCCAGTAGTTGACGGGCCGCCGGCTGTCCGGTGGCCAGCACCTCAGCCAGATCCTTGACACCCCCGGCAACAACGCCGGCCTCGGCGAAGATCGCATCCCACTCGCTCGCCGTGCGTTGCGCCAGGGCTGCCTCAACCGCAGTTTCGATCTCTGCTGAGCGCTGGTCGAACTGTCGGCCGTTGAGCCCCGCGTACTCGTCCAGCCCAAGCGCCCGGCAGATGGCCCCCCGGTGGCGGCTCCGGTAGCCCGCCAACATGACGTAGCCCTCCTTGGCCTGGTAACGACCGAGCATCAGCCCTTCGTGGTTGCCTGCTGGTGGGGGCTGAGAGCCGGTCGAGGCCGTGATCGACGTGTGCCGGTTGACCAGCAGCATCGTCACATCCTGCATGGCGATATCGATGTGCTGGCCTTCCCCCGTCTGTTGCCGAAGCAGCACCGCGGCCAAGATTGCCGACGTGGCGTGCATACCGGTCGCATAGTCGAGGACGGGTCCGCCGGTGCGGAGCGGGCCATCGTCACGCACGTTCATGGACATGTAACCCGACGTCGCCTGCACCACATCGTCGAACCCCGGACGATCGGCGTAGGGGCCGTTTCGACCGAAGGCTGAGATCGAGGTGTAGATGATCGACGGGTTCCGATCACGAACGGCTTCATGCCCCAGGCCGTGCTCCTCGGTGGTTCCCGGCCGGTAGTTCTCGACGAGAATGTCGGCCGTGGCCGCCAATTCGAGAGCCACGGCCTGCCCCTCAGGCCTGGCCAGGTCGACCGCAAGGCTCCGCTTCGACGCGTTCTGGGCCACGAAGCCCGTGCCCAAACCCTGGCTGATCTGTTCCGCCGTGCCACCCCAGGGCCGGACCATGTCCCCCCGCAACGGCTCCACCTTGATCACCTCCGCCCCGAGCAGCGCCAACTGGTAGGTGCAGTACGGCCCGGCCAGCACGTGGGTCAGGTCCAGAACCCGAACGCCCTCAAGTGCCCGACCAGTCACGACACACCTCCGAGTGCTCCAAGAACCGGCGAGGGGGCGACAACGTTGTGCGGCATGGGCCCAACGTAGTTGAACGGTGGGGTGTGGTGCGGCGTCTGCATCGCCGCACCATCGACTTCGTCCTGGCCCCAACCGACCTCAATCACTCGGCCAGGTACTGGTGTCCACCGTCCGCTAGGGCGGATCTGATGTTCGCTGTTCTCCGATACAGCAATAGGCCCTTGTGTGTGGTCCGGTGATCTATCATGGCCACATGACGATGACCGGCGGCACTGAGGCTGAGCGGGTGCGACTTGGACCTGCCCTGTCACTCGATGAAGTGGCCGAGCGATTGGGCTGGAGCGACGATGAGCTCTCGACCCACCTGGCCGAGCGTCGACGCTGGACCGTCGACGCGGCCGAGCGCTTCGGCCTCTAACCCTCTTCGGAGCGTTGACCGGTCTCAACTGGCGACAGCTCATCGTCCAGGGCGAGAGTCGCGTTGCGACTTTCACCGAGGAGTTCCCGGCTCGACTCGCAGCTGTCCTGGGGGATGCCCGGGAGTCCAGACAGGCGTTCGACCAACTCGCCGCCCTGGAACTGCTATCTCGCTTCGCCGTCGGCTGGTTTCCAGGGACGAACTTGGGACACATTCCTTGCCGGCACGATGAAAACGTGCCAGCTAGGCCGCCCCAGATATCGTCGCATATCGGCGACGGCCAAGGTGCTGCCGTCGTGCTCGGTTTCTCGCTGTCGCACTGACCAAGCCGGTTGATGTCGCCGCGGGTCCATGAGTGCTACGTTCGGCCCCAGCGTTCAATCAGGGGAAGGCGCTCATGGCTCAACTCAGCTTCAGTATCGGCGATGTCAGGATCACCCGTCTGGAGGAGTCGTACAGCCCCGGCTTCCCCGTCGAGATGCTCCTGCCCGCGTACAACCTTGGCACCGTCGACGATGTCGGCGCCGGCCTGTTCGCCCCGTTCATGGAGGATGGTCACGCCCTGCTGAGCATCCACAGTTGGCTGGTTCAGACTCCCCAGAAGACGATCCTGATCGACACCTGCGCCGGTAACCACAAGCACCGCCCGACGATGGAGGCCATGGACCAGCTCGACATTCCCTGGCTCGACCAGCTGACTGAAGCCGGTGTTGACCCCACCGAGGTCGACGCTGTCGTCTGTACCCATCTCCACCTCGACCACGTTGGTTGGAACACGAACCTGGTCGATGGGCAGTGGGTGCCCACGTTCCCCAACGCCACCCACTACTTCAACAAGGTCGAGTACGACTTCTGGGAGTCGAACCGCGAGACCGAGGTCCTCGCCTTCAACGCCTTCGTCTTTGACGACTCCGTGGCCCCCGTGTTCGACCGTGACCAGGCCGTGTTGTGGGAAGGCGACGGGGTGACGATCGACGATTCGCTACGACTCGAGGTCCTGGCCGGCCACACCCCCGGGCACTGCGTCGGCTGGCTCGAATCGGCCGGGGAGCGGGGGGTCTTCTCCGGGGACAGCATGCACAGCGCCATGCAGGCGCTCGTCCCGACCTGGAACAGCGGCTTCTGCCTCGACGCCGAGGGGTCGGTGGCCTCACGCCAACGTCTCCTGGATTCGACGGTGGAGCAGGGAGCGATCCTCATGCCTGCCCACTTCTCAGCCCCTCACGCCTTCCGCCTGCAGCCCCACCAGGACGGCGTCAAACCCGTAGGGATCTGAGCGATCATGGCGGAACCGGTGATCATCGAGGCGGCGATCAATGGGGCCGGTGGGCGCACCCGCAGCCCAAGAATCCCCCGGACTCCTGAGGCCATCAGTGTCGAGGCTCTGGCCTGCCTCGACGCCGGCGCCGCCATCATCCACGCCCACAATCGCAGCCTGCGTCTCGTCGGTGCCGAGGCGGTGGAGGAGTACCTGGCGGCCTGGGCTCCCGTGCTCGACGAGCGTCCCGACACCCTGTGGTACCCGACCGGCGTCGTGGCCGACTCAACCGAGCAGCGCCTGGAGCACCACGAACTCCTGGCCGACCTCGGACTCATCCGCATGGCCTATGTCGACCCTGGCTCGGTCAACACCGGCTGGGCCGACGATGACGGGCTCCCCACCGGTGGCACCTACGTGAACACCTTCGACCATGTCCGGGCCGCGTTCGAGCAGTGCGACCGACGGCAACTGGCCCCGGCCATCGCCATCTACGAGCCAGGTTGGCTCAACACCGTCCTGGCTTACCACCGCGCTGGTCGACTGCCGCAGGGTGCCATGATCAAGCTCTACTTCGGGGGCGAATGGGGACTACTGGGCCGCTCAAAGGGAGTGAGCTTCGGGTTGCCGCCGACCGAGCACGCCCTGCTGGCCTATCTCGACATGCTCGAAGGGTGCGACCTGGCCTGGTCGGTATCGGTCTGGGGCGGTGACCTGATGGCCACCCCGGTGGCCCGCCTGGCCCTCGAACGGGGTGGCCACCTCCATGTCGGGCTTGAGGAGTTCTACGATCCCGACCGTCAACCCTCCAACGTCGAACTGGTGGAGGAAGCGGTCGCCCTGTGCTCCGAGTTCGGCCGACCGGTTGCCGGCTGCGCCCAGGCCGCCGCCATGCTCGATGTGCGGAGTTCCTCCTTGGCACCCGGAAGTAGTGCCTGAACGTACTTGGCGGCAGGGAGGCGCTGACTAGGTTGGGTGGCTCGGGCTCGTCGACGTTGGTGCCGAGGCTGCACCCAGCTTCATGCCACGTCCATTTCGATTCTCAGGTTGGCGAATCGCTCGATGCGCGCGACATACGTCGGGCTGCGTCGCAACCGAGCAGCAATCTCTGCGTACCCGGCACCAGCGTGAAGCGACTTGAGAACGATCTGCTCAATCGGCCGCAGCACCCTAGGGCCAACGACCCCTCCGGCGACTGCCTGGGCGGGCCGCTCGATCGGGCAAAGCCGGCGATCCGCCATCGGATTCCTCCTGCAGTATCCGGACTCCCGACACTAGCACCCTGGGTCGATCGGCCTTCGACCAGGCCAGGCAGGGATGTCGACGCCGTGTGGTCTTGGTGAACCACGCTGAAGAACAAGCGCAGCGGCTGATGTCGGTCCGGCAATGAACGTTGAGTCAGTCGCAGAAGAGCCACCCTGGGGCCTCGGTGATGATGATTCCATCGTCAACGGCGATGGGCTGAACAAGTACTGGGCCTGCCGCATGACTCCCTATCTGTTGCCCGGTGCCAGCGTCGATTGCGGTGATGGACCCACTGTCATGGCTTGCAGTAGCGGCGATGATGAGGTCGCCGTCGAGCAACGGCTCGATGAGCCGTTCATTGAGCGGGCCATCCCACCGCCAGAGGATGCGGCCGTCGGCGGCGACACGAGCCAGCCCGGGGCTGGCATCAAATGGTGAGGAACCGGTGTTCCATCCGACAAGCACATCACTCCCCGTGAGTGGTCGCACGATCGGGCGCCCTCCGGTGTCGAGCGTCCAGCGGTCGTCGAGTGAGCGTGCGTCGCGGGCGACGAGGCGTGTCGATTGATCGGGGTTTGGCGGTGGGGGCCAGGTGCGAGCGGAGAGATAGAGCACGCCGTCGTAGAGGCCAGCGGTCCCGTTGGGGTCAGTGTCCAATCGGGTGTCGGGAATGTCCTGCAGATCGCCGCCTGCGAGTTGGGCACCGGTTCGGGCGTCGAGCACAGCGAACGGATTCGAGGCGAGAGGATCATGGAGGGTGTGATCGCTCCACGTGACGACGGCGAGGTCATCGTCGGCCGCGACATCGTGGACGTACTGCTGGTTGTGCACCGCACCGGGCTGCCAGCGCCACTGCTCCGCTCCGGTGAGCGGATCGATGGCGGCGACGGCGGTTGGGATGCGTTGCCCAAACAATTGCCCGTCACCGAGCATCCGCCCGACGAAGCCGTCGTCATCGGGTTCGATCGTCCAGCGAACCTCGCCGGTGTCCGCTTCGATCGCCTGCATGCGAGTTTGGTCTGCGAGGAACACCAACCCGTGCGTTTGGGAGAAGTGGACCTCGGAAGTGCCATCGGAGTTCCAGGCCGGCTCGCCGGTCATCGGGTCGATGTGGGTGACCGAGCGAACCTCGCTCGGTGCCTGCCAATCCACGGCCAGGAGCGTGCCCTCGTGGATCCTGCCCGAGGCAACCGGTTCGGTTCCGTCGCGCTGCCAGAGTGGCTCGCCGGTAGTGGCGTCGACGGCCCATCCGCCACCCTCGTAGCTCGTCCAGCCGACCGACGGGGCAACGATCACTGTCGGTGCGGTGTGATCGACCCCGACCTGCGGTGTTCCGCTCCCCGAGTTGGGCCATGGCACGGTTGTGGTCCAGCGCCGATCACCCGTCGCCGGGTCGACAAGAGACAACTCGGCAGTGAGCGGATTACTTACACACGAAGCAGGCTCCAAAGGCGCGGTCCGGAAACCGTCTCGAAGGTCATCGCCGAACAGCAAACGCTTGCCGTCCGACTCGGCAGGTGGCGTGGTCGAGGAGCCTGCATCCTCACCCGAAGTGCACGCCGCGATCGCGAGCGCGCAAGCGACGGCAAAAGCCAGACCGGACCGGCTGGCCCTGAGCCAGGCGGTGCGCCGTCGGGATCCCCAGGG
>Ga0316192_10003767_pt1 | contig 11020 bp, 10 predicted proteins | sample MerIslwburrow_MG_FD_204931 | JGI IMG/M metagenome (GOLD analysis project Ga0316192, IMG submission 204931) | Coastal sediment microbial communities from Maine, United States - Merrow Island worm burrow | ecosystem: Environmental > Aquatic > Marine > Coastal > Sediment | place: USA: Maine...
AGCCATAGTCAATCAGCAACACCAATCCTTGGCCAAGGGTGTCGGACACGCTTCGGACCCATGGCTCCAACGCGGGATTGAACTCAGACTCGTAGCCCTGGGGCAGCGACACAGACAGCCGGTTCTGGATGGCATGGACGGCGTGGGTCAAATCGGGATCGGGGGGCATTAACTGCCAAACGAAACCCTGTTCCCGCCAACACACACCGACCGGCCGGGCCGCCCCGGATTCGGTCACCCGAAATCGACGGACTGGCATCGCGTCCAGCACCTCGTTGGCCAGAATGACACCATCGGTCGGTTCAGCCGGCAGCGCAGACAACCAGGTCACCCTCTGCAACAACCGAGGCGTGCGGGTTTCCAGGGTCTGCCGCTGACGGGCCCGCAACTCGGGGCTGGGCTCCAGGATCGAATAGCGCCTGGGCAGACAATCCAATCGGGCCAACTCCGCCAGGAGATCGGCGGCCATTGCGCCCGAGCCCGCACCCAGTTCCAGCACGGTGTCACCGCTTTGCCGCAAAACCTCCGCCACCTGCTGCGCCAGGCATTGGGAAAACAGCGGAGTCAACTCGGGTGCGGTCACAAAATCACCACCCGGACCAAACTTGCGGGCCCCCGCCACGTAATACCCAAGACCCGGCGTGTACAGCACCGCATCCATGTACTGATCGAAACCAATCACACCGCCCGCGGCGCGTATTGCGTTTCGGACCACAGTTTCGAGTTGCACGCTAAGCCGGGCAGCCTCGGCATCGGGTGCGGGCAGGCCGCCGCTGGCGGTCATGGTCCTGTGCCCTCGATCAAGCGAGAATACCTAAGCCATCCGCGCATTCGCGTACCAGAGGATGGCGACATGGGTAGACGCCAGCCGGGAACTTAGGCGGTGATTTCATATCAAGTTAGAGTGCCGGAACACAGAGCTTGAGGGACAGGACGTTGGAGCATAAACCAGGAGACCTTGCGGGCAAAACCGCCCTGATCACAGGGTCTGCACGCCGCATTGGCGCCTGCATAGCGGATCATCTGCACCGGGCCGGCATGAACCTGGTGTTGCACCACAGGGCGTCGTCCGCCGAAGCCGAGGCCCTGTGCGCCGATTTCAATCAGCGACGACCCGGCTCCGCCAGCACTGTGGGGGCCGACCTGATGAGGACGGCGGCGCTGCCGAAACTGGTGGATCACACCGTATCCTGTTTTGGCGGCCTGGATGCGCTTATAAACAACGCCTCGACGTTCTATCCGACCCCGGTTGGCGCCGTAACGGAGCATCAGTGGGAGGATTTGATGGGCGCCAATCTGAAAGCGCCGTTTTTTCTGAGCCAGGCCGCGGCGCCGGCGCTTGGCCTCCGCAACGGAACAATCGTGAACATCGTCGATATTTATGCCGACCGGCCGCTGGATGAGCACCCCGTGTATTCAGCCGCCAAGGCTGGATTGGCCATGCTGACCCGTTCTCTGGCCCGGGAACTCGGCCCGGAGATTCGGGTGAACGGGGTCTCACCGGGCGCGATACTGTGGCCCGAGCAGGCCCAATCTTCGGACGATCAGACCCGAATCCTGAACCGAACCCCACTGGCCCGCTGCGGCGAACCGGCTGACATCGCCCGGGCTGTGCACTTCCTGTTGGCCCAAGCGCCTTACATCACCGGGCAGATTATTGCCGTGGATGGCGGGCGATCCACGTCGATGTGACAGGCCAGTCGACACAGGACTTGCACAATCCCGGGCGGGATCTTCTAAACTGTGGCGCGTCCCAGACAGCTTTCACCGAATCGATATTCATGCAAAAAACTCTGTTGTTGTTTCTTCTTGCCCTGCTCAGCGCAACCGCGCCGGCGCAGACGACCCGGTACGTTACCGATCAGCTCAGGCTTGAGGTGCGCTCCGGCCCGAGTACCGGCCATCGGATCGTGCGCTATCTGGAAAGCGGGACTCCGGTCACCATCCTGGAGACATCCGAAGGCTACAGCCGGGTCCAGGTGGAGGGCGCCGGCGAGGGGTGGATACTCGCCCGGTACCTGATGGACGAACCGGCGGCGCGCACTCAGCTCGATGCCGCGCTGTCCGCAGTGGAGCGGATCAGGACGGAGAATGAAACCCTCAGCAGCGAGTTGACGGAGGTCCGCAGCGCAGGTCAGAGCGTGACTTCGGCCCGCAACGAACTGGAGCAGCAGAACCAGCAGCTCAGTACCGAGTTGGCTGATATCCGCCGGACCGCCGCGGCAACGCTTGCCATCGAAGAGCAAAATCAGGAGCTTCAAGTCAAAGTGGTGGAGATGGAACGCGAGATGCAACTCGCGCTTCAAGAGAACGCCACCTTGGGCGATCGACGGGATAGAGATTGGTTCGTAGCCGGCGCCGGCGTGTTGCTCGGCGGCATGATTCTGGGCTTGGTGTTACCAAGAATGCGCTGGAAAAAACGGCGTGGCTGGGGCGAGATCTGAGTCTCGGGCTCTCACTTAGAGCCTGAGATTGACCGGCTCCAGCGCACTGTCGGCGCCATCAAAACCGCGCCACAGCTCGGAGAACGTTGTTCCCAACACCGGGTGTTTTCGGCTTCCGGCCAACTCGGCCAGCGGTCCCAACACAAATGCATACTCGGTAATTTCATCCCGCGGAATGGCCAGAGGCGCTTCCTCCAGAACCAAATCGTCATACAGCAGCAGGTCCAGGTCGAGGGTTCTGGGTCCCCACTTGTTGCCGCTTCGCACCCGTCCATGACGATCCTCGACTGTGCGCAGGGCCTCCGCCACCACATGGGCATCCTCATTGGTGTCCAAAGCGGCGACCAGATTGTAGAAATCATCGCCCTCGAACCCCACCGGCGCGGTACGGTACACCTTGGACAGCTGTATACGCCCGAAGCGCGCCCTCAGCATGGTGACTGCGCTCTTCACATTGTCCGCGGGGTCGACGTTGCTGCCGACACTGACGAAGACTCTGGCCATATTCAGTTCGTTGCGCTCCGCTCTATCAGAATACCCACGTCGCGGGAGCCCCGCACCGCACCCGGTTTGCTCAATCGGACTTTGACCCAGGGTACATGGAATTCGTTCAAGACAATCTCGGCCACCTTTTCCGCCAGGGTCTCCACCAGCTGGAACTCGCTTTCACCCACGAACTGTATCAGGCGCTTGGCGATGGCTTTATAGTTCAGCGTGTCGTCGATGGAATCGGTCGCCGCGGCACGACGTATGTCAGTCGCCATTTCCAGGTCAATGGCGACGGTTTGCTTTATCTTGCGCTCCCAGTCGTAGATGCCGATGACAGTCTCTATCCTCAGGTCGCTCAGAAAGATGATATCCATAGGGACTCCGAAGGAAAGGATTCGGCGGCACTATAGCGGCTGGCGTGCAAGGGACCAACGGGGCCGCTTGACCGGGCGCCCCCTGGTGGATCAAATACGAGCATGCTCATAGACGTCCTCGCCATCATCGGCGCCTACCTGATCGGATCGGTGTCGACCGCCATCCTCACCTGCCGAGCGATGGGATTGCCGGACCCGAGAATTGGCGGGTCGGGTAACCCCGGCGCCACCAACGTGCTGCGCATCGGGGGCAAGAAAGCGGCCATCATTACCTTGATCGGGGATTTACTGAAGGGCTTGATTCCGGTTCTGCTCGCCCACCGCATCGGTGTGTCCGGTCTGCCGCTGGGCCTGGTGGGCCTGGCCGCGTTCCTGGGGCATCTGTACCCAGTGTACTTCGGCTTCCAGGGGGGCAAAGGCGTGGCGACCGCGGGCGGCGCGATCTTGGGCTTGTCACCCGCAACCGCCGGAGCCGCGCTGATCACCTGGGCGGCAGTGGCCGGATCAACTCGCTACTCATCCTTGGCGGCGCTGGTTGCTGCCGTGCTGAGTCCCGTTTTCATGTGGCTGCTCGGGGCCCCCGCAGCGTACCAGCCCTCGGTGCTGATCATCGTGGCGCTGCTGATTTGGCGACACCGGGAGAACATTCAGCGTTTGCGTGAGGGGCGCGAGAGCCGCATCGGCGGCAAGAGTTGAAACATCTCTGCTCTATTGGTGAACGGGCATCTTGGGACTCGAATACACAGCTGCATCGACGCAATCTACTTCGTCCAGAATCATTGTAGAGTCTCCCTAAACGGGACTCAGGCTCTCCAGGGTCCAACGGGCCCGGGCCTGTATCAGAAGCGGTTCATGCTGGCCGGCCTGCAACCGAAGGCAACCTGCGTAGGCGATCATCGCCCCGTTGTCGGTACAAAAATCCGGGCGCGGGAAGTAGACCTGACCATCCAGTTCATCGACCAGGTCTCGCAATCGTGACCGCAGCCTCTGGTTGGCACCGACACCGCCGGCAACCACCATTGTCCGCAGTCCGGTTTCGAGCAGTGCGCGACGACATTTTATAAAAAGCGTGTCGGCTACCGCCTCCTCAAACGCACGGGCCAGATCCGCCTTATCCTGTTCGCTGCCGCTGCTGGCGGACCAGGCGGTCACGACCGCTGTCTTGAGCCCACTGAAGCTGAAATCCAGTCCCGGCCGGTCAGTCATTGGCCTGGGCAGACGAAACCGCGTGGGCTCACCCTGCTCGGCCAGGCGCGCCAGGGCCGGCCCCCCCGGATAGCCCAGGCCCAGTAGTTTGGCGGTTTTGTCAAACGCCTCTCCCGCCGCATCATCCAAGGTATCCCCAAGGATTCGGTATCGCCCCACGCCCTCCACTTGCACCAGCATGCTATGGCCACCCGAGACCAGCAGGGCGATGAAGGGGAAATCGGGCCGTTCGTCTTCCAACATCGGGGCAAGCAAGTGCCCCTCCATGTGATGAACGCCAACCGCCGGAATCCCCAGCCCCCAGGCGAAACTGCGTCCGAACGCAACCCCAACCAGCAACGCGCCCACCAATCCGGGGCCTGCCGTGTAGGCGATGCCGCCCAGGTCGGCTGGGGACAGGTCAGCGGCCGCAAGCAGCCCCTCGATCAACGGTACCAGCTTGCGTACGTGATCGCGTGACGCCAGTTCCGGCACCACGCCGCCATAGTCTTTATGCAGAGCAACCTGGGAATAAAGATCGTGGGCCAACAGACCCCGGCGTTCGTCATACAACGCAACGCCGGTTTCGTCGCAGGAGGTTTCGATACCCAATACAAGCATGGTCCCATTCTCGGCGGCATCCGATCTATCGCGCAACTTGCTTTGCATTTGCCATACTCAAAGTCTAAAATCCGCGGCTCACTTAATTCGGGCCACCGAGAATCGAGGTTTAGACTGAATGCCTTCTGTGAAAGTCAAGGAAAACGAGCCGTTTGACATTGCGTTGCGGCGCTTCAAGCGCTCCTGCGAGAAAGCGGGCGTGCTGTCGGAGATTCGACGCCGTGAGTTCTACGAAAAACCGACCCAAGAGCGCAAACGCAAAAAAGCGGCCGCTGTGAAGCGCCACATGAAGAAGCTCTCGCGCGAACAGCAAAGACGCCAGCGCCTGTACTAAACCCGTCTCCACATCCCAAGCCCGTGCCCCTAAAGGACCGCATTCAGGACGACATGAAGGCCGCCATGCGGGCGCGCGACAAGCCGCGCCTGGGCGCCATCCGACTGATCATGGCCGCCATCAAACAGCGGGAAGTGGATGACCGGATCGAGGCGGATGACGAGCTGATTGTCGGCCTGCTCGAGAAAATGGCCAAGCAACGCAGGGAATCCATCAGTCAGTTCGAGGCGGCTGGCCGGGAAGACCTGATCGCCACCGAGCAGTCTGAATTGGCGGTGATCGCCGAATACCAGCCGGAACCCCTGGACGCCGAGAGCTTGACGGCACTGGTGGAGCAGGCCGTGGCCGAGACCGGCGCCAGCGGAATGCGGGACATGGGCCGCGTCATGGGCATCGTCAAGGCGAAAGCGCAAGGACGGGCCGACATGGCGGAAGTCAGCAAACAGGTCAAAGCGCGTCTGGCCGTCTGAGTCCCGCGACCCACCCTGTTGATGCAGGGGTATAGCGAGGACCGTGATGAGCGGACTGATTCCCCAATCGTTTATCGACGATCTGCTGGGCCGCGTCGATCTAGTCGACCTGGTCAACGGGCGCGTGCCCCTGAAAAAGTCAGGGCGCGAATTCTCCGCCTGCTGCCCGTTCCACAGCGAGAAGTCCCCCTCCTTCACCGTCAGTCCCAACAAACAATTTTACCACTGCTTCGGGTGCGGCGCCCACGGCAACGCCATTGGCTTTCTGATGGAGTACGACCACCTTGAGTTCGTAGAGGCCATCGAGGAATTGGCGCGTACCGCAGGGGTCGAGATTCCGCGTCAGTCCACCCCCACAAAACCCCGCACCGATCCCAACCTCTATGAGATTCTGGATGCCTCCAATGACATCTTCCGGCAACAGCTGCGCAGCCATCCGGAGCGTGCCCGGGCGGTGGAATATCTGAAAAGCCGCGGCCTAACCAGCCAGGCGGTGACCGACGCGGGCATCGGCTTCGCACCGTCGGGTTGGGACAACCTTGGTAACGCGCTGCGCGGGCGGGGCGTGTCGGACGAACAGATGACTGCAGCGGGTCTGGTGATCGAGCGAGACAATGGCGGGGTCTATGACCGGTTTCGCAACCGGCTCATGTTCCCGATTCGTGACCGTCGTGGCCGGGTCATTGCGTTCGGCGGGCGCGTGCTGGGCGACGACACGCCTAAGTATTTGAACTCGCCGGAAACGGCCGCGTTTCAGAAAGGTCGCGAACTGTATGGCTTCTTTGAGGCCAGAAATCGCGAGCGGGCACTTGAGCGCATGCTGGTGGTCGAAGGCTATATGGACGTGGTGGCACTCAGACAGTTCGGCATCGGCTACGCGGTTGCCACGCTGGGCACGTCCACCAGCCGTGAGCATGTTGAAACCCTGTTTCGTACGGTACCGACCGTCGTGTTCTGTTTCGACGGCGACCGTGCCGGCCGCGATGCCGCCTGGCGCGCCCTGGAAAATGCGCTGCCCATCATGCGCGGCGGTCGCCAGGCCCATTTTCTGTTCCTGCCGGATGGCGAAGACCCGGACAGCCTGGTGCGAAAGGAAGGGCGCGAGGGCTTCGAGGCGCGATTGGACCAGGCTCGACCGCTGTCGGATTTCATGCTGCAAACCCTGGGCGACGGGATTGAAGTGGCCACCCCGGATGGCCGTGCGCGCATGTTGGAGCGTGCGCGGCCTCTGCTGAAACAGGTGCCCGGAGGCCCTTTCTGGGAACTGATGGTGGAACGCCTCGCGACCCTCACCCATATGTCAGCCGACCGGGTGCGCCGACTGCTGACGGACAAACACGCTGGATCGGTTGGGAAACATACCCCGAGCGCGAATGCAAACCGGACACCCGTCCGCCATGCAATCGCTTTGCTGCTCTACAAACCCGAACTCGCGGCTGAAGCGCCTGACCCGGAGCTGCTGCGAACGGTCCCGGAACGCGGCATCCCTCTGCTGTTGGAACTGCTTGAAATGTTGCGGTCCAACCCCCACATACACACCGGGGCCATTCTGGAGCGGTATCGCGATACGCCACAGGAGCAGGCTCTGGTGAAGCTTGCGCAGTGGTCGCCACAGATTCCCGACGAGCACCTGGCCGAGGAACTGCACGATACCCTGTCGAGATTGACTGCTCGCCACACCAGCCGGCATACGCTGCTGGATAAGCTGGCACGAGGCGAAACGCTGACCGCAGAGGAGCGCGACGCGTTGAAACAGATGCCAAGGCATTCCACAGAGTCGGGCGACTCTGCGGATTGATGCTATGTTCAGTAATATGTCATCATTGCAGATTCCCTTCGCCCCGCGAATCTGTTTCGAGGTCGACCCATAACATGAGTGAACAAAAAGCCTCGCAGCTCAAAAGTCTCATTGCGCGCGGGAAAGAGCAAGGCTATCTGACCTACGCCGAAGTCAACGACCATCTTCCCGATGACATTGTTGATCCCGATCAGATCGAAGAGATCATCGGGATGATTAACGACATGGGCATCGAGGTGATGGAGTCCGCGCCGGATGCGGACGCGCTGCTGCTCAGCGACGCGTCGGTCAGCGACGACGACGACGCGGCCGAGGAGGCCGCCGCCGCTCTGGCCGCAGTCGATGCGGAGTTTGGTCGCACCACGGATCCTGTGCGCATGTACATGCGCGAGATGGGGACGGTGGAGTTGCTGACCCGCGAGGGTGAAATCGCCATCGCCAAGCGCATCGAAGAGGGCATGAATCAGGTCCTGGCCGGCATTTCCGAGTTTCCCCGCGCGCTGGAAATTCTGTTGGCGGAGTACAGTGCCGTGCAAGCAGGCGAAGCTCGGCTGACTGACGTCATCACCGGTTTCACCGATGAGATCGACATCGTCCCACCACCGCCGAAGCCTGCACCGGAACCAGGCAGTGCCGAAGACACCTCCGACGACGACGAAGAGGAAGAGGTGGTCGACACCGGCCCGGATCCGGACAAAGCGGCCGGGATATTCAGCGATTTAGTCAAGGTCTATGGCCAATACCAAAGCCTGAAAGCATCCGGCAAGGCCAACTCGAAAAAGGCCACGGAACTCCGTAAGAAAGCCGGCGAAGTATTCCAAAGTCTTCGTCTGGTCAGCAAACTCGTGGACCGCATGACCGGGGGGCTGCGGGGCGTGGTCGAGCAGATCCGCTTGCAGGAGCGCAGCGCGCTGCGCCTGTGCGTGGAACATGTGGGGATGACCCGCAAGCAATTCATCACCAGCTTTCCCGGCAACGAGTCCGATCCCAAGTGGATCGATGGGCGAATCAAGGATATTCCCGCTCTGGCCGAGCGACTTGAGGCGGTTCGAGGCGACATCAGCCGCATGCAGAAGCGTCTGGCCGCCATTGAAGAAAGCGAAGGTCTTCACGTGGCCACCATCAAAGACATCCACAGGGGGATGTCCATCGGCGAGGCCAAGGCCCGCCGCGCCAAGAAGGAAATGGTCGAAGCCAATCTTCGGCTGGTGATTTCCATCGCCAAGAAATACACCAATCGAGGTTTGCAGTTCTTGGATCTGATCCAGGAGGGCAACATCGGCCTGATGAAGGCGGTGGACAAGTTCGAGTACCGGAGGGGCTATAAATTCTCCACCTATGCGACCTGGTGGATACGCCAGGCCATTACCCGCTCCATCGCGGACCAGGCACGCACCATTCGCATACCGGTCCACATGATCGAGACCATCAACAAACTCAATCGGGTCTCCCGTCAAATGCTCCAGGAGATGGGCCGTGATCCGACGCCGGAAGAGCTCGCGATTCGCATGGAAATGCCGGAGGACAAAGTCCGCAAAGTACTCAAGATCGCCAAGGAACCGATCTCCATGGAAACCCCAATCGGAGACGACGAGGACTCCCATCTCGGCGATTTCATCGAGGACATCGGCGTCGTATCGCCCATGGAATCCGCCACCACAGAGGGCCTGCGTGAGTCGACCCGGGAGATACTGAGTTCCCTCACCCCCCGGGAAGCCAAGGTGCTGCGTATGCGCTTTGGCATCGACATGAACACCGATCACACGTTGGAAGAAGTGGGCAAGCAATTCGACGTCACCCGGGAGCGTATTCGCCAGATCGAAGCAAAGGCACTGCGTAAGCTGCGGCACCCGAATCGCTCCGACCAGCTCCGAAGCTTTCTGGATCTGGAATAGCAAAACCAGGATTATGCGTCCCGTCGCAAGAACACGTTGGGATGCACGATGCGCACCCTATCGCTGCACGCTCCACGGTTTTGCCGGGCATGGCCCAACAAAACCCATCGCGTTATACTCCGCCGCGCCGGGGGCCCTTAGCTCAGTTGGTTAGAGCAGCGGACTCATAATCCGTAGGTCGTAGGTTCAAGTCCTACAGGGCCCACCAATTTACTCAAGACTTACGCTCTGATTTCATCCCTTGATGCGGGGCATAGTTGTTAGTGCTTAGGCAGGGGCATCAAGCCGCGTCGTTTGCACGGCTGGCCAGGAGTTTTGCGCCTTTCAAATGGCTGCTCCATCCACATTCCTGTTGGTAGCCGCAATCACCCCACCACCCTGGCGAATTGGGATTATCCGGTCAGTGTGCAACAGCGTTGGCGAATTCACCGCAGGCTTCCGCCTTGTTCTCGTTCGACGGAATTAAGATCATGTTGTCGAATCGAGCGGAACCGGCAGCCGCCTCGTCAGTAACCGCACGGATTACGATCTCGCGAACCTGCTCGGGAAAGTCTTCACGAATCTGCCCGAAGACCTCGGGATCCTTCTCACCGGAGTCGCCGATCAGAATAAAGCTGCGACCGGGAAAATGGTTCATGATCGCGCCGATTTGCGAAAGCTTTTGATCAAATGTCGCCTGCTGAGACCCATTCGCAATGATGCTCCAGACATCTTCATACGTGCCTTTCTCAAATACATTGGTCCTTAGGCTTTTCATATGGAAGCTGCCCGGCGGAAATCCGATCGCGTCTGCAAACAGGAAGTCGTCCAGCGGTCGATACATCTGCCATGGGCCGCCTGAAACGTAGTGGAACGCAACATCGTCGCCAAAATCCCGGTACATTTCTGCCATACATGGGACCGCTACAAAGTCACGGAAGAAGGTGTTCATCAGCACCGTAGGTTCTCCGGCGGGAATCTCGGTCAGCTTGATCGTGTCGTCGATATCGGAGATCACCGACAGCCCCTCAGGCGGAATGAGCCTGACGAATCCGATACCCTCGTGGTCTTTGGATACCGCCCGGAACCTAAGCCACCCCTGCGACGATCCTTGCGCCTCGAGAAGCCTGCTGGCGGTTTCCCGATCGAGTTTGAGGGTCCCCTCCAGCAGGCCGTTCAGATCCGTAGTGGTTTCTCCGTCCGAATTCTGCAAAAAAAACGCTTGCTGCTCAATATCGTGGTCGAAACTGAATCGCACGGATTCCCTTGATTCACTATCGGCGAAAAAATCGTCAGCGTGCTGCAGAAAAATTTTTTCTTGTTTCTCGCTGAGATCGGCTATCCCCGCCCTCTTCGCCAAAATTGTCCTGGCGACCTTGGCCAAACCACGCTGTGCCGGAGAAGGCGCTTCATGCACCCATAAACGCATTG
>Ga0316192_10003768_pt1 | contig 11019 bp, 10 predicted proteins | sample MerIslwburrow_MG_FD_204931 | JGI IMG/M metagenome (GOLD analysis project Ga0316192, IMG submission 204931) | Coastal sediment microbial communities from Maine, United States - Merrow Island worm burrow | ecosystem: Environmental > Aquatic > Marine > Coastal > Sediment | place: USA: Maine...
TAATTTCCCGAGAGGGGACGAACTGATGCAATTCAGCCAGGTCGTTACGTTCCTGCATGAGTTCGGTCATCTTATTCACTGGCAATTTGCCGGGCACCAGGACTGGAGCAACATTTCCGGCATAACAACCGAGTGGGACTTCGTGGAAGCGCCGTCGCAAATGTTACAGGAGTGGGTTTGGGACTATGACACCGTGTCCAGGTTCGCCAGGAATGCGGATGGTGAAACCCTGCCAAAGGACTTGCACGCACGCATGGTTGCGGCTCGCGACTTCGGCCTTGGAATGGGCACTCGCGGACAACTGGCATACGCGGCGTTGTCGATGTCCATGTACGACCGTGATCCGGCTGAGCTTGATTTCGATGCGCTTAACGGCGAGATCACCAGTGAATACACAAGGTTTAGTCCAATCGAGGGGACTCACGGTTGGGCAGCATTTGGCCACCTGAACGGTTACTCGGCCATCTACTACACGTACCAATGGTCATTGGCGATAGCGACAGACATGTTCACGGAGTTCAAGAAATCGGGTCTGCGTAACGTGGAAGTAGCCGGGGCCTACCGAGACAAAGTCCTGGCGGTTGGCGGCAGTCGCTCGGCAAATGATTCGGTTACGGACTTTCTTGGCAGGGACATAAGCTTTGAGCCGTACGCCGACAGGTTACGAGGCGAGGCCGACTAAGCTCTAGTCCATTAGTTGGCTGACGTTGATCTTGAACTGCAGAAACACGATGCCGCTGATGGATTCGTCTACCATTTTGCTGTCATACATCTTCTCGACAGCGACCTTCGGCATATAGGTCAGGTTGACGCCAACGTAACGGTTGCCAACTGTCAGGCTGGGTAGTGCGCCCGGGAAAGGCTTGTTGTCGTTAACGTCGGTTCGGGTCATGACAAACGCATCGATGCCGGCATCGAAGTAAAAGCCGTTCATGCGATCGGTGGTGTACAGGTTTCTGTGGAGGCCACCGCCCAGCATGTAAGACATGTCTTCGTTGCTGTCACGGAAACCGTTAGCCATCACTCGGGGCTTCCAGCGTGACTCGCGCTCGAAAGTGTACTCGAGACCGAGGCCGTAATTGTTTTCGTTCCAGTCCTGGCTCGCTCCCACGTGATAAGACTTTCCGTTGAACACGGTGCTGAGATCCCCGGCCAGAGCAGGCGAAAGCGGTAAAGCCAGAAGAATGAGTAGGGCAAGCCTTGTGGTGTACTGTATTTTCATCAATATTGACCCCTGTAATTCCATTTCCAGAGCTTCTGCATCGATAACAGTTCAAGATCCTCAGTTTACGGCGCCCGGGAAAAAAAGAGATCCAACCACATCGGGGGGCGCGCTGTGACGTACGTCACACTTTGGTGGAAGTGCCATCGTCGCAAGCTTGAGGTGGAGGCCTGCTACACTTCGGCAGGCGTCGAAAACAAAGGGAAAATAGTTCGTTGGCAATGAAACCCAGTACTCTGCGTATCGGCTACCGTTACAGACCCAAGCGTCTCGCTACCCAGTACGATGCGATCGTCATTGGCTCTGGCATGGGCGGGCTGACGAGCGCGGCACTGCTCAGCGAACTTGGCTGGAAAGTCTGCGTGCTGGAACAGCACTACACGGCAGGTGGTTACACACATTCCTACGAACGCAACGGCTACGAATGGGATGTGGGCGTGCACTATATTGGTGATGTCGGCACCGAGACTCGTACGAAAAAAATGTTCGATTTTCTGACCAGCGGCAATCTCAAGTGGGCACCGATGGCCGCGGAGTACGACCGCTTTTATGTAGGCGACAAGGTATTCAATGCGGTTGCCGGCAGACAGGAGTTTCGCGACAACCTCGTAAGGCAATTCCCTGCGGAAGAGAGCGCCATCGATCGTTACATGCAGCTGCTCAAGCAGGTCAGCGGTGCCCTATACGCCCACAGCATGGAACGGATACTAAAGCCCTGGCAACGCAGGCTCGCGGCGCCTGTCTTGAAATGGAAAAAGCCAAGTGTGTTGTATCGCAAGACCCATGATGTGTTGAGCGAACTCACCGACGATCCGGATCTTGTCGCAACCTTGTGCGGCCAGTGGGGTGATATGGGTCTGCCGCCGAAAAAATCGGCGTTCATGGTGCACGCTATGATAGCTCGCCATTATTTGTATGGTGGGTTCTATCCGACGGGCGGAAGCTGGCAGATTGCCGAGCATATTATTCCCAAAATTCAAAAAACAGGTGGGGAAGTCTTCACCTACGCGCGTGTTAAGCAAATCCTGGTGGAAGAGGGCATCGTCACCGGGGTTGAAATGGCTGATGGCCATCGAATCGAGTGCGGTTGCGTCATTTCGTCGGCGGGCATCGGCAACACTTTCGATGGACTTCTGCCCAGGAAGATCGTCAAGAACGCCGGATACGAAACAGAGCTCTCCAGTGTGCGACCGAGCTTTGCACACCTTGGTGTCTATATCGGCCTCAAGCACACAGCCGAAGAGCTCGGGCTACCCAAAACAAATTTCTGGATATACCCGGGCAACGATTACGATGCTGCTGTCGATGCATTCGTGAAAGACAAGAATGCACCGTTCCCGGTGGTCTATATTTCGTTTCCATCGGCGAAAGACCCGGATTATTTGCGTCGCCATCCTGGTACCGCAACCATTGAAATTGTTGCGCCGGCTCCTTATGCATGGTTTGAGCAGTGGCAGGACAGTACCTGGGGCAAGCGTGGTGGCGATTACGAAGCGTTCAAGAAAGAACTCGGCGAGCGACTGATGCGGCACTTGTACGACAAACTGCCGCAGGTCGAAGGCAAGGTGGATTACTTCGAAGTTTCAACGCCGCTCTCCACCAACTGGTTTGCAGGGTATCAACACGGCGAGCTCTACGGTCTTGATCACACCCCGGAGCGACTGCAGCAAGACTGGCTTGGTCCGCGCACTCGCATTCCCGGCCTTTGGCTTACCGGGCAGGACACACTTACCTGCGGTGTTACAGGCGCCATGATGGCGGGCATGTTGACAACCATGGCTATGGTCGGGATGCGCAAGATAGGTCCGCTAATGAAGCGGATTTATTCGCCGCCGTGTTAGGCCTCAATAATATAAGTATCCGCCGCGGGCGGAACCTGCTTATCGAGAACGTCAGTTTCCAGCTTCACTCCGGGCAGAGAATGGGCCTGATTGGCGCCAACGGCAGCGGCAAGACTTCCTTGTTCGCGATGCTGCTCGGTGAGCTCGAGGCAGATGACGGCGAGCTTGGGCTGCACCCGGATGACGTGTTTGCACATGTAGCCCAGGAAAGTCCGAGCGGTAGCGGTTCGGCGTTGAATCACGTCATGGACGGCGATGCTGAGCTGCGCAAAGTGCAGGCAGCCATCGCTGCTGAGGAGGCCGGCCCCGACGAGCATGGCGCCGCTTTGCATGCTCTGTTTGAACGCATGGAGGTGATTGACGGTTATGGTGCCGAGTCGCGTGCGGCACGACTGCTACACGGTCTCGGATTTGCAGACGGCGATATCCATAAGCCGGTGCAGGAATTTTCGGGTGGCTGGCGCATGCGTCTCAATCTCGCTCGGGCCCTGATGTGTCGCTCCGATATTTTGCTACTCGATGAGCCGACCAATCACCTCGACCTCCCGGCGATACTGTGGCTGGAGCGCTGGCTGAAGCGCTACGAAGGGATATTGATGGTGATATCTCACGATCGAGACTTTCTCGATCAAGTCTGTACACGCATTGCCCACATCGAGCACCAGCAGCTGCACCTGTTTACGGGCAACTACAGTCAATTCGAAGCCCAGCGGGCGGAACAACTCGCGCAACAACAGGCGATGTACACGCGCCAGCAGTCCGAGATCAAACATATCCAGAGCTATGTGGACAGATTTCGTTACAAAGCATCGAAAGCTCGCCAGGCACAGAGTCGGTTGAAAATGCTGGAGCGCATGGCAAAAATTGCCCCGGCACACGTTGACTCACCGTTTCGTTTTCACTTCATCGAGCCGAAGAAGCAACCGCAGCACCTGTTGGGTTTGTCGGATGCAGTACTGGGGTATGACGGTAACGAGCAGAACCCGGTGCTCGACAAGGTCGAACTGCATCTTGCTGCCGGTGATCGGATCGGTTTGCTTGGTGTCAATGGAGCCGGCAAGTCCACATTGGTCAAGGCGCTTGCCAGCGGCAGCACGTTGCTCGATGGTGAGCGTCTGCTCAGCAAAGATACGAAGATCGGCTATTTCGCACAGCACCAGTTGGATCTGCTGAAACCCGAGCAGAGCCCGATAGACCACTTGCGCATGTACGCGCCGAAGGATCGTGAACTGGAACAGCGCAATTACCTGGGACGCTTCGGCTTCAGCGGCGAGCGCATCTTTGAGCCCGTCGCGCCGTTTTCAGGTGGCGAAAAAGCCCGCCTCGTACTGGCACTGATAATTCGTCAGCAGCCAAACCTGCTTCTACTGGATGAACCTACCAACCATCTAGACCTGGAAATGCGCCAGGCCCTGAGTGTCGCGCTCATTGAATACAGCGGTGCTCTGGTTGTCATCTCACATGATCGACATTTGCTACGCAGTGTCTGCGACGAGTTGTTGATCGTTCACGATGGCATCGTTGATCGTTTTGATCGCAGCCTCGATGACTATCCAGCCTGGCTAAAGGAGCAACAGCTGCCTGTGAGCCAGAATGGTGTAGGTGACGAGGAGGGCGTGTCGCCGACCAGGTCACTTAGCAAAAAACAGCTGCGGCAAGAACAGGCCAGTCGTCGTGAACGATTGAAGCCGCTGTACGATAAAGTTCGCGATATCGAAAAAAAGCTGGCATTGAATCGGGCTGAGGTGGATTCGTTGGAGAAAAAACTCGCAGACGAAACTCTCTATACTGATCCGACTCGCCAAGCCGAACTCACCGGTTTCGTGCAAGCGCTCGCCGAGGCGAAGTCTGCTATCGAAGTATTAGAGTGGGACTGGCTTGAAGCCAGTGAAGGGCTTGAAAAAAGTCAGTAAATATTACGCTTTCGCTGCGAAAAGGCGAGTACCTCTTTTTTATTGAAAGGTACCCGCCTTGTCAGGCGCTCCGTCAGATCTTTTCCAGCTTGAACTCCACCGGAAGTGAGTTGGAAATCATGTCGTACACTGGTGAGAATTTCGCCAGTTCCTCAAGAATTTCCGCATCTGCTGCGCTCTTGACCTGCATCCGCACACGTACCGCGTTATAGGCTTTCCTCGATTCCTCGGATAAGCCGAGCATTCCGCGCACATCCAGATCCCCTTCGAGCCATGATTCTACCGATTCGATTTCGATGCCTTGCACTGCCGCGTGGTACACCAGTGTCGACGTCAAACAACTGGCCAGTGAGTGCAATACAAACTCCATGGGGTTCGGTGAGCTGTCCGCACCTGAGTTTACGGCGGGCTCGTCTGCGTCGACGACAAATGGTTCGCTGCGTGTGTCATCTTCCTGTCCGAGTGCGAAGTATTCCTGGATGCGGCTGCGGTTCAGACCGCCGTCGACCCAGTGGTTGTTCAGCCGGAACTGGAAGTGGGAATTGTCACTATTCTCTTCGATGGCATTGATGATGTTCATCACCGCGCTGACGGTGACGCCATTGACGGTCTGCTCTTCAACTTGTGCTGTGTTTTGCGCTGTCATGATTTTCTCCTGATTTAGTAAATGTCGATTAGCGATACTTGATCGCAAGCGCAGGATAGAAAGATCGCCATGACCGCGGCTACTGCAGGAAATGTAGCAATGGGCTACAGTATCTGTAGTTAGGTATGGGCGCGAACGAGGTGAGAAGAGATGCCTGAGTATGGACAATTTTGCCCGGTAGCAAAGGCGACCGACATCATTGGTGAGCGATGGACCGTGTTGATCCTGCGTGAGCTTTTGTTGGGAACGACGCGTTACAACGATTTTCAGCGTGGCCTGTCTCGCATTTCACCCACTTTGCTCAGCAAACGACTCAAGACTTTGGAAGAAAAGGGACTGGTCGTACGCAAACGTCCATCCGGGAATCGAAACTACGAATACCACCTGACCGCGTGCGGCCGTGAACTTGAGCCGTTGATTGAACACCTCGCAGTCTGGGGCATGCGTTGGGCACGCGGTCAGATGACCGACACAGAGCTGGATGTGGAGTTTCTGATGTGGGATCTGCAACGTCGCTTGCAGACGGATCGCTTACCCGACGGCGAAACCGTCTTGTGTTTTGTGTTTGAAGAACTCGAGCGATTCAAGACGTGGTGGCTGGTCGCAAGCACAGAAGGCGTGGACTTGTGTTCAGAGGATCCGGGCAAGGAAGTGGATTTGTACATCAACACGCAGGTGCGCGACCTTGCAACGGTGTGGCGTGGCGACGAGCCACTACAAAAAGCGCGACGCGACAAGCGAATTCGAACACATGGCAATGCGCACCTTGCTCGTACTATGTCGGATTGGCTGGGCATATGCCTGTATGCCGACGTCGCCCCGGCCGAGATGTGACTTTGACTATGTGTCTATAGCAACTGCATGAGTACGTAGGCCGCCATGCCGATTACCGCGAGCGAACTCCACGTCCAGCAGAATGCGCGGACGTCATGTAACTGCGCGGTGGAGTAGGCAACGAAATGGGCAGCACGCGCCCCAACGTAGGTCCAGATCAGTATTTGTGCGAGCAGCAATGGCGGCCCGGCCAATACGAACAGGAATCCAGCGGCCAGAAACCCGGGAATACTTTCCAGGTCGTTTAGATTGATACGACGAGACCGATCGACGTACTCATTGACGTCGGTCTGTCCTTCTTGTGGATGCGGGTTTATCGGGCTCTTTTTCGCATCTTCCGGGCTGCGGAAACCGGCGCCCACCTTCAGCATTCTCTGGACGGTAATCCAGGGCTGAATCATCAGCTTGAGAATCATTATGCTGGCGGCCAGCATATACAGGTGGAGGACGGGGTTCTCCAGGCTAAGCGTTGCAGGTTCGATAGGCATGACGAAAGGCTCTTTGTGTATTTACAAAAAACTTTAACACAGTTAAAATAATTGAACAATAGTCGAATATGAGAGTGCGATGAACCAGCGACAGCCCTCAGCGCGTGTCCAGCACAAACGTGGGCAGGCGCGGCAGGAGATTCTCCAGGTTGCCCGGACCCTTCTGCGCGAAGGCGGTGTCGAGGCGGTTACGCTGGCGTCTGTCGCTGGCGAACTCAGCATGACAAAGCAGTCTCTGTACCATTACTTCGCCTCAAAAGAAGCTTTGGTCAAGAGTTTGGTGGCGATACTTCTCGATGACGAGATTACAGCTCTGACTGCCGCTGTCGATGCTATGGGCACGACAGAGAACACACTTGGTACGCTGATCCGGGCGTTTTACGGTCATTACATCGAGAACCTGGATGTGTTCAGAATTATCTACTGCCAGTCGCAGCTATTCGCAGCGCAAAATGAGCAGATTGACGAACAAACGCTGCGCGATGAAATCAATCCGCGAACACGTCATCTGTTCGACATTCTCGAGAGTCACATGACAAGCAGTGACATGAGTAGTGAAAAACGTCTGCAAATACGGCAATTGGCATTCGTGGCCTGGAGCTCTGCATTGGGATTATTGACGATGCTCGGCGTTGCCGACGCTACTAACGATCCGCTGATTCATTCTGACGAATCGCTATTGGCCGCACTGTCGAATGTGTTTGACAATGCGGCTGTTTGTTCTGGCTAGGATACTTATATCGGCCCAATCGGCGTCCGTACCAGGATGTTGTAAGTACGTTTTGGCTGCAAAAACGGTGCTTTTTATTGGCCGGGTCAACCGTATTTTTTGAAATGCAGGTCCTTTGCCTGACCGATCCAGTCGTCCTGCTCCATTCGACCCTTGCACTCTTTTAATTCTAAATTAACACGCGCGATATCTGCGACATCAAACGCCGCGATTTGCCGGAAGCTGTAGATCCCGAGTTCGTGCAATGCATGTTCGAAAACCTTCCCGATGCCGACAATCTCCTGCAGGTCGTCCCTTTCCAGCTCGGCAGGTTTTTGACCATTTGATTTCTTTGCGACGGTCGTCTTACGTACATCCTTGAGAGCCTGGCGCTGTTGTTTTTCGATGTCTGCGAAATTCTTCTCAACCTCATCAAGCTTGACTCGCAGCGTCTCGGACTTCTGTTCGTACTGGCCAGCATGTTCCTTATAGCGCTTGGCGTCGTTTTCATACTGTTTGCGGCTGTTTTCCATCGACGTGAGACATTGCGCCAGTTCTCTGTTTTGAACTTTGAGCTCGTCCATTTCTGCAACATCACGTTGCAATGTTTCAATTTCCTGCTTCGCGAGAGTAGCGTCGTGGTTTAACTGTGCATTCTCGGCTTCTAATTCGATTGCTTTCTGCTCCAGCGCATCGAGGTTCTCGAGTCGTTTTCGGGCGGACGCAAGCATTTTGTTGACAGACTCGTGTTCCGACCGGGAAGACTGGAGCAGGTTGCTGAACGATTGATGCTCCAGCTTGGCATCTTCAACCTTTGCGGCCAGTGCCTTGCGAATCTCAAATGACTTCGCGAGCTCACTCTTATAAAAATCACCTGACTTGATAAACTCCGTCTGCAGATCCGCCGACTGTTGTTTGACTTGTAGCAGCGCGTTTTGAAAGCGAATCATCTCGCTTTTGAAGTCTTCACGTTCAGCGCGAAGCGTGAACAGATCCTTCGACATCCGCTTTTCTTTTTCGCGAGCGGATTCAAGCTCGATCCTGGCATTTGCGACAGCGGTTTCGTTCTTATGCACAGCTGCTTGCTGCGACTCTATTGTTGAACGCAGTTTGAGTGCTTCAGCCGTAAGGTGGTCTCTTTGACGAACATAGTTGTCGAGCTTGATCTGCCACTCATCATTCTGTTGGTCGACACGACGGTTGACATGCGCGCCACGGACCAACCACCCGAGGGCGGCGCCAATGATGGCGCTGCCGAGCAGATAGGTCACGATTTGTGGAGTCAGGCCGTCCATGTCTGTCCAGTATGGCTGGCTCCGATGTTATGGAATATGACCGAATCCACAAAATAGCGGATTGTCGGGCTATGCGACCCCTTTTGCCGCCTTGTTAAATCAGATACGGTCGGGAAATGATCAAATATGCTTTAAGTGTCATTTTGGCGGCGTTGCTGCTGACTGCCTGCGCGATTCATCCAAAAACGGATCTTAAGCGGCTCTATTTCATGCAGGCGGACAATCCTGATCAGCCACCTGTCGTGATCATCCAGGGCGCTATGGGCAGTCGGCTCAAGGATTCCGAGACCGGCCAAGAGCATTGGCCGGGGTCGTTGGGGAATGTCGTATTTAGCGACTACAGAAATCTCAGGCTCGAAATCGATCCGGAAACACTCGAGCCGTTGCCGTCCAATCTCGTGGCGGGTGGAATTGCGGACAGCTTGGGCGGCGTCGATTTCTATGGACGTATTTTGTCGACACTAGAAAATGCCGCTGGTTACACGGCGTCGGTTCCCGGTACACCGGCCGCGCATGGCGAACAACGATATTATATTTTTAGTTACGACTGGCGGCAGGACAATGTCGCAACGGCTCGAGAGCTTGATAAATTTATTGCTCAGATCCGTGAAGATTACGGGGCGCCAGACCTCAAAGTCGATATTGTTGCGCATAGTATGGGAGGGTTGATTACCCGCTATTTCGTTCGATACGGAACGCTGGATGTACTGGACGACAATGAGTTTCCGGTGAATCAATACGGTGCGAGCCGAATAAGGCGTGTGATCTTGCTTGGCACGCCCAATCTCGGATCAATAGGGGCTGTGAGCACATTGATCCGCGGATACAGAGTCGGATTAGGGGTGGTAGCTCCTGAAGTGGTGGCAACTTTTCCGAGTACGTATCAGGTACTTCCACACGCGATTACAGATTGGTTTGTCACAATGGATGGACAACCGATACAGCACGATCAGTTTAGCGCGGACAATTTCTGGAAGTGGTTCCGGTTTTCGGTGTTCAATGAGGAGGTTAAGGGAAATATCAGGGAACAGTATGAGGACGATGCCGAGGCCGAAGCGTATATCGCGCTTCTCGAGCGATATTTCAGAAAGCACATAGAACGGGCTCGCCGTTTCAGTTGGTCGTTGACAGTGCCCGTTCCCGATCCGAAAATACGATACATCGTTTTTGGTGGCGACTGTCTGCCGACACCAGCTCGCGCCGTAGTTGAGCCAGTAAAAGGAGCCTGGGAAGTTCGACTTGCACCGGCAGAAATCGTGAACCCGCTGCCCGACGTTGATTATGAGCAACTGATGCTGGAGCCGGGAGACGGAACGGTTACGAAAGCGTCGCTACTCGCCAAGCACACGATTGACCCAACCGTTGCTCGACATAAGTACAGTTTCTTTCCAGTCGACTACCCGGTTTTTCTGTGTGAAAGACACAGTTGGCTAACCAGAAATATCGATTTTCAGAACAACCTTCTGCATGCGCTGTTAAGCGTGGATCGATAACATTTCGCTTGTTGGCTCAGTGCAGTAACGCCGCCCTTTTTACACATAGCGCGTCGTCTTCATAACGATCGGAAAAGTAGTCTTTTATCGACGCCCGGCTGTTTTTGTGTGCACCGACCGCTGTCTTGAGGCGGGCAACACTGGCTTTAGTGCAGTTCGTCGGCATCAGGTAGTAAGCGAAACCCCGGGCACGAGCGTAGAAAGCCGGATCCGGGTTCTTCTCTTCTGCCAGGATCTGAGCAAGAATTTCGTCGGCAAATGCTTCGTGCAGTTCTTCCTGACCAGCCGGGAACATATTACTCATGGAGATGCGCTGAATGGCATAGGAGTTCGCGGACTCTCTATTAAGAACGTCGTCAATAATGGCTCGTTTGACCGCCATGTCTGGTCTTGCGGCGTCAATGGCCAGGGCTCTGCGGCGCCCGTTGTCAGACGGATCTCGCTTTTTCTCGACGGCGAGTAATTGATCGACGCGATCGTGCCCCTCGGAACTAAGAACCCGCAGTGCTATCCAGCGCCTGTCCTGGTCGAGCTCACGCTCTGGTATTTCGACGTCGCCCGTTAGGAGTCCAACAAGC
>Ga0316192_10003770_pt1 | contig 11017 bp, 9 predicted proteins | sample MerIslwburrow_MG_FD_204931 | JGI IMG/M metagenome (GOLD analysis project Ga0316192, IMG submission 204931) | Coastal sediment microbial communities from Maine, United States - Merrow Island worm burrow | ecosystem: Environmental > Aquatic > Marine > Coastal > Sediment | place: USA: Maine...
ACCCTGCGGGTCTTCGTGGACAGCGTGAGTGATCGGGACGGGCCGATCAAGGTGCAACTCACCGGACCGGTCACGCTGGGGGCGGCCCTGCTCGAGACGGGGGTGCCTGCCGAGCTGGCCTTCGCTATGGCCCGCACGGCCATCCTGACCCGGGCACGCGCCCTGCTGGCGTACCTCGGAGCTCGAGCCCCGAATGCGCTACCGGTGGTGTTCGTGGACGAGCCGGTGCTGCGTTCGTGTATGGAGCCCGACTTTCCGCTGGCGCCCGAAGACGCCATCGACATGGTGTCCGGCACGCTGGCCGCCCTCGAACCATGTGCGCTGACAGGTTTGCGCTGTGGGGGCGCGGCGGATTGGCGGCTCGTGCTCGGCTCCGGCCCCCAGATCTTGTCCGTGCCGCTCGATGCGGGCATCGAGGCATCGGCGGGGGCCTTGGATCAGTTTCTTGGCCGGGGCGGCTGGGTGGCGTGGGGCGCGGTGCCCAATGATGGCCCGATGGGCACGAGCACCGATCGGCTCTGGCGCAAGTTGGCCGGCACCTGGTGCGATCTCGTGAAAGCGGGTTGCGATCCGGTTCGCATCCGTCGCCAGGCGATCATCACTCCGGCCGGTGGGCTCGGTCGCCACAGCGTTTCCCAGGCCACGCAGGTGTTCGACATCACCGCGGAGTTGGCCGAACGCCTGCACGACCAGGCCGTAGGCGTCCAGCTGACCGTCGGGGCCTGAGCGGGGTTTCTGCTCGAGCGGGGACCTTTCGAGCCGAGGTCCTTTCGAGCTGAGATCCTGGTCGGCGTGATGATCCGGGGCGGTGGTGATCTCGTCGCGTGGCCCGGCCAAGGGCGGATCGAAATACCATCAGGCCGATGGGTGCCAACGACGGTGGAGCTGATGCGGCGGAGGCGGAGAGGCGCATGGAGGTGCTGCGCGAGCAGGTGAGCTATCACGCCCGGGCGTACTACGACCTCGATGCACCCGAGATACCCGATGCGGACTATGACGACTTGTGGCGTGAGCTGCTGGCGCTGGAGGGTGACCATCCGGAGCTGGTGGCTCCGGACTCGCCCACCCACCGTGTCGGCGGCACCCGGTCCGAGCAGTTCGCCCCGGTCACCCACCGGCTTCCGATGATGTCGCTCGACAACGCCATGGACGAAGCCGAGCTGCGGGCGTGGGGGGAAAGGCTGGTCAGGCGGCTCGACCAGGGTGACGATGCGGGGCCGATCAGGTACGTGTGCGAGCTGAAGATCGACGGTGTCGCCATCTCGACCATTTACGAGAACGGCCACTATGTGCAGGCCGCCACCCGCGGCAACGGTCGGGTGGGTGAGGACGTGAGCGCCAATATCGCCACCCTGACGGGTATTCCCAAGCGCCTGAAGGGTGACGTGCCGGCTCTGCTCGAGGTCCGCGGCGAGGTGTACATGCCCGTCGCCGTGTTTGCGGCCCTGAACGAGGCCCAGGTCGAGGCGGGTAAGGCGACCTATGTCAACCCCCGCAACACAGCCGCGGGTTCGCTGCGCCAAAAGGATGCGACCGTGACCGCCAGTCGAGATCTCGCCATGTGGTCTTACCAGCTCGGCGCGGTCGAAGACGGACCCACGTTCAGCGGTCACCGCGAATCCCTGGACTATCTCGCCGACCTTGGGTTTCCCGTCAACCCGGAGATTCGCGTCTTCGATTCCGTCGACGAGGTCATCGCCCACTGTCGCCGCTGGCAGGACCACCGGCACTCGCTGCCTTACGAGATCGACGGGGTGGTGATCAAGGTGGACAGTCTCGAGCAGCACGACCAACTCGGGTCCACGAGCAAGGCGCCCCGCTGGGCCATCGCCTACAAGTTCCCACCCGAGGAACGTCAAACCCGGTTACACGACATCAAGATCTCCATAGGGAGAACCGGCAAGGCGACCCCGTTCGCGGTGCTCGAACCCGTGTTTGTCGGAGGATCGACCATCGGGATGGCGACGCTGCACAACGAGGATCAGGTCGCGCTCAAGAACGTCCGTCCCGGCGATACCGTCATCGTGCGCAAAGCCGGTGATGTCATCCCCGAAGTGGTTGGGCCCGTGCTCGCCGAACGCCCCGAGGACTCAGAACCCTGGACCTTCCCGGCGTCATGTCCGGTGTGTGGAACCGCTCTGGTCCGGCTCGAGGACGAGAGCGTGCACTTCTGTACCAACCCGGAGTGCCCAGCTCAGCGCTATGCCCGTATCGAGCACTTCGTCTCGCGCGGTGCGATGGACATCGAGGGCTTCGGTGAGCAACGCGTCCGCCAGTTCGTCGATCTTGGCCTCATGAGCGATGTCGCGGACATCTACAACCTGGACTTCGAGCGGATAGGTGAGCTGGAGGGATACGGTCCGACGTCGATCGAAAATCTCTCGAACGCGATCGATGCATCCCGTGACCGGCCCCTGGCCAACCTGCTGGTCGGGCTCAACATCCGCCATCTCGGGGCTTCCACCAGCCAGCTCCTCGCCCACCATCTCGGCAGCATGGTGGCGATCATCGACGCATCAGAGGAGACGATCGCAGAGATCGACGGGATCGGCCCCATCATCGCGGCGAGCGTCCGGGCGTTCTTCGACGCCGAGACCACTCGTGAGCTCATCGGTCGTCTGGAGGCGGCCGGGCTGAACCTCGACGGGCCCGAACGACCTGATGTCCCACAGACCCTCGAGGGTCTGACGATCGTCGTGACCGGCTCGGTGGAGGGCTATACGCGCGACGGGGTGAAGGTGGCGATCGAGTCCCGAGGGGGAAAATCCCCTGGCAGTGTCTCCAAGAAGACCACCGTGGTGGTGCTGGGCGAGAACCCGGGGGCATCGAAGGTGGCCAAAGCCACCGAATTGGGCGTGCCGGTCATCGACGCCGACGGTTTCGAGGCGCTGCTCGAGTCGGGCGAGTTACCCGAGTCCGCCGCACCACTGGAATAAACCCGGCTGCAGCCCGGCGTTCAGGTGACTTCGAAGCACCAACGGATGGGATCGCGGGCCCGCTCTGGCCCCTCGGTGATGCGCCAGACAATCGCCTCGACACAATTGGTGCTCTCCGCCAGGGCGACCAGCGCCTGCCCCTCGCCGGGACGGAAGAACACCCGGTTGCGGGCCGGTTCGTGAGTGAGCTGATTCGTGGGTATGACGATGCCGTTGACCCGTAGCGAAGCGTCCCATCCGACGGCCAGATCGACCCCGACGACGTCCTGGCTGAGGATCTCCGCGCCGCGGCTGGGCACGAGAGCATCGAGAGCCTCGTTCGAGGTGACCGAGATGTCCACACTGTCGGTGTCAGCGTCGAGCGCGGTCAGCACCAGCCCGACCACACTGGCGACGATCAACGCCGGGATCAGCATCCGCCGGGCGAGCCGTCGACGAGCCGACTCGGCCTGCTTGTTGGTGGGACGAGCAAGGGAGGTCGATCTGGCGTTCGAGCGGCCGCCAACCCGTTCTCGCTTCCCGTTCTGGCTCAGGGGAATCACCTCCCTATCTTGGACGCTCGGTGAGCGCTACCCGACATCGGTACGCCACGAGGGCACGCATCGGTCCTATCCACGACTGGGGCAGGGTTCGCAATTACGATTGTTGATCGTGGCCCTTCCCCGTCCTGCCGACCAAGTCGGTCGGTTTCTCGGCGATCGGTATCGGCTGGTGACCCGGGTCGGTGCCGGTGCGTCCGCAGAGGTGTATCTCGCCGACGACGAACGTCTGGGTCGCAGGGTGGCGGTGAAGATTCTTCATCCCGCCCTGGCGGCAGACGTGACCTTCCTGCGGCGATTCCAAGCCGAAGCCAGGGCGGCCGCGGCGCTCAACCATCCGAACCTTCTTGCGGTCTACGACTGGGGGACCGACAGCACCCCGTATTTGGTGACCGAGTATCTCTCGGGGGGCAGTCTTCGTTCGATCCTCGACGATCACGGGCCGCTCAGCCTGGCCCAGTCGCTCATGGTCGGCCTCGAGGCCGCCCGCGGGCTGGATTTTGCCCACCGGCGCGGGTTCGTTCATCGCGACATCAAGCCGGCCAATCTGCTCTTCGGTGAGGACGGCCGCCTGCGGGTTGGCGATTTCGGGCTCGCCCGCGCCCTCGCGGAGGCGGCGTGGACCGAACCGGCTGGGACGGTGGTGGGGACCGTGCGTTATGCCTCCCCGGAGCAGGTGTCGGGGGAACGGGTCGACGGCTCCGCTGATGTGTATTCGCTGGCTCTCGTGCTCATCGAGGCGGTGACCGGCGAGGTGCCCTTCTCGGGTGACACGGCGGTATCCACCATGATGGGTCGTCTCAAATCCCCCGTCGATGTGCCCGACGCGATGGGGCCGCTCCAATCGGTGCTGGCTTCGGCGGGTGCCATCGACCCCGTCGACCGCCCGACGGCCAAACAGCTCGGGACCGCGTTGTTTGCCGGGGCAGTAGGTCTTGCCGCACCGGATCCGCTCCCGATCGCCGAGCCGGTGCTCGACCCCACACCATCGTTGGCGAACCCATCGTTGTCGAGCGAGGCCCCCCACGAATCGCCCGGTGAGCGGCCGGGTCAGCCGGATCTCGATCTGCGCCCAGACCGGGTGTCTTCACCTTCTGACGGTGAGCCGGATATGACCCTTCTGGCCGGTGGCGGGCCGGCCGATGCCGATCTACCCGATCAAAGCCGCCGCGAGAGGCGCCGCCGACGGCGTTCGGGCCGGCTGCTTCGCGCCGTGAAGATCGGAGCGGTCGTGGCGGTCTTCGGGTTGGCCGGTCTGGTCGCCGCGGTCCTGTTGCGCCCTGACGCTCCCCGCACGTTCGAAGTACCCGACCTGGTGGGCAGCGACGCCGAGTCGGTCAGCAGAACGGTGAAGCCCTTTGGCCAGGAGATGGTCATCCGGGGCGAGAACAGCGACACGGTCGCCGTGGGCAAGATCATCGACCAGAGCCCTCCGGAGGGAACCTTGCTCGCCGAGGGCGAGAACATTCGATTGACCAAGTCGCTCGGGCCGCCGATGGCCGAGGTGCCAACGGATTTCGAAGGGCTGCCCCAAGAGGAGCTGACCCGTCGTCTCGAAGAAGCCAACCTCGCCCTCGGAGAGGTCACGCTCGAGCCGAGCGAGGACATTCTCGCCGATCATGTGATCCGCCTCGACACCCTGGATCGATCATTGGCCGAGGGCTCGATGGTCGACGTGGTCGTGTCCACCGGCCCGGCGCCAAGGATCGTGCCCGACGGAGTGCTCGGCGTCACCCTTGAAGAGGCTGCTGCGCTTCTCGCCGAGGTGGACCTGGTCGCCGTTTCGACCGAAGACTTCAGCGATACGGTCCCCGCCGGTGCGGTGATCTCCGCTACCCCTCCCATAGGCAGCGAAGCGGCTCGTGACAGCGAGGTGCAGCTGGTCGTATCGAGAGGAGTTCCTTTCTTCGAGATCCCCGATGTGATCGGATTCGATCCCGCCGCGGCCGCGAATGCCCTGGAAGAGGCCGGATTCACCACCGGCGACACCGTCGGTCCTCCGAACCGGCCCGTCATCGCCACCGACCCACCGGCGGGGGAGTTCCATGCCCGCGGTCGAACGGTGCGCATCATCACCCGGAACTCCTAGCGCCGGGACAGGTGCCTGGCACCGGTCATCGGAGTTGAGTGGTGCCTGGCACCAGTGAGCAACGACTAGGGGGCGGTGACCTCCCGGGTGCGTTCGGCGATCTCGTTGGCCAACTCGATCCCATCGGCATCGGGAGGCTGCGCCATCAGGGCCATCAAGGCGGTTATATCGCCTTGCACCAGGATCTTGCCCGACATGAACGCGGTCATGATGGCCTCGGGATCCTGACCGACGAAGAGCTCCTTCGCGGTCTGGTAGTCCACGGTCACCGTCACGTCGCCGTCCTCGAGATGGCCGTGACCGATCACCACATGCCCGCCGCGGGTGTCCACGTGGGCGTCGAGTTGACCGTCGTCGCGGAACGGGACCTCCGTGGCGATCAGGTTGATCCGCAGCGGCGAAGCGGGCACCTCGACCCGGCCGTGGTACTCCGCACGGATGTTGTCGACGGCTGCCATCCACTCGTCGCTGAGGAAGGGGTGTTGCATGGGGAATGCCGGCCTTTCGCGGAACGCCATCGGGGGGCTGAACATACTCGCGCCGATCGTCTCACCTTCTGGCCCATAATCAGACCATGTCCGAACGAATCACCAGGGACGAGGTCGCTCATGTGGCGGGCCTCGCACGGTTGAAGCTCACCGACGATGAGCTCGACCGGTTCACCGGCCAGCTGGCCGGCGTACTCGAGCACGCTGCCGACATCGCCGAGCTCGATCTCGACGATGTCCCGCCGACATCGCACCCATTGGGGCTGAGGAACGTGTTCCGTCCCGATGTGCGTCGTCCCACCCTCGATCGAGACGAAGTTCTGGCCTCAGCGCCCTCGGTGGAGGACGGCCGATTCCGGGTTCCTCCGACCCTGGGAGATGCGCTGTGAACGACACTGCGCTCAGCATTGCCGCATCGGTCCGGTCCGGGGAACGGACCGCTCGGGCGGTGATCGAGGAACACCTCGAAACCATCGCGGCCAAAGAGCCAGAGCTCCACGCCTTCAACCGGGTGACCGCTGATGCCGCTCTCGAGGCGGCTGACGAGGTGGATCGCCGGGTGAGCCAGGGCGAGGACCCGGGTCCGCTGGCGGGCGTTCCCATCGCCTTGAAGGACAACATTTGCACTCGCGGGGTGCCGACCACCTGCTCATCGAAGATCCTCGAGGGTTGGCGACCTCCCTATGATGCCACCGTGGTGACCAAGGTGGCCGAGGCCGGCGCCATCACCATCGGCAAGACGAATCTGGACGAGTTCGCCATGGGCAGCTCGACAGAGAACTCGGCATTCGGCCCGACCCGCAATCCGCTCGACCCGACGCGGGTGCCGGGCGGCTCGAGCGGGGGTAGCGCAGCGGCGGTCGCCGCCGGCTTCGCACCGGTATCGCTTGGCAGCGACACCGGTGGTTCGATTCGTCAACCCGCAGCGTTATGCGGCGTGGTAGGGGTCAAACCGACCTATGGCGCCGTATCGCGGTTCGGGTTGGTCGCCTTCGCTTCATCGTTGGATCAGATCGGGCCATTCGCCACGACGGTCGCTGACGCGGCGCTCCTTTATGAGGTCATCGGCGGTCACGACCCGAACGATTCCACCTCGATGCCAGGCCCGGCCCTGGGGGTCGCCAAAGCGCTCGACGAGGGAGTCGAGGGATTACGGGTCGGCCTGGTGAGCGAGATGATGGGCGGGGTGATCGAGGGCATCGACGAGCAGATTCTGGCCCGAACACGCGACGCGGCCGACGCCCTGGCGGCGGCGGGCGCCAAGGTTGAGGAGGTTTCGGTCCCGGCTGCGGTCTATGGGCTGACGGCCTACTACCTGATCGCCCCCTGCGAAGCCTCGAGCAATCTCGCCCGGTTCGATGGGGTGCGGTACGGGCTCCGGGTCGATGCCGCCACCACCGCCGAGATGAACATCGCCACGCGGACCGCAGGTTTTGGGCCCGAGGTGAAACGGCGCATCATGTTGGGCACCTACGCCTTGTCCGCGGGATACTACGACGCCTACTACGGGAAGGCCCAGAAGGTGAGGACGTTGATCTCACGGGATTTTGCCGCCGCCTACGAGAACTTCGACGTGCTGCTCTCACCGACCTCTCCCGATGTGGCCTTTGAGCTGGACGCCAAGACCTCCGACCCTTTGACGATGTATCTCAACGATGTCCTGACCATCCCATCCAACCTTGCCGGACATCCGGCCATGTCGGTGCCCTATGGCACCGGGGAACACGGCTTGCCCGTCGGTGTCCAGGTGATGGCTCCCGCGCTCGGCGAGGCCGTCATGTTTCAGGTGGGGGCCGCCCTCGAGAGGAGCGCATCATGACCACAACCGACGAGATGGCACCGGGGTGGGAGATGGTGGTCGGGCTCGAGGTTCACGCCGAGTTGGCCACCGAGACCAAGTTGTTCAGTGCGGCACCGAACCAGTTCGGGTCAGAACCGAACACCAACATCGACGCGGTCTCGCTCGGGTTGCCCGGTTCACTCCCGGTTCTGAACGAGATGGCGGTAGAGCTGGCCATTCGGGTCGGCCTGGCCCTCAACTGCCGGGTCCAGTCCTCGGTGTTCGCCCGCAAGAACTACTTCTACCCGGACATGCCCAAAGACTTTCAGATCAGCCAGTACGACAAGCCAATCAACGAGGACGGCTGGCTGGAACTGCCCGACGGCACGCGATTGGGTATCGAACGCGCCCACATCGAAGAGGACACCGGTAAGTCGACGCACATCGGGGGTGGCGGACGAGTTCACGACGCCGGTCACAGCCTGGTCGACTACAACCGTGCGGGTATCCCGCTCGTCGAGATCGTCGGCCGTCCCGACATCAGCTCTGCAGAACAAGCGAAGGCCTACGCCTCGGAGCTGAGGGCCATTCTCGTCACGATCGGTGCGTCGGACGGGAAGATGGAGGAGGGTTCGCTTCGGGTCGATGCCAACATCTCGGTCCGGAAACCCGGTGACCCACTCGGCACGCGGTGTGAGGTCAAGAACGTGAACTCACTTCGATCACTCGGTCGGGCGATCGACTACGAGGCTGCCCGCCAGATCGACATCCTGGAGAGCGGCGGGACTATCCGTCAGGAGACTCGGCACTGGGACGAGGAGGATGGTCGCACCCAAACCTTACGGGTGAAAGAGGAGGCGGACGACTACCGGTACTTCCCCGAACCCGACCTGGTGCCCGTCGACCCTGACGAGGCGTGGATTGAGGAGATCCGGGCGGCGCTGGCCCCCTTGCCCTCGGCCCGTCGTCGGGCCCTGGCCGACGCCGCGGGTGTCGCTCCAGCCGAAGCGGCGATCACGGTCGAACGCGATCTGGACGAACTGGCGCTCGCGGCTATCGCCGAGGGAGCGGACGCCGGTCGGGTGCTGACCCATATCGAGAACAACCTCGCGGTGGACGGGGCCATCTCTCTCGATGCCGCCTCATTCGCCACGCTGGTCCGCATGGAGACGGCAGGCGAGCTGACCGCGACGCAGACCAAACAGGTGCTCTCGGAGCTGGTGTCCGCGGGTGGAGACCCCCGCACGATCGCATCGGCGCGTGGTTTCGAAGCGATGGACTCCGGTGAGCTGGAGACGCTCGTCGATCGGATCATCGCCGACAACGCCGAGACCTGGGCCGACTATCTGGGCGGCGACGCGAAGAAGCTGGGTTTCTTCGTGGGCCAGGTGATGAAGGCAACCAGTGGCCAGGCCGATGGCAAGGTCGTGAACCGGCTGTTCGCGCAGCGGGCGTCCACCGCCTGACCGGACCGGCGCGCCGAGCGTCGGCCGGTCCAGGCCTCTCGGCGCGCCGATCACGCGACTTTTGTGGTCCCTCGGGCGTCTTTGCGCGTGGCGGGCCAATGCGACGATCAGGTCGTATGAGGTTGAGAGCGGGCGACTATCACGAGAATCTTGTTGTCTGTTCTTGGCGGAGTAGCACCGGTTTGCGAGTCGAACGTTTCCATGTGGATCTCGGCGAGCAAGAGCTCGACCTGGCCCTGGCGGGATACACCATTATCGGGGTGCCCGATGCCAGAGCACGAGATCATCTGTGCACGACCATGGCCGATATTGTCGGCCAAGGTCGGCCCGATGCGGGGATCGAAGCCACGCTCGACGATGGGTCCCAACTGACCACCACCAGAACGGCATCGGGCCACTTCGTCGAGCCGATCGAGCCGCTCCCCACCCTGGCGAGAACCGACGCCCCGAGCCCGGTCGCGTTGCGGTCCCCTAGCGCCTCGTCAAGGTTCGCGGTGGATCCCGCCCGTCTCGTGGTCGACCGTGGCGACTACGAGACTGGAGCGGCCGACCGGGCGGCTCCGGTCGTCCGCCTTCAGCAGATCCATCGCCGGGCCGAGCGGCTGGCCCTGGTCGTGGCGCTGGGCCTCCCGCTGGTGGCGCACTTGTGGCTGACATCGTTCCCGTTTGCGGTCGCCCTTCTGGTGATTGGCCTGGGCGTTATGCCTGCGCTGGTCTGGCGCTTCCTCGGGGCGAGGTTGTCCTCGATCGAGGATCGATCGGTGGGCGATGCCGTCCGGGCCCGGCAGGGCGATAATCACGAGATGGCCGAGGGCGAGAGCATGCCCACCATCGTCAATCTTGCTCGCCGGGCACATTCCCGGCGCCAGAAGGTTCGCCTCTTGGATCATCTCGCTTCCGCCGGCTAGGCCCTGCGAAACATCCGGCCGCGCGTGAATCCGATCGGTCGCGCGGGTACGGTTCGGCGAAGTGAGCACAGATCCATCCATCCCGCCCGTCGAGTACCCGCAACCACGCTTCGAGCCGCCCCCTGGCGCTACGGAGATTCTGCTGGTGCGACACGGTGAATCCGCGCCCGCCAAGCCTGGCCAACCCTTCGAGTTGAAGGACGGCCACGGCGACCCGCCGCTCGCGCCGCGGGGCCGGCAACAGGCGGAGGCCGTCGGTGAGCGGCTGGCCGGCGAGCCGATCGACGCCATCTATGTCACCAGCTTGCGACGAACCCATGAGACGGCCGCTCCGCTGGTGGCCAGGACCGGCCTCGAACCCCGCCAGGAGGCCGATCTCCGGGAGATCTTCCTCGGGGATTGGGAGGGTGGGGTGTTGAGGATCAAGGCCGCCGAGTCCGACCCGATCTATCTGGCGATGCACGACCAGCAGGACTGGGGGGTCATCCCCGGCGCCGAGAGCTTCGCCCAACTCCAGGCTCGCTCGATCGGCGGCATCAGCCGGATCCACCAGGCGCACCCCAGCCAGCGGGTCGTGGTCGTGGTCCACGGTGGGGTCATCGGCGCCTTGTGTGCCCACGCGACTGGCTCGCGCAACTTCGCATTCGCCGGTGCGGACAATGGGTCGATCCACCATCTCGTCGTTCTCGGCTCGGAGTGGCAGCTCCGGCGATTCAACGACACCGCTCACCTGGGCGGATTCACCACCGCCGGCCAGGCCCTTACCTGACCACACCCCGGTAGCGTTGCAGGGTGCCCAGAACCGACATCA
>Ga0316192_10003772_pt1 | contig 11016 bp, 9 predicted proteins | sample MerIslwburrow_MG_FD_204931 | JGI IMG/M metagenome (GOLD analysis project Ga0316192, IMG submission 204931) | Coastal sediment microbial communities from Maine, United States - Merrow Island worm burrow | ecosystem: Environmental > Aquatic > Marine > Coastal > Sediment | place: USA: Maine...
CCATACCGACACCGGCTGCGAGCGTCATCAAGACAGCCATCAGGGCGATGGCAGACCATTTCTTCATCCACATGGGTTGAGCTCCTTTCGCTACTCGCCCTTGATGGCGAGCATGCAGGTTGTCTAGAACCGCTCTTTGGCGCGTCCTTCAGAGACGGTTTCGGTCGAGTGGGGCGTAGAAGAACCCCTGGTCGAAGGTCGGCACAGGGGCTTCGAGTAATTCCGAGCTGTTGCTACTTCTATGACCTGCCTTGGAGGCCTTCGATGTCGAGGCTTCTGGCTTTTTGAATCGCGAATTGCAGATCGTCGGCGACATCGGCCAGGGCTCGCCGCTCGCTCTCCCGGAGCTCGATGTGGCTCAGGATTCCACCGAGACGCCGAATAGCCTCTGCTGCGGCCTCGACGACTTCGTTGGCCATCCTCTCCGCAGCGAAGCTCGCTGCGTCGCCCCGGTGCTTGAGGTACTGGTCTGCCAACCGGTCGATTTCTTCCAGGTTCAGCTTTCGTTCGCTCATCATCGATTCCCCGCCCAGATACGAATTCCCCACGGGCCACCTTCAAGGCCCGAATTGCTTGCCTGACGATACCAAGAGATGGCAAAAAGTCAAAGTATCGCCTGAGCTTTTAATGCCAAAATGGCATAACCAGGAAGATTCGTATCAGCCTGGCTCCTGTCGGCTCAGAGCAGATTCTGTGACGAGACGATCTCCAGGGGACGGTTCTTCTTCCAGCTGCCGCGAGTGAAGTCGGGGAAGTCGACGGGCTTGCTGCGGTTCGCAACCGAGGTTTCCGTCAGTTCGCAGACGACGCTCCAAGCCGCTGCATCGTAGACATCCATATCGGTGGGGGTTCCCGATCGAAGGGACTGAATGAGCCGAAAATCCTCGAGAAAGTCCATGCCCCCGTGTCCTGCTCCCTCCGCCGCCTTGGCCAGCTCGAGCCAGAGGGGATGCTCGAACTCGTCGCGATACGACTCCACTGTCTCCCAATCGTGCTCGGCAGATCGCCCCTCGACGTAGACCCGATCGGGGTAGCCAGTGACGGTACCTCGGGTCCCTTGGACGAGGTTGATCCTGCTGTACGGACGCGGGCTGGTCGTATCGTGTTGCAGGAGAATCGTTCGACCGAGCTTGGTTCGAATGAGACTCGAGTTCATGTCACCCAGGGCGTAGTGTCGGCGTCGAGGATCCTCGGGGGGCAAGTGCTCGTCCGCATACAGGTCCAGGCCCCGCGCGTTGCTGCTCATCGATACCAGGAAGTCGAACTGGTCGCCACGATTGATGTCGAAGCACTGCGCGAGCGGTCCGAGGCCGTGCGTTGGGTAGAGGTTGCCATTGCGATCGATGGAGTGTTCCAGGCGCCAGAGACCTTCGTTCTTGTCGCTGAACTTGATGCTCCTGAGGTCATGGATATAGGCGCCTTCCGCGTGCAGCAGCTCGCCGAAGAGTCCCTGACGGACCATGTTGAGAATCATCATTTCTCGTTGCCCGTAGCAGCAGTTTTCCATCATTACGCAGTGCCGCCGCGTCTTTTCTGCCACTTCCACAAGGCTCCAACAGTCGTCGACGGTGTACGCCGCTGGCACTTCAACGGCAACGTGTTTCCCGGTCTTCATGGCTTCGACGCAGACCGGGACGTGCCATCGCCAGGGCGTTGCGGTGAACACCAGATCGATGTCGTCCCGTTCACAGAGTCGCCGGTAATCAGTCTCGCCGCGAGTGTAGAGGTCGGGTGCGGCCTCGCCACTTTCGATGACCCATTCCCGAACTTCGCGGGCCCGGCTCTCATCGATGTCGCAGAGGGCCTTGACTTCGACTCCTTCGATCTTCAGGAAGTTGCGCACATGCCAGCCACCCTGGAGGCCGATGCCGACGAAGGCCATTCGAACGGTGTCCACTGGTGGCGCCGAGAACCCGGTCGGAGGGCGGTAGTCCTCGCTCTGACCTTGGCCGCGAGCAGGACTCTGGAGACTGAGAGCAGCCGCGACGCCTGCCATGGTCGAAACCCTCATGAATTCTCGTCGATTCGTACCTTGGGTCACGCGTATCTCCTTTCCATCATGAGCGTAGTCCTGCAATTGGAATCGAGGCTGCAAGGGAGGAGCATCAAGAACCCTTCCCAGCGATCCTGCCCCAAGCACGAACGAGCAGAATGCCGGCTGCAGCGGCGACAGCCGCGAGTGCGGCGCTCAGGAGGTAGTTTCCGTAGATCCAGTGGCCTACCGCAAACAGGGCACTGTAGACGGCGAAGCAGCCCGCCAGCATGGCCATGACGCCGGTGGGAACATCCCACTCAGCCTCTCCGGCGGCGATCGGGTCACCCGCGGCGGCGGCACGATCGATGACAGCCGTCCATCCTGGTCCGCCTGGCCTGGTCCGGCGATAGAAGGATCTCAGTTGCCTCTCATCCGTCGGTCGCGTCAGAAAAGTGACTCCCACCCAGGCTACAGTGGTCAATGCGACGCCGATGAGCAGCTCCTGCCAACTCTCGAGTGTCGGTGCGCCTGTTTGAGCCGCAGCTCTGTGTTGCAGGAAGAGCACCAGGGCGACGCTGAAGGAGACCACCATCGCGGCGAGCTCGCTCCAAGCGTTGATGCGCCACCAGAACCACCGAAGGATGAAGAGCAGGCCGGTTCCCGCTCCGATCTGCAGCAGGATCTGAAAGGCCTGCAGGGCATTCTCGAGTTGAAGAGCGAGGCTGGCTGCCAGCAGCATCAGAATGACAGTCGAGATCCGACCAACCAGAACCAGTTCCCTCTCATCCGCGGCAGGACGCAGAAAGCGGCGATAGAAGTCGTTGACGACGTAGGAGGAGCCCCAGTTCAGGTGTGTCGAGATGGTTGACATGTAGGCGGCTGCCAGGGAGCCTACGACTACGCCCAGCAACCCGTGAGGGAGGAAGGTCAGCATGGCCGGATAGGCCAGATCGTGGCGCAGCACTTTGGGGTCGATATGTGGGAAGGCGGTGGCCAGGGATTCGAGATCCGGAAAGACGATGATGGAGGCAAGCGCCACGAGTATCCACGGCCAGGGGCGCAAGGCATAGTGAGCTACGTTGAAGAACAGGGTTGCGGCAGTGGCATGGCGCTCGTCCTTTGCCGCCAGCATCCTCTGCGCCACGTACCCTCCACCGCCGGGCTCCGAGCCGGGATACCAGGCAGCCCACCACTGAACGGCGAGAGGAATGAGGAAGAACGGAACCACGAGGGCGGGATCGGAGAAGTCGGGGAGAAGCGACAGTTTGTCCGCCAACAGGTCGTTCTCGAGAAGACCTGCCAGGCCGCCGACTGCTGGATGACGGAGCGAATAGACAGCAGCTGCGATCGAGCCGGACATCGCGACCACAAAAAGCAGCGCATCGGTCCAGAGAACTCCCCGCAACCCGCCAGCCGTGCTGAATACAACCGTCACAACGAGGGCGATTCCGACGGTTTGAAGGGGCGACCAATGGAGCATCACGCCACCGATCTTGATGGCGGCAAGGGTGACCGATGCCATGACCATGATGTTGAAGAAGACGCCCAGATAGATCGCCCTGAAGCCCCGGAGGAAGGCTGCCACCTTGCCGCTGTAGCGCAGCTCGTAGAACTCGATGTCGGTCATGACACCGGAACGGCGCCAGAGCTTGGCATACACGAAGGCAGTCAGCATTCCGGTCAGCAGGAATGCCCACCAAACCCAGTTGCTGGAGACCCCTCCAGTCCGTGTGAGGTCGGTGACGAGGTTGGGCGTGTCGGTGGAGAAGGTCGTTGCGACCATGGACATACCCAGTAGCCACCAGGGCATGGACCGACCCGAGAGAAAGAACTCCGAGGAGCTTCGGCCGGCGCGGCGGGCTGCCAAAAGACCGACACCGACGGTGAGGGCGAAGTAGCCGAGGATCAGCAGGATGTCGACGCGATTGAGGATCATGAGTCGGGAGTGATCTCCATTGCAGGGGCCCCTGCGTCCGTGAAAAAGAAGGTTGCGGAATCTCGGTGTTGGGGGAATTCGCGCCAGTAGGCTTCTCTAAAGTGATACTTGAACTTTTCGGCTTCGCCCCTGGGAACGAGAGCCCAAACCGCGCCGCCGAAGCCGGCACCAAAGGCCGAGGCAGCGACAGCGCCGAGCTGGCGAGCTTTGGTGGCCAGAAACGAAGTTTCAGCGATCTGATTCCCGAGTAAGGACTCGGCCAGATGCATCGATTCATCGATCCACTCTCCGAATCGTCCCAGGTCGTCGGCCTCCAGCGCTTTCGCGGCGCCCGGAACGATGACCTCGTTCTCCTGCTCGAAGTGCTGGAAGCGGGAGATCAGCTCGTCGACTGTGAAGTCGGAGTCCTCGAGATGCCCGCCGAGAGACCCGAATGTGTCTGCTGCCCCTCGATCCGCGGCCAAGATCGAGCCCAGGTCCGACAGGTTCCGGCCTGTAGCCTTTCTCCAGACAGCCGCGACGGCCCGAGATTGAAGCGACAGACGGTTGTACTCTGCCATGGCAGAACCCGTCTTTTCGGCCTGGATACCGCTGGCCGCGATAACAAATACGAGATCCGTCGGCAATCTGATCGACCTCTCGAATCGGACGGGCGAGTAGCTGTACTGGACAATGCGACCCTCCTGGCCACAGAGAATCGCGGTGTGATCCTCGCTTCCACCGAACGTACCGACGCCCACGGCCCCTGCGAGGGAACCGTGAGAGTACCCGTTCTCCACAGCACCAAGGTACCCAGCAAGCGCCTCGCGGGTAGGAATTGCCTGTCGAAAGGCCTTCCTGTCCTGCAGACTGTTTACCCTGGCAAGAGCCAAAAATGCACCGACGACAAGGGCACTCGAGCTGCTGAGCCCGGCGGCCGCGGGCAGATTACTGATGAAGGACAGGTTTGCGCCACGGGACAGGCTGGGGAAATTCTGCTCCAGCCGGCGCGCCACCTCGACGAAGTAGGTTCGCCAGTCCTGCCGTCGATTCGTGGTCTGCTCATCCAGAGACAGCTCGAAGCTCTGCTGAGAACGAGCGTCGACGACGAAGATGTTTCGGTCCCTCCTGGGAACCACGATCATTGCGATTCCCTGCTCCGTGGGAGCGATCAGGCTCCTGCCGCCGGCGTAGTCGGTGTGCTTTCCGGCGATCTCGATCCGGCCCGGTACCCAGATCAGATGAGCCTTGGAGCTCTCGGCAAGTCTGGACTGAAGGGCGGTTGCCGCCTGCACGACGAGAGGACCCCTGCCCTTCGACAGGATTGGACGGGTCGAGGCGAGCCTCTCCGAACTGGTCAGGTCCTGCAGCTGCCACGAGCCGGTCAGAGAGCGACCTCCAGGTTCTCGAGGTAGGCGGCGATAGGAGCGATGTCCCCGCGCTCAGACAGATCGAGTACGGCCGCAGTCGACGTCGATACCCGAAAGATCTCCCCCAGTTCGTCGATGGCGAATTGTACGGCGGCGGTCAGCTCCAACTCGCCCCGCTCTGACAGGGGGATCTTCTCGCAAGCCGGAAAGATAGCCGGGGAGAACCGCCAGCAGTTCAGACTGACCAGCACGGGCTCTGGAAGCGACGCATAGGTTACCGAATCGGGTTTCTCGACAATTCGGGTCAGCCTTTTTGTCGAGTCCGCCTGGACAATTGCGAAACGTGCCATTCTGTCCCGATCGAGATTGGACTCTCCACGCTCCAACAGGCCAGCTCGATCGAAGGCCACGAGGCCGGGTCCCTCGAGAGCCTGCAGGGCTCTCAGGACTTCTACGGAGTAGTAGTTGTCGCCGTTGAGAACCGCGAACTCACCATCCGCTCCGACTGCCGTTCTTGCCGCCAGCACAGCGTCGGCGGTTCCCTTCGGTTCGGCCTGTGTCACTAGCTCGATTTGAAGCCGGTCGGTGTCGAGTCCTCGGCAGTGACTGACCAGGTCGTGCTGATGAGGAGAGACTACGAGACAGACCCGCTCGAAGTCAGCCTCCGCCAGGGCCCCGAGACTGTAGTCGAGGAATGGCCGCTTGAAAGGAATCAGTGCCTTGACGCCGGAATCAGCGGTGTTTTCTTGTTGGGACGTAACCGTGGCGGAGGTGTCCTGCTGTCGCATTCTCTTGCCAATGCCGGCAGCCAGAATCACGGCAGTGGGCACCGTCATGAACGGTCCTCCTGAGAGATCGAGCGGCGCACAGGACTGATTGTCTGCATTGCCCGGAAAAGTAACAGATAAACCTCTCGAAATGGCGAACCCGCAGAGCAACTCGAGTTACGAGGCAGTTCGGGTGCGGGAGATCGAAGGTGGGAGTCGGATCATCAGTACCAGCGCCGCTATCGATGCCAAGGAAATCGCTGGCGCAGCGCCAACGTCCGTCTGAAGTATCAGTAGGCTGTCCTCTCCAGGTCCGCTCAGACCAGCGCATTCTCTATAATGGTGCTGAACGTAACTGGAGGGAGGTGTCGTGCAGCAGCCTGCGGTCATCTGGGGCGTTCTGGTCGCGATTCTGGTCGGTGCGATCGGGTTTGCCCTCTGGCTGTTCTCCAAGCAGCCTGCACCCGCCACGGCTGGAGTGGAAACGAGCCTGCCGAGCTCAGTGAATGGCTGGCAGCGGGCCCCGGATAGCCAGCACTACGATCCAGAGAGCATTTTTTCCTATATCAACGGACACGCCGAGGTGTATCTCGCCTATGGCATGCGGGGTTGCGATGCGGAGCGATACATCGGCCCTGACGGCGAGCCCGACCTTATTCTCGACATCTTCGAAATGGCATCGCCCGCCGATGCGTTCGGAGTCTTCACTCACGACACCGAGGGTGAATCGGTTGGGATCGGTCGTGATTCTCGATACCGGTATGGCTGGCTCTCCTTCTGGCAAGGCTCTCACTTCGTCTCGATCGTGGCAGAAGGGGAGAGTGAGCTCTCCGAGCAGGCGACTCTCGAGTTGGGCCGGCTGGTTGCGGCTGGGCTCCCTGCAGAAGGCGCCATGCCGGCGATCCTCGAAGCCCTGCCTGAAGAGGGGCTGGTAGCTGGAAGCGCCCGGTACTTGCATCACCCACAGATTCTCAATACTCACCTGCCGGTGGATGCGGAGAACCTGCTGGAGGTAGGAATGGACACCCCAGCGGTCCTCGGCAGATACAACCGGGAATCGGCATGGGCCTACCTGTTGATCATCGACTATCCGAACGAGGAGAGAGCGGAGCAGGCGGAGCGTAATCTGCTCGAACGACTGTCTACGAATGTTGCGAGAGCAGACGCAACGGCCTCGGAGTCCGGGTTCTCTGCTTGTCGGCGGGAGGGGATGCGCCTGGCCGTAGTCGCGGAGACGCCAGATGGGGAGTGGGCACAAGGCCTTCTACAAACTGTTTTCGATTGAGGACTCTCGACATGAAGAAGAGGCACTCGGGGATTACACGCCGCGGATTTCTTCGTGCCACATCGAGCTTGGCAGCCGGCGGAATCGTCGGACTCGGGAGCCAGGGGTATGCGAGCACCATCGGTTCGCAATCTCCGGCAAAGGCCGCTAAAAGCCGAGTCGTGCTGGTCAGAAATCCCCAGGTAGCGGTGGCGGCAAACGAGGTGCCACCGGACCTGTTGCACGACATGCTCAATCAGGCCATGGCTGCTTTGATCGAGGTGCGGGATCCGAGCGAGGCGTGGGGACGGCTCTTCTCGGCTGAGGATGTTGTCGGAATCAAGACCAACGTCTGGCGGAATCTGCGCACTCCCGAAGCCCTGGAACAGGCCATCCGAACAGAGCTCCTCGAAGTCGGCGTGTCCGGATCCGATATCGCGGTGGACGATCGTGGCGTGCGGACCAGTGAGCTCTTTCGTCAGGCCAGTGCCATGATCAATGTCCGCCCAATGCGCACGCATCACTGGTCCGGACTCGGCACCTGCTTGAAGAACATGATCATGTTCGTGCCGAGACCGGCGGACTACCATGGCGATTCCTGTGCCTCCCTCGGAGCCATTTGGCAGCTTCCGGAGCTCGCCGGGAAGGTGAGACTGAACATCCTGGTCCTGCTGACGCCGCAGTTTCATGGTGTTGGCCCGCACAGCTTTTCCTCTCGGTTTACCTGGCCCTATGGCGGTTTGTTGGTGGGAACAGATCCCGTGGCAGTCGACGCCACTGGGGCGCGCATTATTCAAGCGAAGCGGAATGAGTATTTCGGTGAGACAAAACCGATCAGTCCGCCACCCCATCACATTGAGATTGCCGACACCCGTTATGGGCTGGGCAACGCCAGCCCCGACAGAATCGACTTGGTTGAGCTCGGTTGGCAGGAGAGCTCCTTGCTTGGATGAGGGTGCCACGATTGAAGATCCCAAGAGAAGACGCGCCCAGCGCTGAGCATCCGAGGACCGATCGAGAGCAGCCTGGTGGGGGAGAGTCCTCGAGCCTGGTGGGCCGTCGGCAGCTGCTCCTGACTTGGGGACCGGTGGCCCTAGCAAGCCTGGTCCTAGGCGGTGCAGGAAAACTGCTCAGAGATCGTCCAGGCCGCCACCAACCCGTGAATGCTGCCAGCCTTCCAGGGAGGCGGGATTGGCGGGCAGCGCCCCAGGCTCCTGGCCAGATAGCCCTGGCTGGTGGATCGGGTCCTGCAGTGAATGTACAACGGGCCATCAGCGCTTTGGGTGGCATAGGAGCCTTTGTTGGACAGGGCCATAGGGTGGTGATCAAGCCGAACTCCGCCTGGGATCGGACTCCAGAGCAGGCCGCCAACACCAATCCGGAGCTGGTGGGGCAGCTGGTGCGCATGTGTCTGGCTGCTGGGGCTTCGTCTGTGATTGTCGCAGACTGCACCTGCCACGATCCGGACCGGGCTTTCGCGCGATCTGGGATCGGTGACGCTGCACAGGAAGCTGGTGCCCGTGTTGCCCATCAGACTCGTGGAGGTACCGTAGCGCTCGATCTCGGTGGCACTCAGCTGGGCTCATGGCAGGTCTTGCGCTCTCTCGCAGAAGCGGACCGCGTCATCAACGTGCCGGTGGTCAAGCATCATTCCCTGGCCAGAGGAACTCTGGGAATGAAGAACTGGTTCGGCGCCCTGGTTGGGCAGAGGTCGCGACTGCATCAACGCCTGCCGCAAGTCTCGGCAGAGCTGGCAGACGTTTTCCGACCGACACTCACCGTCGTCGACGCAACTCGAGTTCTGGTAGGGGGAGGGCCGACTGGCGGCTCTCTCACACTTGTCCGCGACCTGGATCAGATCGCCGTTGCAACGGACCCCGTAGCGGCGGATTCATGGGGGGGATCGCTGTTGGATCTGGGAGCACGTGAGCTGCCTCATCTAGACATCGCGCGTCGACTGGGTCTAGGAACTCCGGACTGGCAGTCGGTCTCGATCCAAACCTGAATCGTGCCTACGACCCATCCAAAGAAGGGCTTGCGCCCTCGCCACCTGAGAACCGTTGTTCAGACCTGCTTCCTCCTGGTTTTCTGTGGCCTGTTCCTGGGGCTGTCCTGGGCTCCGATCCGCGGCGAGCAAGCCTCTTTCTTGCTGGTTCTGGACCCCTTGCCAGCTGTCACGACAGCTCTGGCAGACTGGACCCTGCCGCGCTGGACCTGGGTGGGATTGGGCGTCCTCGCTCTGACAGCGGTCTTTGGCCGCGTCTTTTGTGGCTGGGTCTGCCCGCTGGGCACTTTGCAGCAGCTCGTGTCCTGGGTGGCTGGGCCGCGCAAGCGCAAGTCGGTGGAGCGCAATCGATACCGACGCTGGTTCAGTCTCAAGTACCTGTTGCTCACAGCGCTCCTGGTCTGGGCGGCCCTGGGCGCCAACCATGCTGGGTGGCTCGATCCCCTCCCACTATTGCATCGTGGGGTGGCGGCAGGTCTTCGCCCACTCTGGCATGGCGGTGTAGTACCTGGAGGCTGGGTGGCGTTCGGCCTCCTGGCTTCGATCTTGGCAGCTTCGGCCTGGATGCCACGTTTCTTCTGTAGGGCCCTCTGTCCGTCCGGGGCCCTGATAGGCCTGTTTTCGCGGTTGGCTCCGTTTCGGATCCGCCGACACGGTTCGACCTGCACCGACTGCAATCTGTGTCTGATGGCCTGTCAGGGTGCGGATGAGCCTCTGGGGAAGCACCGGGTCAGCGAGTGTCACGTTTGCCTGAACTGCCTGGATGCCTGCGGGCAAGAGAGCCTGAGCTACAACTCGCGTCCCAGTGAGCCACCGGCCGATGCCATGCCCCTGGATGTCGGACGGCGCAGATTTCTGACCACCGCGGTCGCCTCCGCTGCCATCGCCCCCGTGCTCCGAGTCTCTGGATCGGGGTTTGGCGCCCGGGCGCACGACGCTGTTCGCCCCCCTGGAGCTCTCTTCGAGGAGGCCTTCCTGGCGCGGTGCATCACCTGCAGTGCGTGCATGGCCGCCTGTCCGACGGGAGTCATCGTTTCGGATCTGGGGAAGACCGGCGTCGAAGGGCTGTTCAGCCCGGTTCTGGAAATGAGGCGTGGCTGGTGTGAGCCCTCCTGCGTACGGTGCATGGAGGTCTGCCCGACGGGCGCTCTGACGATCGTCGATGTCGACGCCAAACAGGCGATCGGAGGCCCACCGGGTTTCAAAATCGGTACTGCCTTCATGGATCGCGGGCGTTGCCTGCCCTGGGCGATGGACATCCCCTGCATCGTCTGTGAGGAGATGTGCCCCACGTCTCCCAAAGCTATCTGGTTGGAGACAGTCGAAACGACGCGAAGGGATGGCAGTCCTGTCGTTCTGCAAAGGCCGCACGTCGAGCCATCGATGTGCACCGGCTGTGGCCTTTGCGAGAATCGCTGTCCAGTCGGTGAGAGTGCCGCAATCAGAATCTCGAGCGCCGGTGAAACGCGAGATCCCGACAATCGGATGGTCCAGTCGCCAGCTTGACGAAGAGCTTCAACGGTCTTTCTGCCTGTGGGATGGCTATCGTGCGTCGACGAGCCGTTTGCACCGATGTCTCTGAAGCGGTAAGTTAGCCCGCATTATGAAAAACCTAACCGGAATTGTCGTTGTTTTCGTCGCAGTTCTCAGCCTGATCCCTGGTGTAGGCGTCTGGGGAGCAGATGCGATTCCCGCGCCTTCGGACGTCGCGGCCCCACCG
>Ga0316192_10003773_pt1 | contig 11015 bp, 11 predicted proteins | sample MerIslwburrow_MG_FD_204931 | JGI IMG/M metagenome (GOLD analysis project Ga0316192, IMG submission 204931) | Coastal sediment microbial communities from Maine, United States - Merrow Island worm burrow | ecosystem: Environmental > Aquatic > Marine > Coastal > Sediment | place: USA: Maine...
GGAATCAGGAGGATAAACATATGGATGTTAAGAGACTTTTATGGCCAACCGATTTTTCAGAAAACGCGGCTCAGGCCCTGCCGGTGGTAACGTCCCTGGCGCAAACATATCAGGCCGAAATTCATATCTTGTACGTTTTAAAGGATTACCCGGCCTTCGGTGCATCATACGGCGACTATGATCCCGCCGATATTGAGAAAATGCAGGAATGGGAAAAACAAACCGCGCATTCACGCCTGGACGAAATATGTGAAAAATTTCTCAATGCCTGTCCCCTCTATATACGGCATATCAGCGTCGGAGAACCATCCACCGAAATTCTCAAGCTGATCAAAGAAGAAGAGATCGATCTCATCGTAATGGCCAGCCGTGGCAGCGAATCCCATTTTGACTTCGGCAGTGTGGCTGATCGGGTAATTAAGTGCACCTCAACCCCAACATTGATTGTACCAGTTTAATCTCTCCTGGGTTAAATTCCCCGCAGCTTGCTGCGATAAAAGTGAGTTAAATCCTAAAAACATGATACTCCGTGGCCCGCCGCGGAGAGATTTCATTTTAGACAGGATTTACAGGGCTATCTGGACTTTTTTGAACTTGCATGTCTCTATCCTGTTCATCCTGTCAGGTTTTCGACCAATAGGGTAAGCTTCAAATTTCAGTTGTCAACATGCCGTTCTGCTCGGTGACGGACAATCCATGTTTTACATCTCAAAGACCTCATCACCGGCAACAACATAAGTCCGGTCTTCAGGGGTAGGGCGGATCACCTGAGTTCCGGTGAAATTGCCGAAAGCCGGTAACAATGCCCCCCGGGGGCCGAAGCAGAAGCACGGCAACCTCTCCTTCAAGCCTGCATTTGCTGTTATGGTGACTGCCGGGTGCAGGTGCCCGGCAATCCCATAAAACGAGCTGTACGATCTTGGTTTGTGGGTAAAAATAAAAGAACCAAGAATGATTTCAGTAGCCACATGATCGAACCGGAACTGAGCGGGAGGATCGCCGTACCGGAGATCATGATTTCCGGGGGCTAGCAATAATTCGACCGTCTTATGACGGCGTCGCCATTTATCCACCAATTGACCGAGAATGTTCTGGTTTTCAATTCTGCCGTGTACCAAATCGCCCAGAAAAAGAAGCTTGCGCGGTTGAAGTTGATCCATTCGGTATGATAATCGCTTGAGATCGTCAGTGGTTGTTCCCTCGGGTATCGGAATACCGTATTCTCTGAAGATTTGCGCTTTACCGAAATGAGGGTCGGCCACGACCAGCAATTTTTCTTCCTGCCAGAAAAGGGTCCGATCGGGAAACAGAGTCAGGTTTTGACCGAGCAGAGATTTCGTTTTGTACTTAGGCATGGGCATTAAGAATCCTTTCACCTAAGGTGATCGGTTCCAGGCACAGGGCTTAGGGTTCAAACCAATGCTATCAACTTAAATTGGCTTCAGCGGCAGCAATTCGTCGTGGGAGCGGCGTCTCGCCGCGATATCAACACAATTAGCAAGGCATATCGCGGCGAGACGCCGCTCCCACAGTTCGAAAAATAATTAATTCTATATCATTAATTTACCTATTCGCTTTCTTTTCCAGCTGCAAAAGCATTCGTCTCACGCGGTCGGCCAGTTTCTCTGAGCTGATCCGCGTGCGCAGGCGGTTGACCATGATCGGAAAGGCCAGCGGTGTGATCTGCTCCGTCTCGATCAGGTGCATATCTGCGCGTGCCATCCGGCGCAGGCTGCGGTAAAGACGGTGAAATTCGAGTTGACGCTCCAGGATTTCCCGGGTGGACTGCTCGAGGAGTAAATTATCCGGCTCAAAACGTTCAAACACGTTGTATAGCAGGCCGCTGGAAGCCTGAATTTGCCCGTCGCTTTTGGGTCGACCGGGATAACCCTGAAACACCAATCCCGCAATGCGGGCGATCTCCCGAAATTGTCTGCGACCCATTTCAGCTGCATTGACACTTTCAAGAATATCTTCCATGAGCCGGTCGGTGCTGAAAATACTCAAATCTTCAAAGGGCGCCAACGGGAGTTGCCGGTCAGACAGCAGCTCCAAACCGTAGTCATTGACGGCGATGGAAAGGGTCAACGGGATCGACCGGGTCAGTCGCCAGGCTAACAGAGCGCCCAGACCTTCGTTGACAAGATGCCCCTCAAAGGGAAAAATGAACAGGTGATGTCCATCCCGGGAGACCCATTTTTCAATCAGCAGCGCTTTTTTTGTAGGGATCATCGACCAGCGGGCCTGCAGTGCCAGAATCGGGCGCAAGGCTTCCATCTCAAAGCTGTCAAAAACACCACGGGCGGCTCTGTCCAGTTGATCTCTGACGGCGGAAGCCAGCTCGGTGGAAAGGGGCATTCTACCGCCCATCCACTGGGGCACCGCTCCTTTCGGGGATCGGCTCTTACGAACCCAGAGGGTCATGTCTTTGATTCGAACAAATTCGAGCAGACGCCCGGCAAATACGAAAACATCTCCGCGTTTGAGCTTGGAAACAAATCGTTCTTCCACCGATCCCAGCCGGCGGCCGTTTACAAATTTTACCAAGATAGCGGAATCGGCGGTAATGGTCCCGATGTTCATCCCAAAAGTACGCTCATAGCGGTCTCCGTGTTGCCCATCGTGGCCGACAATCCCCATATCTTCAAGCTCGGTTTCCAGGATCTCAGTCGCGCCAATGCCACTTCCACCATTACACCCCGCTTTGAACCCATCAATTCGTGCCATTCATCGACCACCACCAGGCGCAGGTTGTTGAACTTTTCCCGGGCAGCAGGGTAGGATAGCAGCAAATTTAAGCTTTCCGGGGTTGTGACCAAAGCGGTGGGAAGACGTTTTTTCTGGCGGTTTCTCACGGAGGCAGCTGTATCGCCGGTCCGGCATTCGACCGACCACGGCAGCTCAAGGTCCCGGACAACTTTTAATAAGGCCGCCTGGAGGTCCGTCGCCAAGGCCCGCAGAGGGGTTACCCATAGCACTCTAATCTGCGGCGCGACCTTTGGCCGCAGCATCGCTGAATTTGGCTGCGCATCTGTCATCCATTCCATCAGCGCCCCGAACCAGGCGGCATAGGTTTTGCCAATCCCAGTTGGTGCGTGTATCAAACCGCTCTTTCCATCCAAATAGGCATCCCAGGCTTCGCACTGAAATTCGAAGGGTGTCCATCCTTGAGAGTGAAACCATCTTGGTACGATGTCACCCATGCCTGACGGTCGATCGTTTTTTTCCTTCGCTTTCGATCCCATCTTTCGAATACACTATTTGAGATCTCCAGAAAATGGTGTTCGCGTTGGATCTTTAATCATAAATTCAAATCGTTATACAATATTTGCCATGTCGTTTATGCAACTAAGGGGGTTATGGTGATAGCAGGAGTGTTTTGAGCCTTTCAATGGTATCGATCTCTTCAATCTTCTTGTCGTGGCGCCAGCGAGAGATCCTTGGAAAGCGCACTGCCAGGCCGGACTTGTGCCGGGAGGATTCCTGAATCCCTTCGAAGGCGATTTCAAAAACCAGCTCCGGTCGCACCGATCGTACCGGCCCAAAGCGCTCCAGGGTATTGCGCTGGATGAAGCGGTCAACCTCGCGGATTTCTTTATCGCTTAAACCGGAATAGGCCTTGGCAAAGGGCACCAGAGAATCACCTTGATAGACGGCGAAGGTGTAATCCGTATAAAGACCGGCCCGCTTTCCGTGGCCTCTCTGGGCGTAAATCAGAACCGCATCCGCAGTCAGAGGATCGATTTTCCATTTCCACCAGTCACCTCGCCGGCGACCGACCTGATAAACTGAATCGCATCGTTTCAGCATAAACCCTTCCACACCGCGGCGGCGGGATTCCCCATGCAGAATTTCCAAGTCTTGCCAGGTGTGAGCCGTGACCAGCGGGGATAGGATGATACGCTTGTTTGGAAGGTTTAATAGCGTTTGGGTTAAAATTTTTCTACGCTGCGACAGCGGTTTTTGGCGCTGATCCACTCCGTTGGATTCCAATACGTCGTACGCAAGAAAGGACGTTGGTACCTCGTTTAAAAGCGTCTTGCCGACGGTTTTGCGGCCAATACGACGCTGAAGTTGCGAAAACGGCAGGGGCCGATTGTCTTTCCAGGGCAAAATCTCACCGTCCAGCACAGTGCCGTCAGGCAACTGCGCAGCGGCTTCCGCCAGTTCGGGGTATTTTTCGGATACTAATTCCTCTCCTCGCGACCAGATAAAGACCTGATGGCTGCGCTTGATCACCTGACCGCGAATGCCGTCCCACTTCCACTCCACCTGCCAGTGATCTAAAGAGCCCAGATCAACCAAATTGTCTGCCAACGGATAGGCCAAATAAAACGGGTAGGGTCGGCTGATGTCCGCATCCCGGGTATCGGGCGAAAGAATCCTCCGGTAGGTGTCGGCTGTCGCCGGCCACTCCCCCATTAACCGGTGAGTTATCACCGCAGCATCGACACCGCTAAAACCCTCGAGGGCCCGTACAACCAGCCTCCGTGAAACGCCCACCCGAAAACCGCCGGTGATGAGCTTGTTCCATACGAAACGTTGGGATTCATCCATCCGGTTCCAGGCACTCAGAATTTCACTGCGCTGGTTTTCCGGTTCCATCTTTCGTAAGGGGAGCAGGTTTCGCTCAACCCATTTGTGGAGGGGACGCTCACTGATGGCGGTGGTGCCGGGCAGCAACAAGGTGATGGTCTCAGCCAAGTCTCCGACAACATCATAGCTGGCTTCGAAAAGCCATTCGGGCACCTCTGACAGCTCGGCCGCCCATTGCATTAGCTTGCGGGTGGGAACAACCTGGCGCGGCTTACGACCGATCAGAAAACTGACGGTCCAGATGGCATCTTCCTCCGGCGCACGGCGGAAGTAGTCGACCATGGCTTCGATCTTGCGCTTGGTGCTGGTGGTTTCGTCTAACTTAGTGTACAGCTCGGCAAAATCTTTCATGCATCATCCCCGTTGATTTCCGCCGTGACATTTGAGACAGTCGGGATGGCTTCTGCGTTGTACCCCGTCTCCTGCAGCCACCGGGCCATCTCGGTCGCATACCCGTGGGTGAGCATAATTTTTTCGGCACCACTGGCAGCGATGGTGTCAACCAGCCCCCCCCAGTCACTGTGATCCGAGAGGATAAACCCCCGGTCGACGGATCTGCGGCGGCGGTTGCCCCGAATACGCATCCATCCGGAGGCAAAGGCTCGTGAGCGTTCGGGGAATCTACGCATCCAGGCCGGATTGTCGGCCGAAGGTGGGGCGATCACCAGGGCATCTTTGGGGAGATCACTTTTTTCAATTGCACCAATATATCGGGTTTCAGGTAAGTTGATACCGACGTCACGATAGCACTGGTTGATCTTTTCAATGGCACCATGCGTTAGAATCGGTCCAATGGACCGATCCAAAGCGGCCAATATGCGTTGTGCTTTGCCTAGAGCGTAGGCAAACAGGATGCTGGTTCGCTTCTGATCCCGATTTGACCGCCACCAGGAATTAATCTCCTGCATTACCTGCTTCGGGGACGGCCACCTGAATATCGGCAAACCAAAGGTGGATTCACTGATAAAGATATGACAGCGAAGGGGTGCCAATGGCGCACACGTCGGATCGATACCTGTCTTGTAATCACCGGATACTACCCAGATGTTACCATCTTGTTCCACTTTAACCTGGGCCGATCCCAGTATATGTCCGGCGGGATGCAGGGACAGCTTGACGGCGTTGACGGTCGTTCCCTCACCGTATTCAAGGGTTTCGATGTTGGCCTCACGGCCGAGTCTTGCCTGTAATAGCCTCTGACTGTCCTTTGCACACAGATATGACCGGCTGCCCACCCTGGCATGATCGGCATGGGCATGGGTGATGACGGCCCGTTTAACAGGCCGCCGGGGATCAATATGAAAATCCCCTTCGCGGCAGTAAAGTCCACTGGGGGTGAATTCCAGGATTGCGTTCATCGCGCCGGAATTTGCTCAATTGTTTATTACGCCGCGTGTTTTTTTGGCAATAATCGAACAGGCCTTACTGCGGGGTGATACCAAAAATATCCCGGCAAGGACCAATACGGGTATGGCAATCAAAAGGCCGATCACGGGCAAGACCGTTACTCCGGTTCCCGCAAAGAATAAACCGACGACCATGAAAATAAAGCCTATGGTTACATTAGATACGCGTTCTAATCGACATTCATTTTTATTCATTTTATCACCTTTATTTTGACCCTTTCGGTCGGTTGCTAATTAAGATTTTGATGAGTGTATCCGATTAATATCATCCGTCAATGCTTTGCGGCACTTTTTGCAGCTTGCTAATGTCGTAGCCTTGTTCCTGCAAAAAATCCACAATAGCGGCGTATGCCTCATCGGAAATTGCAGGCTTGCGTGCCATAATCCAGACGTAATCTCTTTTAGAGCGTCCGATAACGGTTTTGCTATAGTCCTCAGAAAGAAATATGATTCGGTACTCTGCTTTAAACGGCCAGATAAACCGCATACCCCAAACCGCGTTAGACTCCTTGTCCCGGATAAATCCACGGGGGTGATACTCCTTGATCGGTCCATCTAGGCTGCCCTTGTTGAATCTGAATGTGGTGGCCACGGTTCCGTCATCTTCAAGCCGGTAGGTTTCGATGGCATTGTAAGCATCCTTCTCAATGAAGGTGGGTATGTTGGCGATGACGTACCAGTCTCCCATGAAACGGTTGAGATCGACATTTTCGACGGTATGTATTGGTTTCATTGTCTGGCACCCGGAGATCACAAACAAAATTAATGGTAGAAGAGTTGCTCTAAATATTCGCACAGTCATAACCTCTGATAAATTTTTTGTGTCGGTTATCGTCCCAAAATTTGCTTTTTAAATGATTCGCTTATTGGCTTGGGACCCAGCCAGATAGAAAATACGGCCGCCGCAAAGTCAGACCCCTCGATGAGCCCCTTAGGCTTACCATTTAGGGATAACTCCGTTCCCGTGCCCGGAACATATGTGAGCGAGTAGCGATCCCCCGGCTGTACATCTTCGTAAAGTGAATTGTGGTAGTCAATTCGAGAGCGTAGCCGTTCAAAAGTTTTTGAATCCACATTTTTAACAATGCTTTTATTGGTCGCCGGTCCAAAATCTTTGCCCTTGATAGACCGGAAATATTCGAGTTCGATTCGTTTGGCCGTATCGGATAAAGCCTCATTGATGGGGGTTCCCTCTTCCAGGTAAAAAGCACCGGTGTAGGCTTTAAATCCCCAATAGCGCAGCAGTCCGACACCGATTAAACTCAATTTTTTGTTATCAGCTAAGTAACTCTCATCGTAGTAAATTCCCTCCACTTCAGCAGCATCAATGGGCAATGCCAACATGCCGACAACAAGGGTTACAATAATGAGTGTTACGATTGCAGCGTGTTTCATAAATTGCCCCTTCACGATAATCCAAACAAAATCTGGTTTAGATATTTGGTTAACTGGGTTTAAAAGTTTTCAAAGTGTGATTAATATAAAGACTATGTTAAAGATCTTAAACGCAACAGTATTATCACAATCATAATATTTGTATTTTTTCACATAGATCAATATGGGAAAAAGTTTAGCACAATGATAGTAAAAACCTATTAACTCGTGGAGGACAATTTTAAATTTTGAACTTTGAAACTTTATTGTGTGATTGTAACGTCGACATCCCGAATGGCAGATCATCTGCTTTATTGCCTGACCCGTATCTACGGAGGTGAAATTGCCGAGACTAAATAAAAAATTATTAAGGATATGTGTGGGATTCATCGGATTGGCAGGCATTGCATATTTATCGGCCTGCAGTTATATCTGGGTGCAGCAAAAGCATTTCATTTTTATGCCCGAGCGGGAACTCAAAAAGACCCCGGCCGATTATCATCTGGCATTCGAAGATCTATATTTGAAAGTTCATTCAAATTCAGGTCGCGTCGAACGCATCCATTGCTGGTGGATTCCGGCAGATCAGTCATCGAGTCGCTATTTGATCTACTTGCACGGCAGTGGCCTTAATATTGGTGCTAACGTCAGTCATGCCCGACGTTTCAAAGAGTTGGGATTTTCTGTGTTGTTGATCTCATACCGGGGGTATGGGCAAAGCGACGGGGATTTTCCAACCGAAGACCAGGTTTATGCGGATGCCGAAGCGGCCTGGATTTATCTTGTCGAACAAAAAAAGATAAAGCCTGGAGATATTTTCGTCTACGGACATTCCCTTGGTGGCGCGGTTGCCATAAATTTAGCAATATCGCACCCTGAGGCAAAAGGTTTAATCGTGGAGGCCACCTTTACATCGATTGCCGATATGGGGCGACGATACAAATTATATCGATTGCTACCCATTGAATTAATCACTCATCAGCGTTTTGATTCGATAAACAAAGTTAACCGTTTGCAAGTCCCGGTTCTTTTCATCCACGGCACGGACGACAGAACCGTTCCGCCTGAGATGAGCCGCGAATTATACCAACGCACCACTTCTTCCAAGCAGTTGATATTAATATCCGGCGGGGGGCATAACAATTCTGCTTCTGTGGGCGGTGATACGTATTTACAGGCTGTTAGAGATTTTATTTATTCTACTCAAAAAGCCATCTGATACAGAATGCAATCTTGTGTAAAGTAGTGAGCTGAAATTACCCCATTTTCTTTACCAGATCGTTCACTTTTTTTACGTAGGCAGCGATATCACATTTTCTTTCCAAACCGGAGGCCGCCATATAGCGGATCTTGCCGAAAATAGGTCGTTCAAACCAGGCCCGATCGTGAACCCCGTAAAGCCAGGCCACGCCAGTGTATGAATTGGGATCGCGTCCGTCCAGAAAGTATTTGTTGTTAATTGCCAGGGTCGTGCGGAATGCTTTTTGTGGTGTCGTCGACCATTCCAAAATCTTCTTGCCCCAGTACATGCGCATGTAATTGTGCATAAAGCCGGTGTGTTTCATCTCCAGCATACTGGCGTTCCAGTAGGGATCATGGGTATCGGCGTTTTCAAGTTGCCGGCGGGTATAGACGTATTCACGTTGGTCATCTTGATGATCGGCCAGGGTCTTGTTGGCCCAGCCCGGTATGCATCCGTAGGCGTCATAATTGGATGTATAAAAGGCGAAGTTCATGGCCAGCTCACGCCTGACGACAAGCTCTTCCAGATAGCTGTCTTTCGATGCCTTCAGCGTATCTGGGGCACGACTGATTTGCTGCGCCAAATAAAGCGGTGAAATCTGTCCGAAATGAAGATAAGGGCTCATATGAGAAATATCGTCCGTCTGGGGCTGATTGCTGTGCTGATCATAATGTTTCAGCCGATGTCGAAGGAACGCACCAAAGCTTTTAGCGGCCTGGGTGGTCCCGCCTTTGAACAGGTCCGACACCGGCGTTACGCTACGATCGAGATTAAGTTTCTGAAGTAAATCTCCAATGTTGTCCAGATCGATCCCTTGGATCTTCATTGCCAGGGACGGATGTTTGACGGTAATCGATTTGAGACCGACCAGGTAGGCATCGAGGTGTCGGTGGATTTTAGGGCGAATGGTGCGGGCGGCGTACTCGGCTTTATCAGAAACCACCTCTACCGGTACGATCACATCGCTTTCCACTTGTACAACGCGACAATTCGCCTCCTGTGCTACCTGATCACGCCAGGCGTTCTGGTGTCTTAAGTATCCGCGGTCGCAGACAATCATGGACGCCCGTCGGCTAAGGCTTAGGGCGACCTCCGGCGGTTGCCCGCGGCGCACCAACAGTTTGATACCCCTGGATGCCAGGGTTTCCTGGGTTTCCTTTAAACCTTCCAGCATGAAGGTGTAGTGGCGCAGATTGGCCTCCGGATAATCGTCCGTCAGGCCAAAGGCCACCAGCAGCGACCGGTCTTGTTTGTTGGCCTGCTGAACGGCGTATTCCAGGGAATGATTAAATTTGGCCCGCTGGGATTGCTGCATCCAGTACAGGACATAATCTCCCTTCCTGATGTCTGCATCGTTTAGAATTTTTATACGAGTCGCCTGGATAGACATAGATCTCATTTAGCTCATTTCTAACTTTTACGGTTATCTTGTTTAAGTGAAGTATCTGACAGTTTCTCTATGGTCTATCCTGTGGCAGCGAACAGGAGGTGGCAAGTTTGGGGGTGAACCGCTCGGGTTCAGAGGCAATGGGCTTATCAATGGATTTGGCAATGGCTTTGAGCATGCCGTAGAATATCCACTGATGGAACGGATACAATGCATACCAGTATAGAATTCCAAGTAGCCCTTTGGGTAGAAATCGAGAGAGCATCTGAAGCTCCACCTGACCGCTTGCTTGGGGTGTAATTTGAAATTCAAGCAAGGCCTCACCGGGTGTTTTCATCTCAGCCACCAGCAGAAGCCGGCGCGTCGGTTCGACTTCTAATACCCGCCAGAAGTCCAAGGCATCACCAACGCCGATTTCGGATGGATGCCGGCGGCCGCGCCTTAGGCCGACCCCGCCCGCCAGCCGATCCATGATTCCGCGCAAGCGCCAGAGATAATTGCCAAAGTACCAGCCTTTCTTTCCGCCGATTTGGCTGACGGGTTGCCAAACTTCCTCAGCCGTTGCCTCTATTTGAGCACGATAGCCGCAAGTCATAATGGTTCCGCCGGCCCATTCCGCATCTCCGCAATGGGCCCACTCTGGTTCAAGCAAATCACCCGCATCCATCCAACAGGTGTCCACCTGTTCCTGTTTGAGCCGATCCAATGCCAGCCGAATCGCTTCCCGACAGCTTAGCAGCTTTTGGGGAATGACTGACTGAATCCGGTTCTCGCTACAAACCGCATCGCTGGTCAACCCCTCGGTGAGCGGCAGGGCAATCGATGTGGGAACCGGACTGATCAGGTGAATCCACAGCGCACTCAGTGTCGGCGTAAGAACCGGAACTGGAACGATCAACCGTTTGGGGAGACGGGCTTCCTCGGCGTAGATATCCAGTAAATCACGATAAGTTAAGATATCCGGGCCACCGATATCGTAGGTTTGACCGGTGGTTTCCTCATGCTCAAG
>Ga0316192_10003777_pt1 | contig 11013 bp, 9 predicted proteins | sample MerIslwburrow_MG_FD_204931 | JGI IMG/M metagenome (GOLD analysis project Ga0316192, IMG submission 204931) | Coastal sediment microbial communities from Maine, United States - Merrow Island worm burrow | ecosystem: Environmental > Aquatic > Marine > Coastal > Sediment | place: USA: Maine...
CTTGCGGATCGCGGCCGAGCGGTCGGCACTGGGCGGGCACATATCGACGATCGTCTCGACGAGCTCTTGCGTCGCCGTGCGGATCTTGCCGTACCGGATCTGTTGCATCTCGGTCGGTGCGTGGTAGCGGCACACGCGGTGCGCCGGGGTGCTGGGTGCGACCATCTCTTGCTTCTCCTCGGGCTTCTCGACGCGGTGTGCGCCGCTTGACTTGCGACGCTCACGTCGCTCACGTCGTTCGGGCTTGTCCATCGTTCTCCTCCTGGGCCTTCTTGGCCTTCTTCCAACATGCCTTGCAGTCGTCGCGGCCGGGCTTCTCGCCGAGCGTCTGCGACTGCTCTTGGTTGCCGAGGAACATCCACCCACGGCACGCGGAGGTGATCGCGTCGCCTGGGAAGAAGTGCGCCTTGCGAGCGTTGATCGGCCACTGCCAACGGCCGCCGCTCATCGGACGATCGTGACCCGAGAGGCGGCTCTCGTGATTGCGGTGTAGAGCCACTTCGCCGCGTTCGCTCCGAAGCACCGGCCCTCGTCGACGACGAAGACCGAGCCCCACTGGGAGCCCTGGGCCTTGTGGCATGTGAGCGCGTAGCCGTAGTCGAACTCGTCGGCGTTGCGTCTCTCGAAGTAGGAGAGCTCCTTGCCCAGGAAGGGAGCAACGTGCGCGATCGAGTCGACGTGCTGGCCCTCTTCGCCCAGGAGGCCGAGAACGAGCTCGTCGCCGTCGATCTCCTGCACGCTCTCGACATCCCAGAGCGAGCCGTTGAGAAGTCCGAGCTCGTGGTTGTTGCGGAGGCACACGAGCCGATCGCCCACGACGGGGAGCGGGGTCTCGCGGCCGAGCACCTCCTCGCGGACGCGTCGGTTGATGACGCGCCGCGTGTTGTTCCGGCCGCATAGGATCTGATCGAAGGCCGCGATCTCGTGGATGTCGAACGAGCCCTTCGGTGCGACGACCGAGTCGCCGTACGTCCCGTCGAGGATGCCCCGGCCTTCCCTCACGGCCGTCGCGAGCTCGATCACTGGGGAGCCCGCCGCTTGCCGGTGGATCTCGGTGAGGAGCGTGTCGGGCGTGTTGTCGATGAAGAAGCCGCCGTCGGCGATCGGGGGAAGCTGCGCCGGGTCGCCGAGCACGAGGATCTTCGTGCCGAACGAGAGGAGATCCTCGCCCATGCGCTTCCCAACCATCGAGACTTCGTCGATCACGACGAGCGAGGAAAAGCGCACCTCCGAGTCGGGGTTGAGCGCGAAGGCCGGTTGCTTGAGCCGACGCTCCTCGACCGCGATGTCGCGAGCGAGTGCCCGGCACTTCGCCTCGTGCTTGAGGAGGTCGGCCTTCTCGACCTCGCGCATGAGCTCGACCTTGTACGTCTCGCGGAGCTCGACGAGGTCGACGGCCGACTTGTCCTTCGGGTTGTAGATCATCCGGTGGATCGTCGAGGCTTCGGCGCACCCCTTCTGCCGGAGGATGAGCGCGGCCTTGCCCGTGAACGCACCGAAGAGCACGCCGCCGCCTGCACGCTTCGCGCACTCGCGGGCGAGCGTCGTCTTGCCGGTGCCCGCGTAGCCGAAGAGGTGGTAGACCTGGGTCGCGGGATCGTCGAGCCAACGGTCGACGCCTTCGACCGCGGCCTTCTGTTGAGGCGACCACTCGATCTCGGTCGCGGCCGGTGCGACGAGTTGATCGAGGAAGTCGTCGGGTAGTCCATCGTGCATCGAGGGCCCCTTCCAGAGCGAGAACCGCGTGCGCCTTCCACCCCCAGCGGAGAAAAGGGGAAATGTGGAACCGGCCGAAGCCGGGAGGAGCCGGAGGTTTCCGGCGCACGCGATCGGTTGACCTAGAAGACCTCGTCGCCGGAGGCGTCGCCGTCGCCGGTGCCCTCGACGCTCTCGTACGCGCCGCGAGCCGCACCGGAGCGGATCTGCTTCTGGAACTGCTTCGCCGCGACCATGAGCGGGTTCGGCTCGCCGTCGATGACCGGCGCGATGAGCGACGCACCGACATCGTTGTCGACCGCGGGCTCGCACTTGAAGTTGTAGAAGTTGCCCTTCTTGTTCGAGTCGGGGAACGACGAGAGCCGCACCCGGTTCGCGAAGAGCGGCGGGTTGCCCTTGAACATCCGCAAGCGGTAGAGCAAGCCCTTGTAGACCTTGATCTTCGTCGAGGTGAACGGGATCATGACGAACGCGCTCGGCTCGGTCGCGTCCACGTCGTCGAGCAAGAGCCCGAAGATGTAGAAGGTCTCGACGAGCTCGGTCTTGTCCTCGGTCGGGAGCTTGCCGAAGGCACCGCTCTCGGCCGCGGCCGCCTTGCACGCCTTGACGATGTCCGAGTCGATCTCGTGGATGCCGCGGAAGCCTGCGCCGCCGCCGCCGCCCTCGTCGCGGGGAACCCACTCGGTGAAGACGTGCGACGTGTCGCACGGGATCACGACGAGGCCCTCGCCGCCGTCGAAGAGCTCCTTCGTGACGGTGTTCATGAGGAGACCGGCTTCGGCTCCCTCGATCTGCTTCGCGTGGTTCTTCTCGCACTCGGGGGAGTTGGTCTGCAAGACCGTGAGGAACGGGATCGCGAAATCGCTCTGGTCGGTGTTCTCGTAGCCCGCACCGGCGTCTTCGCCGTAGTCGTAGACGGCCAGTGCGCCGACGGGCTTCTTCTTCGCGAGAGCCTTGCTCGTCGCTGCCTTCTTCTTCGCTGCCATGATGGGATGATTCCTTCGAGAGTTTGTCGCGGTTTCACGTCCCCGGGACATTGGACGGCCGAGGGTTTCCCCCCTCGACGCGGGATCTATTCCTTGACCGAGACCTTGGCGACCGTGTGCTCGTTCACGCCGAGGAGCTTCTCGGGCACCGCCTCGCCGTTCGCCCTGCGCTCACGCACCCACGCGCCGAGGGTCTGCGCGTTGACCGCGTACGTCGTCTGGACGTTCTCGAAGCCGTCCTCGTCGAGCTTCGCTGCGAGCTTCTTCGCTTCCTTCTCTTGGTGGATCGTGAAGTCGAGGAGGACGCGACGCTTGACGATGCCGCCGTGCCCGTGCTTGTCGAGCCACGCGACGGCCTTGAGGAGGTTCGCCTTCGTGACCGCTGCACGCACGAGCTTCTTGACCGAGAGCTTGAGGCCGGTCGTCGTGGCGAACTCGGTGACGCCGCACTGCGCCATGAGCGTAGGGATGTCGTTCTCGGCGATGCCGCGGAGCTTGTTCTTCTTCTTCTTGAGCTCGGCCTCGGCCTTCGTGACCTCGGTCTCGGCCTCGAACATGCTCTTCGCGAGCTCGGCGAGCTTGTGAAGATCCTCGGGTGCGGGGCCGTCTTGAAATGCCGAATAATCCGGCGCGGTCGCTTCGCTCATCGTGTCGCTCCTGTTGACCTGGGAAACCTGAGTCGCCATTTATACCAAGACTCGGATCAAAGCCAAGCCCTAATCGAGTCCCCCATGCAAAGGGCCGCCGTGGTGAGTTTCTTGCGGAGTGCGCCGATGATGTACTCGTCGATCGTGCGCTGCGCCGCGAGGTCGACGTAGAGCATCGACCGCTTCTGCCCGTACCGATCGGTGCGGCTCTCGGCCTGCAACCGCTCGCCGAGCTTGAAGCTCGTGTTGTAGAAGATGATGATGTTCGCGGCCGTGAGGTTGATGCCCGTCCCACCGGCCGCCGGGTTCGCGATGAAGACATCGACCTCGCCCCGCTGGAAGGCTTCGAGGTTCGCGAGCCGCTTGTCGTGCGGGATGCTCCCGTCGTAGATGACGTAGCTCAACCCCTGGGCCTTGCAGAGCTCGGCGATGTCCTGCACGTCTTGTCGGAACTTGGCCCAGACGACGCGCTTCCCCTCGGGGCACGACTCGAAGACCTCGCCGAGGAGCTTGAGCCTCGGGTTCTCCTTGCCGACCTTGCGGAGCGTCGCGTCGTTGTCGCTCGGGAGGTAGCCGCTCGTGATCTGTTGAAGCCGGAGCATCCGCGAGATCGCGAGCGCGGCCGTGAGCGTGTCGCCGTCGTCCAAGATCGTTTGGAACTCGTCGCGGATCTCGGCATAGACGCGCTTCTGCTCGGCGGTGAGCTCGAAGTACCGGATCGTGTAGAGCTTCTCGGGGAGATCGAGCACGTCGTCGCGCACGACGCGGGAACCGTATAGCGCGATCTGCTTGTTCAAGAGGTTGAGGTTCTTGAAGCCGACGCACTGCTCGAACTCCTTGCCGCCGCGGCCGAACTGCTTGACGAAGACGCCGAACGTCTGCTTGAAGGCGGCGAAGGTCGAGCACCCGAGAGCGTCCCACGCATGATGGTCGAGGAACTTGATTTGCGCGTACGCGTCGAAGGGACTGTTGTCGATGAGCGTGCCCGAGAGGATGCGCTTGACGGGTGCGTACTTCGAGCTCGCGAGGACGCGCTTCGTGCGAGCCGCGCCGGGGGTCTTCGCCATTTGCGATTCGTCGAGCGCGTAGAGGCACCGGAACTGGTTCATGAACTTCCGCACGAAGAGCGCGGCCTTCTTCGTCATGATCGCGTTGTAGCTCATGAGGAGGATCGCCGGGCCGTCGCGGTACGCGAGGAGCTCGGCCGCCTCGGCCGCGTGCCACTTGGTCGAGGCCCGTTGCGTCTGCCACGCGAAGACCTTCGAGCGTTCGAGGAGATCCGGCGGGAGGTGTAGCGGGAGCTCGTTCCGCTCCCAGTTGCGATGGACCCCATTTGGCGCGAGCACGAGGAGGCCGGTGATCTCTCCGGCGTCGTTCATCGCGACGAACGAGTCGAGCACCGGCTTCGACTTGCCGCACCCCATCTCCCAGAAGAGGCCGCGGTTCTCGTCGAGCCCGTGCTCGATGAGCTCGTCGCGTTGGTGGGAGAACGGGAGGGTCGCGGACCGGAACCCCGGGACGGGTTTCTGGTCGGGTTGTCTTGACTTCGCTGCCACGGGTGCCGGGCTCCTCTTCGCTGCATGACCGGCCGCGAGCATACACGGCGACGAAGACAAGACAAGTCCACGAAAGAACCCCTCCGGACCGAGGTCCGGAGGGGTATCAGGTTGCCGCTGGTCATGGCGACGTGAAAGGAGCCCGCCGGGGATGAGTCCGACGAACGAGTGAGATCCTACACGAGGAGGGGACACGAGGCGAAGAGCTCCGCCGACCTCGCCGACCTGGGTCTTGGCCGCGCCCGAGGTGGGAGGCCCAGGGAGGCCGGTCTTCCGGGCTTTCTCCGACTTCTCCTACCCCTCCTACCTAGAGAGGGGGTTGTGTTCTTGGAGCAACGCCGGAGGGGCCGCGTGTTGTGTTGGGGGACTTGATCGAGAGGTCGGAGGTCGGTGAGGTCGGCAAGAGCCCGACCTTCTGGGCTCTCCGCCTGCCGACCTTCGAGCCCCCAGGGGAGGTCGGAGGCCGAGGCCCCTAGACGCCCCAGGAGGCCCGTAGCGGGCTCCGAGCTCCGAGGCGTGTGCCGCGTCGCTCGAAGCCCTGCTCGCCTGGGAGGCGTGAGCGTGTGCGGTCTAGCCGCCCGCCGGGGGATCGACGGGGAAGACGGCCTTCGCCGCGTCGAGGGCCTCCTTGTGCCGGGCCATGTGCGCGGCCGCGGCCTCGTTCTCCTTGCGGGGGGTGTTGAGGGTCATCGTGATCCCCTCGCTCTTCCACGTCGACGATACTGTCTGCATCCGGATCTCCTCTTGCGCTTGTTCGAGAGAGCGAAGCACGTCTTGGTGCTTCACGAAGTTTGCCCCAGTGACGACGAGCGCGAGAGACACGACGGCGAAGATGAGGACGGTTCGTACCTGGGAGATCACTTGGGGCCGCGATCGGCGGCGTTAGCGGTGAGCGTCGCGAGCCGCACCTTGAGGTCGGTGAGCTCGGCCGTGAACCGTTCGCGGATGTTCACGTTCTCCGAGCGAAGAGCGCGGAGCTCGGCCGAGGTCTCGCCGGTGAACTTGGTGAGGACGCCCTTGATCTCGGTCACGTCGTTCGCGACCGCCTTGAACTGCTCGCCGAGGACCGACGTGCGGCTCTGCATGTTGAAGAACATCGTCAGATTCGAGACGACGACCGTCACGATGAGCACGACGATCGGGATGCTCACGCCCCACCGGGTCGAGATCACCGACATCGGCTCGGTCGTAGGTGCGGGAGGCTCGGGCTTCTTCTTGGGGGCGGTCATGGTGCTCATTCCTAGACGTACGGAACCCAGTAGGCCGCGTCGGCCGCGGCGGTGTTGTCTCGAAGGTATGCGAGTTGGATGAGACCCGTCGCGGTCTCGGAGTGTCGGAGCTCAATCGTGTCGCCCGCCGTCGTCGCCGGGATGATGCCGCTCGTCGCCGCGGCCGCGATTGCCGTGAGCCACGCGCCGCCGTTGACGCGGTACTGGATCACGTTCGCGAAGGCGGTTTGGATGCGGAGCGTGTGCGTGCCGGAGCTCGCCGTCGTGAAGACGTTCGAGACCCCCGCGGCCGCGTCGGCTCCCATGTTGAAGAGGCCCGTCAAGCTCGTCGCGGTGACGGTCGGGATGTCGATCGTGTACTCTTGCGTCGAGTCGAGCACCTCGGCGTTGTCGGTGTGCCTCGCGTAGACCCGGATGCGGAGCGAAGCGGGCACGGCCCCGGCGTTGTAGCGGAGGATCTCGACGAGGAGGGCCGTGACCGCCGTCGTCGCGTCCTCCTTGGTGTAGAGCACGACCGGCGTCGTCGCGTAGTCCTTCGTGAACTCGTACCGCATGACGAAGAGCGACGGCGTCGGGAAGTCTCCGAGCGTGGCCGCGTCGGCGACCATGTGCGAGACCTCGTCGTAGATGAGGTAGTCGCGACGCCGCACGGTGAAGTCGACGCCGTCGGTGTCCCAGGTTCCCGCGCCCGCTTCGAGGTCGAGGCTCGCGGGGTAGCTCAAGGTCGCCCCGTTCATCGTGTACCAGACCGGCGGGTACGGCCGACGCGACCGCTTGAGCATCGTGTTCGTGATGTCGCTCGCGTCGCCGATGTCGAGGAGCCCCGCGAGGCTCTTCGAGAGGAGCCTCGTCTTGACGACATCGCCCGCGACCCACGTCTCGGGCATGAGGTTCCCACCGGCCGAGAGAATCCAACACTCGTCGTCGATCGCGTGGTCTTCCTGCACCGTGTCGAGGGCCCCGCGGTAGACGGTGATGAGCTCAAGCTCGCCGCTGGTCTTCTGCGCGGCCGTGATGAAGATGAGCTCGTTCCCGATCTTGAGGAGGTTCGAGAGGTTCTGCCCGATCTGGTTCGCCGAGAGAGTGAGCTCAAGCGAGTCGTACATGAGGTCGAGGTCGTCGGGGTCGGCCTTGATGACGAACGTCGTCGCCGGGTTCCACGGGACCGTGTTGCTCTTCGTGAGCGCGGCCTTGAGCTTGCCGATGTAGACGAAGCCGGTCGAGTCGCCGGTCTTGAGGTACGTCGATCCGGTCGTTGCCCAGGAGTCGAAGCCCGACTCGGCTCCCACGCGCCGAGCTCCGCACCATATCCGAGCCTCTTCGGGGGTCGTGTTGACGCGTGAGGAGAACGCACGCGGAGCCTCGAAGGCCGTCTCGTACACGAACGCGAGGAGCGTCGCGAGCGGGTCTTCCCACCCGCTGCCGGGCACGTTCGAGAACGCACCGATCGCCGCCCGGAAGATGTCCTCGACGAGGTCGAGACGCACTTCGCCCTCGGTGAGGCTTCCGAGATCGACCGCGGCGACGCGCATTTGGAAGTCGGAGACGCCGAGGTCGTCGTCGTTGAGCTCGACGATGTCGCCCATCTCGGTATCCCAGAAGGTGCGGTCGACGATGACCGACGCCTTCGCGAGCGGGTAGCTCTGGGTGAGGAGCTCGCGCCACGCGAGGTCGTTCGCAAGCTGCGCGTCCTTGACGCCGGGGTAGCGGATCTGGGCCCGCACGTTCTGATCTTGGACGCGGATGTTCCCGAGATCCTGGGCACCGGCGAACGTCTGCTTGTACTCGTCGGCGCGATCGTTGAACTCCAAGAGGAGTTGGTTGACCGTGCCGTCCCACGCGCCACGCGTGAAGTTTTCGAGCTTGATGAGGTTGCCCTCGTCGATCACCTTCGGCGTACCGGGCTGGATCGCCGCGGGGAGGTCGGCCGTCGGCCGGATCGGCTTGACGGTCCAGAGGCCGTCGATCTGGGTGAGCGTAACGACCGCGTCCATCTGCTCGGCGACGAGTCGCAAGAGGTCGGTCGCCTCTTGCTGTTGGTCGAGGATCATCGAGAAGCCGTTGCCCTCGTCGAAGAGGAGCTTCGCGGTCCAGTAGACCGAGGCGATGTCGATCTCTTCGTTCGTGATGCTCATCCCCCACTCGGTGTTGTGGAGGATCTCGTAAAGCACGAGCGCGGGGTTCGCGTCCTGCGAGTTGACAAGCTGGTACGCCGTCGGGTCGAGGCCCTCGTACGGGGTGCCGACCGTGGTGATCCAGTCGTGGACGGGGATGCGCCGGACCTCGAACTTCCAAGGCTTGATCGAGGCCGAGTTGCCGACGTACCACGGGCCCGAGTTGGGCACGACGTAGCAGACGCCACGATACGCCGGGGTGTCGCCCGTCGTCGGCGGCACCTTCTGGTAGGTCGAGAGGTACGAGCTCACGGTCTGCGTGTCGGTGCCGCTCTTGAAGAGGAGCGTGCCGCCCATGCCGCCGTTCCCGCCGACATCATCGCCGCCGAGGAAGTACGGGAGCGACCACGTCTCGGTGCCGTCGTGAACGATCGGCGTGCCCGTACGGTCGAAGAGAACCGAGTCGCCGACCCAGACCTTGCGAAGCTGATCGACCGGCCCACGGCATAGCGCGAACTGCATCCCGACGTAGTAGCGATAGCCGACGGTGACGGTGCTCGAAGAGAAGATGCCGGTCTTGATCTTCTCGGTGATCCCCGACGTGAAGAGGTTCCCGTACCAAACGACGTTCGGGCCGGTGATCTGGATCGTGCCCCAGACGAGAGGAACGGCACGGCCCTCGGTTGCCGTCGGGAAGTTGAAGTCGCCGAGGCCCGCGGGCTTCGCGTCTTCCATCTCCGGTTTCGGTCGGAGAAGCTCCGAGAGCACGAAGAGGATCGCGAAGATGAGGAGGGTGATGAGGAAGCCCACTACTTGAGTCCTGTCTGAAAGGGGTTCTTCGTGGGGACGAACGGGAAGCCGCCGAAGTTGATGAGGTTGTTGAACTTCGCTTGGCACGTCGTCGGGTCGTGAGCGCACCCGGCGTACACGCGCACGAGCTCGCCGAGCGGTGAGGTGCCGAAGGGAAGCGCGACCGTCACGAAGTCGGTCGCGTGCGCGAGGATCACGCGGAAGTCGGGAGCCGACCCGGTGAGCTCGATGAAGCCCGCCGTGTAGTAGCCGTCGGCCTCCGAGCTCAAGCCGTCGATCTCGATCACGTTGCCGACGATCGAGAGCACCTCGGCCGTGACCCGCCAAGACGCCTCGGCGAGGCCGCACCGATCGTCGAAGAGGACGTGGTTGCAGACGGCCGAGTAGACATCGCGAGGGACCGCCTTCGAGAAGGCCGATTGCGAGGTGACGACCGAGAGCACGGCCTTCGTGCCGCCGTCCTCGAACGTGACCGACTGCACGAGGCCCGAGTACATGACCATCCGGGCCTCGGTCACGTCGAGGATCTGGATGCGCTCGACGACGATCTCGACCGATTGCCCAGGGACCGAGGCGATGAAGAAGCGGACGACCGGCGTCGAGGCCGGGAGCGTGATCTCGACCTGTTGGTCTTGATCCTCTTGCGACTGGGGCTGCGCGGTGCGTGAGAGCCCCGCGAGCGGCTCCCACGTCGTGCCGCCGATCGTGACCGCGAGGGCCCCGCTCGTGTAGTACCAGACCGTCGACCCGAGCGTGACCGTGTAGAGCTCGACCGGCTGCGAGGTCTCGACCGATGTTTCGTAGCTTTCGTAGGTCATTCGCCGAGGACCGAGGTGAGAGGGATGTTCACACGAGCACCGGCGCGGCCGGGCTCGTACCGGAGCGAGACTGTATCACTCGCGAGCCTCATGTTCTGGAGGAACTCGATGCGCTGCACGTCGGCGAACGCGTGCGTCGCGGGCCACGTCGTCGAGAGTTGGACGTACTCCTCGGTCTGATCGGTGTCCGAGGTGACGGCGATGATCTCGCGGTCGTAGACCGTGCCGTCGTTGATCGTGACCCGAATCCAGTCCCGATGGCCGTTGCCGAAGACGTAGCCGACCCCGGCGAACTGGACCGAGAGCGAGTCGCTCCCGCTGTTGAGGTCGGCGATCGGGTCGAGGTCGTCGCGGTTGGTGGGCATGTAGAAGCTCGTTTGCTGCCCGCGGAGCGAGTAGAGGAGAGCTCGCACGTCCCAGAGCTTCTCGATGCCCTGGGGTGCCCACTGCTTCGGCGTCTGGAAGCGGCCGTTCGCGGTGAAGGCGAACTTGTCGAAGAGGCCGGTGTCGGCGTCGATGACGGTGATGTCGGCCGCGATGGCCTCGCGCACCGAGCCGCGGCCGATCGCGTTGCAGTCGTCGACAAGCGGCTTCGAGTTGAGCGTGCCCCACGCGGTGAGGTCCGAGAGGTCTTCGAGGATGTCGAGGATCTCGAACTCGACGTTGAGGTCGCCGAGGTGGTTCGGCCAGCGGGAGCCCCGCTGTTGATTGGTCGCCTTGCCGAGCTTGACCGGCATGACGAGCGTGCCCGCCGGGAAGTCTCCGACCATCGGGTTTACCGGCGTGATCGTGGTGCTCGTGAACGAGTCGATCTGGAAGATGTCCGGCGCGAGGCCGGGTGCGAAGACGACCGCGACGCCCCCGGCGACGAACTGCCGGAAGCTCGTGTCGCGGACGTTGATGATGACATCGCTCGCGGCCTGCGCCGACGAGAGGATCGTGCTCTCGTGCCAGAGCGGGATACCCCACGTCGCGCCGGGTCGGCCGAGCATGGAGTTGTGAAGACGCACGAGGTAGCCGTCGCCGTCTTCGTCGCGGAACTTGAGCTTGTACGTCACGCGAGGAACGCGTCGAAGGCTCGCCCGCTTCTCGGTGCCGTTCTTCGAGCGGAGCACGTCGGTCAAGAAGCCGAGCGTC
>Ga0316192_10003779_pt1 | contig 11010 bp, 8 predicted proteins | sample MerIslwburrow_MG_FD_204931 | JGI IMG/M metagenome (GOLD analysis project Ga0316192, IMG submission 204931) | Coastal sediment microbial communities from Maine, United States - Merrow Island worm burrow | ecosystem: Environmental > Aquatic > Marine > Coastal > Sediment | place: USA: Maine...
AGTTCGACCGGCAAAGGCAGTTTCAGTGTCGATTTCATCGGGGTCTTTCTCCCTGTCGATGTCACCGGAAGTAAATACGAGAACGCATCCTCCATAGGTGAACGGTAGTGACATCGCAAGGATAATAAAAAAAATTATGAGTTTACGGCGGTTCATCTAATTGTCCCCCCAACCCGGACAAGCCGGAATTGAATATTAAAGATTGAAGATTTGTGGTATCGCTCTCCGAGGCGTAGGCGCTACAACCCCTGCGAGCCCGCTTCCAGCCCGTAGGCTTCATAGGCTTACAGGCCGGAGGGGAGGCTTCGCTCTGTCTTTTCTATTTAAAACGATAGAATTGCTTAAATATTCAATCTGGATATGCCATAAATCATGTGCAAATATGATGTGATTTCAATAAATAGGTATTAAATGGATGCGGGAATTAATCAGATTGGGCCGCCGGGATCGGCGGCTCAAATTCAATTCCCAGTAAACTTTGCAATGCTTTTTTAACAGCCTTCTTATCACTATCGATTAACATGCCGATTTTTTTAATAATCAATCGACTGTCGAGCGTAAAGAGTTTCATGCGAACCTTTGACGGTGCCGTCAATCCTGAGCGGCGAATACCCGTAATCGTAGTATCCAACGGCCAATCCGGATTTTTTTGGCTGGTTATCATTGCCAGCACCGCATGACCACTCGACTCATTAAATTTTAAATCGTCTGACAAAATCAATGCCGGTCGGCGTTTAGCCGCCTTTCTATCCGTAAATGGAAATGGGACGACGACGACCTCAAATGGCTTATAAGCCACGGTATGCCTCCTCGTCGTTCTCAGAAAGCCACTCGGATGCAAGCGTTCCCTCTAATGCTCTGGTGAACTCAAAGTCAATGGGGGTTGCCTTTCTCAGGAAAACTTTTTTGTCTGGTGTGACCTCGAAGGCTACCGAGTCGCCGGGATGGAGATCGAGAATACCTCTAATCTTTTCCGGTATGGTCGTTTGGCATTTCGTCGTTAGCTTGCTGGCAATTACGGGCTCCATATTCGGATTGCCTTTCTTTGGGTTTTTAATTTTCCCGGTCTGTATTACGTCATTACCGTATTACATGCTTTTTATTTTGTCAATATGGGTGTTCAAAACAATCCCGTGAAAAATTGGTTCCTTTTATATTTCACTTTTTGTTGGAAACAAGGTATGAATCCACCACAGCGTTCCCAAAAAAATGCTGAGAATTATAAAAATACGGATCTATAACCAAAAGAAGGTAATCCATCGTAGTCGCTTTCAATTTCAATTAATTTCGGAGTATTGGAGTACTGGAGTATTGGCCTACGGCTCGGAGAGAACAGTGACGAAAGGATTGATGTCTTTGTTTTTCAACACTCCAGTATTCCATCACTCCATTACTCCAAGGCCGAGGCTTTCAAGAACTTTTGGCAACCTTTAAATCACCTTTTTACTGGTTATAATCACCAGAAAATATTAGGGTTTCAGTATAATGCATCCAATTAACCTTGAACGGTGAGCTCTGAATCTTTGAACACAGGAAAAAAAAATATCCTGATTGCAGCCTTAAGCGGATTGCTGTTGACGGCAGTTTTTCCCAAAATCGGACTGGACTGGCTGGCCTGGTTTGCACTTGTCCCGCTTTTATACACCCTAAAAGATCAACCCGCCGGTGCCGGTTTTCGGCTGGGGTTTATCACCGGACTGGTTCATTTTCTGACGCTGCTGTATTGGCTGGTTCCCGTGATGCGAACCTACGGGTATTTGCCGGCAGTTTTGAGTGTATTGATCTTGTTGCTCTTGGCCGCATTTCTGGCCCTCTTTGTGGCATCATTCGCAGCGATCTTGTCCAAAGTCGGAAAAAATCCAGTTCGGTGTCTGGTAATGATTCCGTTGTTATGGGTGGCACTGGAATATTTGCGCTCCTTTTTATTCTCCGGGTTTCCCTGGGAGTTATTGGGATACTCCCAGTTTAACCGTTTGCAACTCATTCAAATTTCAGATATATTGGGTGTGTATGGTCTGTCGGCTTTAATCGCTTTTGTCAATGGGGCTGTTTTTATCACCTTGCTTTATTTTACCAAAAGGAGGTGGCTGGACGCAGAGATTACCAAACGCCTGGTAACGGGCGCAGTCGTTGCCTTAATCCTGGGAATCGCTCTGAGTTGGTCATACGGCCATTGGCGTCTGAAAACGATCGATCATCTTATTGCAATCTCTCCCAAAACCCGCGTTGCCGTTGTTCAGGGCAACATCGACCAGGCTGTAAAGTGGGACCCTGCCTTTCAAATTGATACCGTAAAAAAATACAACCGCTTGTCCGCATCGATAACAAAACAGCGTCCGGACCTTATTGTATGGCCGGAGTCGGCCACACCCTTTTACTTTTTATATGATGTCAAGCCGACGGAACTGGTATTTGAGGGAATCCGGCAAACGGCGACGGATTACCTGATCGGCAGTCCTTCTTTTGTCCAAACGGGGGATGTGGTGAGGTACTTCAACAGTGCCTATTTGATCAGGCCGCTGACAAAACATATGAGTAAATACGATAAAACCCATCTGGTTCCATTCGGTGAATACGTCCCGTTAAAAAAATGGCTCCCTTTTCTGGGGAAAATGGTGGCCCAGGTGGGAGATTTCAAGGCAGGCCTGGAGGGGAAAACGCTGCTCTGGAAAACCGAGCAGGTCGGCGTCCAAATTTGCTACGAAATCATCTTTCCGGGGCTGTCCCGGGCCATGGCCAAAAACAAGGCGGACTTTCTGGTCAATATCACCAATGACGCCTGGTTCGGCAAAACCAGTGGGCCCTATCAGCATTTTTCCATGACCGTTTTTAGAGCGGTGGAAAACCGGCGGGCCCTGGTAAGGTCTGCCAATACAGGTATCAGCGGCTTTATCGATCCGGCCGGCAGGGTTTTAGATTCAACCCCATTGCTTCAGGATGCGGTCCTGGCCCGGTCGATCCCATTACTAAAAACAAAAACGGTCTACACCCGCATCGGAGACCTGTTTGCCCAGATCTGCTTTGCATCGGCACTGATCGTTGTGCTGCTTGAAATTTTCAAATTCACACTTAAATTCAGGAAGTAATTTCGTTTGCCCGTTCGCCCGTTTCCCGGTTAAATATTCCATGAATGATAATCCAGTACCGACTAACCGGCTAACGGGGCAACCGGCTTAACCTATCATAGGAGGTAAACAAAATGTCGATTGAATTAAATCAGAACCTCGATGAGCTCAAAATGAAATTAGAACATCTGCGGAGTTATCTTTGACATTGATGACATAGAAAAACGATTGGCTGAAATTGAAAACATCATCACTAAAGATGGATTTTGGGACAACCCGGAAGACTCCAAAGAAATCTTAAAAGAACGGACTCTTATCTCTAACAAGCTCGATCATTTTAAAAAACTGTGGGGTGATCTGGAAGAAAATCAAATTCTGCTGGATCTGGCTGTGGAAGAATCCGACCCGGAGGTAATTGAGGAAGTGGCCCAGCAGGTAGGATCTCTTGGCGCAGCGATCGACCGGTTTTCTCTCGATCTCATGCTGGACGGCAAAGATGACGCCAAAAACGCCATTGTTTCCATCAATGCCGGCGCCGGCGGCACCGAAGCCCAGGATTGGGCCGAGATGCTGTTTAGAATGTATTCCCGGTGGACCGAACGCAGGGGTTTCAAATTTGAGCTGATAGATTTTCAACCCGGTGACGAGGCCGGGATAAAAAGCGTCACCTTTACGGCCGGTGGTAAAAACGCCTTCGGGTACCTGAAATCTGAGACCGGCGTCCATCGTCTGGTAAGAATATCTCCATTTAATGCCAGCGGCAAGCGGCACACATCCTTTGCATCGGTATTTGTCTACCCCGAACTCGACAGCGAAATCGTCATCGATATAGACGACAAGGATTTGCGGATAGATGTCTACCGGGCCAGCGGCGCGGGGGGGCAGCATGTCAACAAAACTAGCAGTGCCGTTCGCATCACCCATCTTCCCAGTGGCATCGTGGCCCAATGCCAGCAAGAAAAATCTCAGCACCGTAACAAAGATATGGCAATGAAGGTGCTCAGCGCCCGCCTATACCAGCAGGAAAGACAGAAACAGGATGATGAACTGCAGGAATTGCACGACAGCAAGGAAGACATCGCCTGGGGCAGTCAGATCCGCTCATACGTTCTGCATCCCTACCAGATGGTAAAGGACCACCGCATCAAACTGGATGTCGGCAACGTCAACGATGTGCTGGACGGGGGCATCGATTGTTTTATCGAGGGGGTGCTGCTGACAAAGAAGCAGGCCTAACTAATTTTATGAACCCAATCGATATACTTGCACAATATTACGACCGCAATTCGAAGGCATTTGAAATTCTGGTGGCGCATGGCAGCCAGGTTGGCCAAAAGGCTTTAAAAGCTGCCGCAAAGGTCAGTCATCTTGAACCGGATCTTGATTTTATCGAGCAGGCCGCAATGTTGCACGATGTCGGCATATTTCTGACCGCCACCCCGCAGTTGGGTTGTAACGGCACCCATCCCTATATCCGCCACGGAGTCCTGGGATACGATTTGATGATTGGGGCAGGCCGATCGCGGCTCGCGCGTGTCTGCGAGCGTCATGTGGGGGTCGGCATCAGTGCCGCTGATGTCCTTCGTTTCAATTTGCCATTGCCCGAAAGGGATATGGTGCCGGTCTCAATTGAAGAGCAGATTATTTGTTTTGCCGATAAGTTCTATTCTAAGAACGGTAACGGAGGCCGGAATGCGCGTGAAAAATCCGTAGCAGAAATCAGCGGCAGCCTCAAGAAGTACGGACAGGATAAAGTGCACAGATTTCAAAAATGGGTGGAGATGTTTGAAGATTAGCGCAATTAGCAATGGGGCTTCCTGTTTCCGGACCAATTGCCATTACGATAGATGAAATGCTGGGATAACCTAATACTGATATGGCCGCAAAAAGGCGCAAAACACACAAAAATCAAATTTATGACTTTTTATGAATCCATCAATACCGGATCATCATCATAGCAAAATATCTTTCTTTTTCTTGGCTGGATTGGATCTGACCGCTAAAAAGACTCATGCCCGGTTCTTTCGATAATCTCCCGCTGGTGATACTTATCTAAATCCACGAAACTGTATCCAGCGCCGCGCACTAGCATCATACATTTCACCGAAGGATGCGCGCGTACTTAGGATCTCTCTGCAATCACAAGGGTAATATTGTCTTTGCCACCGGAATCCAAAGCGGCTTCAACCAGGGATTTGGCTTTGGTTTCGAGATCGGTCTCGGCCACAAGAAGTGAAATGATGGTTTCGGCAGCTATTTTTTTGTGTAGGCCGTCAGTGGTCAGAATTAGCAAATCCCCCTTATTAAATTCCAGCCGGCCTGTTTCCGGCTCACAGATTCCGCAGCCAACGGTTTGATCCAGAACATTCCGGGAATAGTGGGTGGGGGCTTGTTCCGGCGTTATTTCGCCTTCTTCTAAAAGAAAGCGCGCAAATGTTTGATCTTCCGTTATTTTAACCAACCGCTGATCCTGCAAAACATACATACGGCTGTCGCCGACATGCACCCAGTGGACGAAACCATCGCGCAGCAACGCACAGACAAGGGTTGTGCCCATTCCTACTAGATCGGGATCGCTCTCTGCCTCGTTGTACACGGCAAGATCCGCTTCCCTGACTAGGGCCGACAACTGCTGCTCTTCGTCACCTTTGGTTATCTGATGAATGCCGGCCAGCCTACCTCGTACAATTTCAGCGGCATAATCACCGGCAGGCTCACCGCCCAGGCCATCGGCAACAGCCAACAGGACGGCGCCGTCATCGAGTTTTTTGATAAAATAGCGATCTTCATTCCCTTTTCTGACCCATCCGGTATGGGTGGCCGCAAATATTTCTAAAGGATAGACAGTTTGATTTGTCTTAGCTTCTTGGCTATGAACCGTTTGGTAAAAATTACATTGTTTGCAGGAGACGCATTTTTCAGCAAAGGTTCCCTGGGCCACACCGTCACAAAAAGTACCTGCCACCAACCAACATAGCCGACCGGCATTGATGCCCTGATTGAAGCCGTTGAAGGTGGTATCGACTGCGGCCGGACATGTGCCCAGTTCCCGAGCTTTTGCTCCCTCCGGCTCTCTGCTGCATTTCATGAATTCCCAGCAATTTATGCGTTTTTCAGTCATTTTGTTAAATCATCTCGCGCCTACATCGACCCGTCTAGGCTACGATTAAAAGCGCCTCGATGCCGGGGAAACGGAATTATATATGAAGTCCTTTAAGGGTTGCCACCTTGTGGCTTTTTGTCAAGCATGTTTATTTTCGTTTTTCACATTGACAGATGTTACATTGTGGCATAGGTTTATTCTAATATAGTTTAAAAATCTTCTGAAAGCAATGCATAATGTGCCAATCGGTCGGGCCCGACGCACGGTGAATGTAGAAATGTAGCACAGATCATCAACAACCGGGCACAATCTCGCAATTGAGGTGCAATTATGAATGAGTACCCTACTGCGTTTGCCAAGATAACCCGTCCAACATTGCCGGATATGTTTCCTCGAAAAAGATTGTTTGATCTGTTGGACGACCTCCGAAAACGGCCCATGATCTGGGTATCAGGACCTCCCGGATGTGGTAAAACCACCCTGGTCGGAAGCTATATCGAAACCCTAAAGATTCCCTGCCTGTGGTATAAGCTTGATGAGGGCGATTCAGATCCGGCGACTTTCTTCTACTACATGGGCCTGGCCGCTAAAAATGCTGCACCCCGCATGCAAAGCTCCCTGCCGCTTTTAACCCCGGAATATCTGCCCGGCATTTTCACCTTCACCCGGCGGTATTTTGAAGATCTTTGCGATCGAATTAAAATCCCGAGTTTAATTGTTTTCGATAACTACCAAGAGGTGCCGGACGAGGCCGCTGTTCATGAAGTCATCAGCACCGGCTTATCAGCAATATCTGAAGGCATCAACGTCATTTTAGTCAGCCGCAGCCGACCACCTGCCGGCCTTATACGCCAAAAGGCCAACCGCATGATGCAGGCCATCGGATGGGACCAGCTCCGATTCACGTTGGAGGAGTCCCAACAACTCTTGCAGCTCAACGCAAAAAAACTATCCCCAAAAACCATTGAAGATCTGTACCGGACGGCCGACGGTTGGGTGGCCGGATTGGTGTTGATGATGGAATCCGCGAGAGGGCAAACATTCGAGCCCCGGCAAATTAGCGAAATGACAAAGCGAGATATATTCAACTATTTTGCCAATGAAGTATTTGATAAAACTGATGAAGCGACACAAGCGTTTTTGCTCGAGACGGCATTTTTGCCCGTGATGACCAGGACGATGGCCAAGGAGCTTACCGGCCTGTCGGCTGCAGAGCACCTCCTTTCCAGGCTGAACCAAACACATTATTTTACGGAAAAGCGGTCTCAGCAAAGAGAACCTGTCTACCATTACCATCCCCTGTTCAGAAATTTTTTGCTCGAAAAAGCAGCCGTCACATTGTCGCCGGAAAAGCTCGCTGGTTTGAGGCATCGTGCAGCCGTCCTCCTTGAGGCTGCCGATCAGATAGAGACGTCTGTTGGGCTTTATCGCGAAAATGAAGACTGGCAGGAGATGACCCGCTTGATAATGAACCATGGGCCACTTTTATTGAAACAGGGAAGAAACCTTCTTTTAAAAAAATGGCTAACCAGCATTCCATCGGAAATATTTGAAAGCAATCCATGGCTTCATTACTGGATGGGTGTCTGCTGTTTCCCCTTGAATCCTTCCCGGAGTCAATCCTATTTGGAACGGGCTTATGAACAGTTTAAGAAACGAGGGGATTCAAACGGCACGTTTCTGGCCTGGTCCGGTATGGTCGATGCGATCATATTTAGTTCTGACGAGGTTAATGTACTGGAACGATGGATCAAAGAACTTGAAAGCCGGATGGATGAATATGCCCAACTCCCCTCAAAGGAGATCAAACACCGCGTGACGAACAGTATTTTTATCGCCCTGGTATTAAGACAACCTCAGCACTCGGAAATGGAGAATTGGGCTGAGAAAACCCTTTTAGTATCAAAAGAAGAATTGGATGAAAACATCAAAGCGCTGTCGCTGTTCAATCTGGCGCACCATAGAATGATGACCGGTGAACTGGATAAATTGGCATCTATTTTGTACGATCTGAATCGGCTGGCGGAAGTCCCCTCTGCTTCTCCCTTAACCCAGATAAGAGCCAAATTCCCAGCGACGGTCTATTATCAAGCCATCGGGGCTCACGAGCAATGTATGATCGTCATGAAGGAAGCTTTGAAACTTTCAAAGAAAACCGGTGTGCATGTGATGGATTTCTGGTTGCTGGCATATGGAACCGGCAGCGCTTTGAACAATAGTGATTTCAAAACGGCTGAGCATTTGTTTGATAAGATGTCTGCTTATTCAGACCGACTGAAACCCTGGGAAATGTCGGTTTATCATTTCTTGAAGGCGCGGGAAGCGATGATTCGAGAAAACCTTGAACAGGCCAATGTCCACGTTAACCTGAGCCTGGAATTAGCAGCAAAAGTCGGCACATCCCAGAAAAGGTGCTGGCCCCTTCTGCTCAAAGCTCAGGTCATGCATGGACTTCACAATTACCAAGAGGCCAATGAGTATCTGGAACAGGTCTTTGCAATCGCTCAACAAACCAAAAGCAGATTGTTCAAATTTTATGTGAACATCACAAAGGCCCAGTTTGCATTTGATCGCGGAAACCCGGGCGTTGGAAAAAAAATACTTCGCCAGGCTTTAACCCAGGGGCAAGCACAACAATATATGAATACTTTTGTCGATCAACCCGCGGTGACGGCAAAGCTCTGCGCCCGGGCACTGGAGGCCGGAATCGAAGTGGAATATGTCCAGGAAATTATCCGCCGCCGGCAGCTGGTTCCCAGTGAACCTCCGGTTCATCTCGAAAACTGGCCCTGGGCATTGAAAATATACACCCTTGGACGCTTTGGACTGGTAAGGGACGGAAAACCGCTGCGGTTTACCCGTAAAGCCCAGGAAAAGCCCCTGGCCCTGCTGAAAGTGCTGATTGCTTTGGGTGGCCGGGAGGTCCATGAAGAACACATTGCCGATGCGCTTTGGCCGGAGGCCGATGGCGATCTGGCCCATAAATCCTTTGCAACAACCCTTTGGCGCTTGCGCAAATTAATCGGCTATCCGGATGCCATCCAGCTCAGTGATAGAAAGCTGACATTGGATCCGAGGTACTCCTGGGTGGATGCATGGGCTTTTGAGCGTATCATCCGACAGGCAGAGTCGGCCTGGAAGCAGGGGATGAAAGAAAACGACATGGCATATGCCATTTCCCTGGTTCAAAAAGCTCTCGATTTTTATCAGGGCCCCTTTCTGGCTGCTGAAGCCAACGCGTACTGGGTCATCTCATTGCGGGAACGCCTGCAAAACAGATTTTTGCGAACGGTAAAACGATTGTGTGAATACTGGAAGCAGATCGGGCAGCATGAAAACGCCGTGGAGTGCTTTCAGCGGAGTATCGAGGTGGATGATCTTGCTGAAGATTTTTACCAGGATCTCATGACATGTTATTGGCAGCTGGGTCGCAGAACGGATGCCCTATCCATTTACGAACGCTACAAAGAGACTGTTTCTACTAAATTAGGGGTTGAGCCCTCACCGGAAGTCAACCGTTTACGAAAAGCTATCGTATCGGAATTGAATTCAAATACTTAAAGATAATATTAACCATCACCTTACCATCTTTGCCCTTTGATTACCCTGCGGGTTCGATTTTTAGAAAAAGTCATTTTTTCTTATTTATCACCAATGTGTGATCTATGTGTAATCGGATCTCGCGTATCTTCCCTAATTAAGTGGTACTTATCCAATAATAGACCCAAACTGTCAAGATTCAGGATGAGATTTTATATTTACAATAAATTGAGATGATAAGTGAAAAAAATGTTTCAAAAAATCATCCTGGCTTTCAAGTTCAGCAATGCCTGCCGGTCAGCACTTGAAACAGCAATAAAACTGGCCATGGTTAATAATTCAGAACTTTTGGTGTTTCATGCGCTGGACTACCGGCTGAGAGAAATGGATGATCAAGATCCTGAATTGATTAACATCACCCGGGAAATGCAACAAAAATTCGAAACCGATATCAAACCGCATCTGGCCGATTTTCCCAATTTTACATTCGGATACTCGCCCACCGATCCTGCTCTGGAAATATGCAAAATCGCCCGGCAGACACAAGCCGACCTAATTCTGCTCGGATGTCACGATGAGCCGGAAAAGCCCCAATTGGCACGGCTCGATTATGTGGGCATGACCATACTCGAAAAAGCACCTTGCCCGGTGATGCTAATCCTGCCCTAGCCGGGAAGATGTCTTTATTATATCGGGGCGTTAATCTGAATCTTTCCTGTGACCCGAAATCCTCTCAGGCTAGGTATTGGTAGAGGAGAAGTAAAATGGCGCAAAAAGAGATCAATTGCTGGGAATTCAAGAAATGCGACAGACAACCGGGCGGTACAAACGTTGAGGATTTCGGCGTATGTCCTGCGGCGGTCGACTCATCATTTAACGGAATCAACAACGGCAAAAACGCCGGAAGAATATGCTGGGCAGTTGCCGGCACGTGCTGCGGAGGAAAGGTACAGGGAACATTTGCAGAGAAACGTCAATCCTGTGTTACTTGCGATTTTTATCAGCATGTTCAAAAACAGGAGGGAACCTCGATTGCGAATCAAAAGCTTTTAAAGTTTTTTTCCGAAGATCAAACCGGAAAGCTGCTTTTGGATTTGACGAAATGTCGATTTGTGAGAGCCGGTGAGCGAATTGTTACCCAGGGGGAAATCAGAGATAAGGCCTACATTATACAGCGCGGCTCCTGTTTGGTAATTGTAGAGAAGGACGGCCAGTCACATCCTGTCGATCATCGGGGAAGAGGTGATATTATCGGTGTCACCTCAATCTTGACCGGAGAACCTCAAATTGTGCATGTGGAAG
>Ga0316192_10003780_pt1 | contig 11007 bp, 10 predicted proteins | sample MerIslwburrow_MG_FD_204931 | JGI IMG/M metagenome (GOLD analysis project Ga0316192, IMG submission 204931) | Coastal sediment microbial communities from Maine, United States - Merrow Island worm burrow | ecosystem: Environmental > Aquatic > Marine > Coastal > Sediment | place: USA: Maine...
GAACCGGGTCAGGACGACGACCTCATCGCTGCGTGTCGTACGTACCACAAGGCTATCGAGCCGCATCTCGGGGGCTACTACTCCAATATCGACTACGACCACACTGCGGCACGGGGCAACTATGGCCCGGCGTACGAAAGGTTGGCGGCCATCAAGCGCGAGTACGACCCGGGCAACCTGTTCCGGCTAAACAGCAATATCGACCCGGCCTAGGATCCGCCATCGAAGCCGAGTTGACGCCAGGCCTCGTAAACCACCACCGCAGCCGCATTCGACAGATTGAGGCTGCGGTTTCCTTTTTGCATGGGCAGGCGCAGCCGCTGGCCGTCGGGGAGTGCGGCAAGGACATCCATCGGTAAGCCGCGCGTCTCCGGTCCGAACAAGAGCGCGTCACCGTCCCTGAACCTCGCCTCGTCGTAACGCGTCGCGTTGCGCGTCGACAGGGCAAACACTCGTGGTTGAACGAGCGCCTCAAGACAGGCGTCGAGTGATGCGTGCGTCTGCACGTGCACAAACTCGCGGTAATCCAGCCCGGCGCGCCGTAGCCGCTTTTCGTCGAGTTCGAACCCAAGCGGCTCGATGAGGTGCAGGTCGGCGCCCGTATTTGCACACAGGCGAATGATGTTGCCCGTGTTCGGTGGGATCTCGGGTTCGTAGAGAATCACTGCTAGCATAGGCACACTGTAGGAGCCCGCCTCGCGGGCGACAAGCCTTTAGATTGCTGTAGAATCGCGCCCCGATGGCGAACAATCCTCTACACACAGAATTTTGCGGCCTTTCGATGGCCTCACCCATCGTGTTGCTGTCCGGTTGTGTCGGTTTCGGTGAGGAATACACTCGCGTCGAAGGCTATTCGAACGCAGACGTTGGCGCAGTATGCCTCAAGGGCACCACGGGCGAGGCGCGACTTGGCAACCCGCCACATCGGGTCTACGAGACGCCGGACGGCATGCTTAATGCTATCGGCCTGCAGAATCCGGGTGTCGACAGGGTCATCGATGACATTTTGCCGGGCCTCGATTTTTCCGAGACACGCTTCATTGCAAATGTGTCCGGCTCAACCATCGAGGAATACGGCCGGGTGACGAAACGCTTCGATGACTCTGACATCGATGCCATCGAGATCAACATCTCCTGCCCGAACGTGAAGGAGGGTGGCGTCGCCTTCGGAAACGACCCGGAAATGTCGGCGCGAGTTGTCGCGGCCTGTCGCGCGCAGACAAGCAAGCCGCTCATTACGAAGCTGTCGCCCAACCAGACAAACATCCAGGAAAATGCGCGCCTGTGCATTGAGGCCGGCACTGACGGTTTTGCATGCATTAACACGCTCATGGGCATGGCGATTGATGCCGAGACACGCCGGCCCGTCATTGGCAATGTGCAGGGCGGGCTATCTGGCCCGGCCATCAAGCCGATTGCGCTGCTCAAGGTTCACCAGGTGTACCAGGTCGCAAAAGAACACAAGGTGCCCATAATCGGGCAGGGCGGCATCATGACGGCGACGGATGCGATCGAGTTCATGATCGCCGGCGCGGCAGCTGTCGGTATTGGCACGGCGCTTTTCTACGACCCGCTCGTATGCAAGAAAATCAATACCGGGATTTCAGACTACCTGGAAGCTCACGACCTGAGCTCGGTCAGTGAGCTCGTTGGGACACTGTGCATCTGAGTAGCGAACAGGGTCGCAGGGCCTTCAGGTGGCCCGTATCAAGGTCAGCAACAATCGCTGCGCCGGCCAGCAAGGTCTGGGAAACCATCTCTACACCCGAAAGCCTGCTCGAGAGCCATCCGTATCTCGTGGCGAATCCTGTTGACGTATGGGATCGCGCTAACTCGCGCGACGAAGTTCATTACCTCAATGGTGTTGTCTACGAACGCCATTTTCGCGAGTGGCACGAGGGTGCCGGCTTCGACCTTGAGGTTTTTGATCGGGACAAGCCAATGGCCTGGGTCTCCTGGCGCATAGCCGCTATCGATGCGGACAACTCCCGTCTTACGATCACCGTTTATCCGTATGGGCTGCAGCGCTGGCCGACCTTGATTCGGTGGCTGCCGCACTGGCTGATTGTGGGGCCGCGACTCAAGGGCTACCTGATTAGCGTTTTACTGGGCTTCGACTGGTTCATAAGCAAGGGAACGCGCGTACCGCGCAATGAGTTTGGCATGCACCCGTGGTTCTCGAAATTCTAGTCGAGATGTAGCGCCTTCATCTTGCGAGTCAATGTGTTTCTGCCCCAACCGAGTAACTTCGCGGCTTCTTGCCGATGACCGTTGGTGCGCGCCAGCGTAAGTTCAATCAGGGTCTTTTCGAATTCTGGCAGCGCTTTGTCCAGCAAGGGCTGTTCACCCCGATGTAACTGGCGCTCCGCCCACGCCGCGAGAACCCGGGTCCATTCTTTCGCTGCATGGTCTGCCGTTTCCGCGCCACCCAGCTCGCCCGGAATGTCTTCTGCCGTAATTACGGCGCCCGGCGCGGTCACGGTCAGGCGTCGTGTCGCGTTCACGAGCTGGCGAACGTTGCCGGGCCAGCTGAACGCCTGTAGCGCTTCCACAGCGTCCGCATCAAGACTCTTCGGCGGCGAGCCGAGCTCTTCGGCAGCCTCGGCAAGATAATGCTGGAGCAGCAACGGTATGTCTTCTGGCCGTTGGCGCAACGGTGGCGTGTTGATGCGAATCACGTTCAGGCGGTGATAGAGATCTTCGCGGAAACGAGATTCCTTGACGGCCCGCGCAAGATCCTGGTTAGTCGCAGCGATTACACGCACGTCGACCTTGATGGCCGTCTGTCCACCGACACGATAGAACTCGCTTTCGGCAAGTACGCGCAACAGCCGCGTTTGCAGCGCTGGCGACATGTCGCCAATTTCATCGAGGAACAGTGTGCCGCCGTTCGCTTGTTCAAAGCGGCCTATGCGTCTCGAGTCCGCGCCGGTGAACGCGCCCTTCTCATGCCCGAAAAGCTCGGACTCAAGCAGCTCGGCTGCAATTGCGGACGTGTTCAGCGCCACGAACGGCTTGTTCGCTCTGGGGCTGTGTTCGTGCAGCGCGCTCGCGACAAGCTCCTTGCCGGTCCCGGACTCGCCGGTGATCAGCACCGTCATGCTTGATCCGGCCAGGCGGCCGATCGAGCGGAAGACTTCCTGCATCGCGGGCGCCTGCCCAATCATCGATGCCATTGCGTCTGGTGGCTGTTTGACTTCGGCCTCACCGGTGCCGTTCTGGCGTGCCGCCTTGCGGACGAGGTCAACGGCCTCGTCGATGTCGAACGGTTTTGGCAGGTACTCGAATGCACCACCTTTGTATGCGGCGACAGCATTTTCGAGGTCCGAGTGAGCGGTGATGACGATGATTGGGAGATCGGGGCAGGTGCTGCGCAGGCGCTCGAGGAGCACGAGCCCGCTCATGCCGGGCATCCGCACGTCGGTTATCAGGACGTCGGGGTCGCCTTCGCCGATTGCATCCAACAGGTGTTCCGCGCGCTCGAAGCTGCGGGTCTCCATGTCGGCCTGCTTCAGGGCTCTTTCAAGCACCCAGCGGACCGACTGATCGTCGTCGACAATCCAGACGTTCAGCGGGCGACTAGACATGGGTGCTCACCTGTTCAAGCGGGATACGCACGAAGAACACGGTCTTTCCCGGCCGGGTTTCGAATTCAATGAGGCCGCCGTGTCGACTGATGAGCTCCTGCGCCGCGGGCAAGCCGAGCCCCGTTCCTTCCGGGCGGCTGGTTACGAGCGGGTAGAACACCGAGTCCTGCAGGTCCGGAGGTATGCCCGGGCCATCGTCTTCAATTTCGATCGTGGCGATTACTCTGTGGTGGATCTCGCCGATAGTGAAATTCGTTACAGCGCGGCTGCGCAGCGTAATGGTGCCATGGCCATCAAGCGCGGTTGCTGCATTTTGTACGAGATTCAAAAGTGCCTGGACCATCTGGTCGCGATCAAGATCAATCATCGGCAGGCCCGGATCGTAGTCTCTGCGTATCGATAATTGTTTCTGATCTTCGGATTCGATTATTCGAATCACGTACTCAAGTAGTTCGTGCACATTGACTGCTTGCTTTTTCGGGGGGCCGCCCGGACCAAGCAAGGTGTCGACCAGGCCGGCGAGCCGGTCTGTTTCGCTAATAACCACGTCGGTGTACTCACGCTGTTCGGCATCGTCCAGCTGACGCTCGAGCAATTGGGCGGCGCCTCGTATACCACCCAGTGGGTTTTTTATTTCGTGGGCGAGCTGCCGAATCATCTGGCGGCCGGCACCGTGCTGAATGAGCAGGGCGTTTTCGCGGCTGATCTGGTTGCGCCGGGTGACGTCCGTGATTTCGACGAGCAGGGCTGCATCATCGAGGTCGATGGGTGACACACGGCAGTCAACGATACGCTCATGCGAGTGCACCTCGGTCGGCGCAAGGCGCATTTCATTCGCGTAGCGATCGCCGGTTGCTGCCACACGGCCGAGTATTTCACGCAATTCGGGTTCGTCATCGACCAGCTGCAACAGCGACTGGCCGTGCGCTCGTGTACGGCTGATTCCGAGGAGATTTTCTGCGGCGGGGTTCACGTCGACAATCAGCAGGCTGTCGTCAAGCAGGATGACGCCCGAGCTCAGGCTGTCCAGAATGTTGCGGGAGTTCTTGTGTAGCGCTCCGTCGCCGGAGTCACCGCTTTTTACCTCACGCTGCTCTGTTGCACGTAGAAGCGGTTCGGGCGCGTGCGAATCATCATCTTGCCCGTCTCGTCCAGGACTTCGGCCTGCAGGTTGTGCACTCCGCGCCAAACTTCCTCCAGCTGGAAGCTGGTTCCGCTGACCGTCTGCGGGTTGCCGTCGAAGTAAACCCGGACCTGGTGCCCGGGCTGTAACGCCGGGCTCAGTGCCAGCGATACGTTCAGGACGCCCTCTATGTTCCATAGCGTTTCTTCGGCGCCCGGTGTAGCAACTTCGAAGCTCTCGTATTGGAACGGGCCGGTATCTTCGGCTGCGCTGGCATCATCAGTGGTTGTTGTTGAGGCCCTGCGTTGCGGCGCGAAAGAGCCGCTCCGGTTTGGCGCGTCGATAACAATTCGCTTCGCGCCAGGATGCGGCCGATCGGAGTAATGGACCACGCCCTCCTCATCCGTCCACATGTAGGTGTCGGCCACGGCGGCGTTGGCCGCCAGCATGGCGATAAGGATGAGAATCGGTCGTATTTCCATACAGTTAGCATAACAGCGCGAGTGTATTTCCGGCTAGTGACCGGACGGCAAAAAATGCCGCCCGGTTCACAGTTTTGGCCTTTAGAGGCTGTAATACATGTCGAATTCGACAGGATGGGTAGCCATACGCAGGCGCGTGACGTTATCCATCTTGAGGTCGACATAGGCGTCGATCAGGTCATCCGAGAACACGCCGCCGGCTTTCAGGAAGTCTCGATCCTCATCGAGCGCGCCAAGCGCCTCTTCCAGTGAGAATGCGACCAGCTTGAGGTCTTTCTCTTCCTCGGGCGGCAGGTCGTAAAGATCTTTGTCCATGGCGTCGCCCGGGTGGATCTTGTTCAGAATACCATCCAGGCCGGCCATCATCAGCGCAGCGAATGCCAGGTACGGGTTCGCTGTGGAGTCCGGGAAGCGAACCTCGATGCGGCGACCCTTCGGGTTGGCGATGTACGGAATACGAATCGACGCAGAGCGGTTACGTGCCGAATACGCCAGGATTGTCGGTGCCTCGAATCCCGGAACCAGTCGCTTGTAGCTATTGGTCGATGGGTTCGTAAATGCATTCAGCGCTTTCGCATGTTTGATCACGCCGCCGATGTAATACAGCGCCGTCTCGGAAAGTCCGCCATAGCCATCGCCGGAGAACAGGTTTTCGCCGTTCTTGAAGAGCGACTGGTGAACGTGCATACCGTTGCCGTTGTCGTTGACGAGCGGCTTGGGCATGAACGTTGCTGTCTTGCCATACGCGTGTGCAACATTATGCACAGCGTATTTCATGATCTGGACCTCATCCGCCTTCTTCACCAGGGTGTTGAACTTGGTGCCGATTTCGCATTGACCGGCCGTGGCGACCTCGTGGTGGTGAACCTCGGTCATCACGCCCAGGTCCTCAATCGCAAGACACATTGAACCGCGAATATCGTGCAACGAATCAACCGGCGGCACAGGGAAGTAGCCACCCTTGACCGTTGGACGGTGGCCGGTGTTACCTTCCTCATAGCTTCGGTCGGTGTTCCACGCGCCCTCTTGCGAGTCGATCTTGTAGAACGCGCCCTGCATGGTGTCGTCCCACGCCACGTGGTCGAAGATGAAGAACTCGTTCTCGGGACCGAAGTACGCGGCATCCGCTATGCCGGTCGACTGCAGATAAGCCTCGGCACGCTGCGCCAGCGATCGCGGGCAACGATCATAGCCCTGCATCGTTGCCGGTTCGACGACGTCACAACGCAAATTGAGTGTCGGCTCATCGGGGAAAATATCGACGACAGCGGTTGCCGGGTCCGGCATCAGGATCATGTCCGACTCGTTGATGCCCTTCCAGCCTGCGATCGACGATCCGTCGAACATTTTGCCGTCTTCAAACAGATCTTCATCGATCGTGTGTGCGGGGACGGTTACGTGTTGTTCCTTGCCAATCGAGTCCGTGAAACGAAAATCGACAAACTTGACCTCGGCCTCTTCGATCAGGGCCATTACATCTGCGGCGCTCATGGGTTTCCTCCAGTGCTCATGCATTCGAAAAAAGTAGCCGCCTTTGGCGACCCGTTGGCTTTTCTGGTTGCATGAAGTGTGCCAAAACGGGGCACGGGATAAGCCGTTGTTTTTTCGGTAATTACTCGTGTCAGCACGGCAAAATCTGCACCACATTGGTGCGCCGCCCCAACACAGCGCACTATTTTAGTGCATTCCTGCCGTGGGCGCATGCCTTTCTGGCCGCCCGTTCAGCCGCAAGCCGCGCCGCGCGCCGCTTCTGTGGTCCTTTTGGGAACGAAACTCGTTATACTTCGCGCCTTCGACCCCACCGTGACACCCGAATGAACAGCGAAACATCGCCGACAGCGATGAGCTTCCAGGACCTGATCCTCAAGCTCCAACAGTACTGGGCAGAACGCGGCTGCGTCATCATGCAGCCCTATGACATGGAAATGGGTGCCGGCACATTTCATCCGGCGACCTTTCTGCGTGCGGTCGGCCCCGAGCCCTGGTCCGCAGCCTATGTTCAGCCGAGCCGGCGACCGACCGACGGCCGCTACGGCGACAATCCGTTTCGGCTGCAGCATTACTACCAGTACCAGGTCGTCCTCAAGCCGTCGCCGGACGATATCCAGGAGATGTACCTGGGCTCGCTGAGGGCAATCGGCATCGATCCGACCGTACACGATATTCGTTTCGTTGAGGACAATTGGGAGTCGCCTACGCTCGGCGCGTGGGGTCTCGGTTGGGAGGTTTGGCTTAACGGTATGGAAGTTACGCAGTTCACGTATTTCCAGCAGGTCGGCGGCCTCGAGTGCCGCCCGGTGACGGGCGAGATAACTTACGGTCTCGAGCGTCTTGCAATGTACCTGCAGAACGTACAAAGCATTTTCGATCTCGTTTGGACGGATGGTCCGCTCGGCCGCATTACTTACGGTGATGTCTATCACCAGAATGAGTACGAGCAGTCCAGGTACAATTTTGAAGAGGCCGACGTCGATACGCTGTTCCACGATTTCGACCACGCCGAGCACGAGTGCGAAAGACTCATTGAGCTTGGCCTCGCGTTGCCGGCTTACGAACAAATGCTGACCGCGTCGCACACTTTCAATCTTCTCGACGCGCGACAGGCGATTTCGGTCACCGAAAGGCAGCGCTTCATCCTGCGCGTGCGCACGATGTCCCGCTCGATTTGCGACGCGTATTACGCGAGTCGTGAAGCGCTCGGTTTCCCAATGGTGGCCTCGGTTGCGAAGGGAGCGGCATCATGAGCCGGGCGGACGACTTTCTCGTAGAGATCGGCACGGAAGAGTTGCCCCCAAAGGCGCTGCGATCTCTCATGGACGCCTTCGGCGAGAACCTCGCTGCCGGCATCAACGATGCTCGACTATCGCACGGTGATGTGCACACATTCGCAAGTCCGCGCCGTCTTGCCGTACTCGTGAAAAAACTTGCCGGGTCGCAGGACGACCGCAAGATCGAACAAAAGGGCCCGCCGGTGTCCGTTGCGTTTGACGCTGACGACAGGCCGACGCCGGCCGCCACCGCGTTTGCGGCGAAGTGTGGCGTTTCTGTAGACGAGCTTGATCGCGTCCAGACAGACAAGGGCGAGTGGCTCACTTACGAAAGCGTGGAGCAGGGCAAGACCGCATCCGAACTGCTGCCAGACATTATTGAGCGGGCGCTTGCCGCGCTGCCAATTCCGCGGCGCATGCGCTGGGGGGCCGGCGATGCGGAGTTCGTGCGGCCGGTGCACTGGATTGTTCTCTTGCACGGCGAGGACGTCATCGATGCTTCGATCATGGGCATTGCTTCCGGGCGAGAGTCGTACGGCCATCGCTTCCATTCATCGGGGCCGATTTCGATCGCCTCACCTGGCGATTATCTCGGCGCGCTCGAGAAAGAGGGCTACGTCATCGCCGACTTCGTTCGTCGTCGCGACATGGTCCGGGACGGCGTTGAAGCCGCTGCGGAGCGGGCCGGCGGTCACGTTGTGGATGGCGAGTCCCTGTACGACGAAGTCGCGTCGCTGGTCGAGTGGCCAGTTCCGATCGTCGGCGGGTTCGAAGAGCTTTATCTCGACCTGCCGCGCGAAGTGGTCGTTTCAACGCTGACCGGCCATCAGCGCTATTTTCCGGTCGCCGATGACAACGGCAAGCTGCTGCCGCATTTCGTGACAGTGGCAAACCTGGAAAGCAAGGACCCCGAACAAGTCATTGAAGGTAATGAGCGAGTTATTCGCCCGCGCCTCGCTGATGCCGCGTTTTTCTGGGACAGCGATCGCAAGAAGACGCTCGCAAGTCGTGAAGAGGCGCTGCGCGATGTCGTATACCAGCGCGGCCTGGGAAGCGTGTTCGACAAGAGTCACCGTACCGGCCGTATTGCAAGCTGGCTCGCCGGCGAGCTTGATGCAGACGCGCAAACTGTCGAGCGCGCTGCGGCGCTGGCCAAATGTGACCTTGTCACTGGTATGGTTGGCGAGTTTCCGGACCTGCAGGGAATCATGGGGCGTTATTACGCAATGGCCGGCGGTGAGTCGGGCGCCGTAGCCGACGCGATTGCAGAGCACTATCAGCCGCGCTTCGCGGGCGACGAATTGCCTGCCTCGGAGGCCGGACAGATTCTCGCGGTGGCCGAAAAGCTCGACACCCTTGCCGGCGTCTTCTCGATCGGCAAGAAGCCCAGCGGCAACCGGGATCCGTTTGGATTGCGTCGTGCCGCGCTCGGCGTTGTGCGCATCCTTATCGAATGTGGCATCGATGTCGACCTGAAAGCGCTGATCGCTAAGGCCGTCGAGGAGCAGCCGCAAGGCAAAATTGGCAACGACCAACTGGCGGCAGACGTGTACGGCTTCATTACCGAAAGGCTAAGGCGCTACTTTCTTGATCGTGACTCGGGCCTTCGCACCGAAACATTCGATGCCGTCATGATCCGGCAACCTGCGTCACTCGTTGATTTCGACCGGCGCCTGGCCGCGGTGCAGACTTTTGCGCGGCTTGACCAGGCCGAAAGCCTGGCTGCGGCAAACAAGCGCATCGCCAACATCCTGCGCAAGGCCGGCGACCCGGAGGGGCTCAAGGTTCGAACCAAGCTGCTCGAGCTCGAGGCCGAGCTGGTGCTATACAACGCCCTGAACAACTCCCGCGAAAAGGTCCGCCCAATGCTCGAACAGCGTCGATATGCGGAGATCTTGAACGAGCTTGCTGATTTACGCGACCCGGTTGACCGCTTCTTCGAAGATGTCATGGTCATGGCGGATGACGAAGCCGTGAAAAACAACAGATTGGCGCTTTTAGGCGAACTTCGAGCGCTTTTCCTCGATGTTGCCGATATTTCGCGTCTTTCCATAGGCTGACATGACTGGGCGACTCGGGCCAAGGGGCCTTCTGATTCTCGATCGGGACGGCGTCATCAACCGGGACTCGAGGGACTTCGTGAAGTCCGCGTCCGAGTGGGTGCCATTACCAGGCAGCATCGATGCGATCGCCTCACTTAGCGCCGCCGGGTTTACTGTGGCCGTGGCCAGCAACCAGTCCGGACTGGCCCGCGGCCTGTTCGACCGCAACGCCCTGCGCGCCATGCATCGCAAGTTGCGGCGCCTGGTGTCAGCAAGGGGCGGTCATGTTGACCGGATCGTTGTTTGTCCGCATGGCCCGGACGATGGCTGCGCTTGCCGCAAGCCCGAGCCGGGCCTGTTAACGCGACTTGCACACTATTACGGCACCTCGCTTGACGGCGTTCCCGCGGTCGGGGATTCGCTGCGTGATCTTCGGGCCGCCGCCGCGGCCGGCGCAACGCCGATTCTCGTACGCACGGGAAACGGCAAAAGGGTCGCGACACAGCTGCCGAAGAGCCTGCGATCCGTGCCGGTCTTTGATAACTTGGCCGCTGTCGCCGACGAGCTTACAAACAGATGATTGTGATACGCGCGCTGCGCTCGCTGTTGTTCCTGATCTTTGGTGCCACAACCGCCGCCATGGTCTCCACCTGCTTGCTGCTTTTGTTCTGGGCGCCGCACTCCTGGCGCCTGGGCCTCACCGCGCGTTACTGCAAGATGCTGCTCTGGGCCGGCGATTTCTTCTGCGGCATGAAGGTCGTGCTGGAGGGCGAGGAAAACATTCCGGACGAGCCCAGCGTCATCATGATCAAGCACACGACAACGCTCGAGACCTATGGACACGTGGCATTCTTCCCGCGCACCGCGTGGGTCGTAAAACGCGAACTCATCTGGGTGCCGATAGTTGGTTGGGCCATGGGCTTGGTGATGCAGCCCATAGCAATCAAGCGAAGCGCCGGACGGGCCTCGGTTAAGCAAGTAATCAGTCAGGGTAAGGAGCGACTC
>Ga0316192_10003783_pt1 | contig 11002 bp, 12 predicted proteins | sample MerIslwburrow_MG_FD_204931 | JGI IMG/M metagenome (GOLD analysis project Ga0316192, IMG submission 204931) | Coastal sediment microbial communities from Maine, United States - Merrow Island worm burrow | ecosystem: Environmental > Aquatic > Marine > Coastal > Sediment | place: USA: Maine...
TGATTGGATAATATTAAATTATATAGGCTATAGATTAACTTGAAATATCCGCGTTATTAGAATTATGCACTTTTTAATACCTCTATTAATGAGTTTTTATTTATGGGTTTTTCTACAGCCTCGTTAGTTGCAATTGGTAGCTATCGTCAGAATGTGACTGCCGGTAGCCAGTGGCTACCGGCAGCAGATCTTCACCTGGCAGTTCTGAAGAAACTTATTGCGCGAGATAGTCTGCGATCGCCTGGGTCTCTTCCGGCGTCAGGCTGATGCTTCCCATGCCACCGCGATTGTTGTTAATGGCAGTTGTTATTTGGCTAGCCGTCCTGCCACGCATGCCGGATGCGCTATGGCAACCGCTGCCAGTGCAGTTGTTTAGATAAAGTGCCTGTCCGTCCAGCCCGGTACCTGGACCAGGGGGTACGGCAGGCGGCTGATCGGGGGAAGGCGGAGTCGTTCCGCCACAACTGTGGTCTTCGTCATCGTCATCATTGCTGTCGTGGTTGCCGTCATGATCATAATCATCATCATGATAGCCATCACGGTCATCATCATCGTCATGGAAACCGTCATGATCTAGATCGTCATCGTTATAGCCGTCAGCGTCACAGTCATCACCGAGTGCGTCATTGGTATGATTGGGGTCGTTATCCGGATTGGCGTCAATGTGATCCGGCAGTCCGTCGCCATCACGATCATTCGAGCGTTTCACGTGGTCATCATCATAGGCATTCGGGACACCGTCATCGTCATGATCCTGGGGATCGACCGTACCGCTGTGATAGTGGTAGCCGCCATGGTCCTGATCATCCCAGTCGTTGACATCATCGTCGTCCACATCGGACTGTGACAGCGGGTTTCCGGCGCCGACGTCATCCAGTATCAGCGGCTGGTCGAGCACACCATCACCATCAAGATCATCATCGGCCGCCTCGTTGCGACCCATGTGTAGCGGGACGTGACCAAGCTCTACCTTCTCTCCGTTGTCCAGCATCAGGCGTGTGCGCACCCTGCCGGATGAATCGCGAAAACCTATCGGCGTAACCACCTTGTCAGGCGTGCCCTCACCAGTGACCATCACCATGTGAAAGCCCACGCCCGCGGGCGCATTCAGGGTAAAGGGATGCGCAGCGGTGCCATTATTCGTCGATGTAACTGCGTAATACGAGCCATTGTCTCCAAAGGCTTCGATCACGGTTCCCGGCACTGTCCCACTCACGGAAGCACCCCCTAAAGACGCACTGCCGCCACCCCCGCTATCACAGGCAGACTGAATGATTGCAAGTACGGCAACACTGATTAAACGACGCTGGTTCATGATTTCCTCCCGGTATTTTTATAAATGGGAATATAATCCCAATTGATAAAAATAATAACCTGCATGCTGACAGCATGTCAAGCTTATGCAGGCGAGCCAGGACTCAGCGAAAAGTAAAGGGTCGGAAGGAGTTGATCGTATTAATCGGGGTCAGACTGCCTTCAAATTAAGGAGATAGAAAAACCAGAGCCTGGGGATGACGAGGTCCTGATAATCCATGCAGCTGAAGCAACCAAGGCAGACTGTGAACCCCGGAGCTTCAATTTCGCGGTGAAATGGTTTTGATAAATAGCAGGATAAATAGGGTCAGAGAGCAATTGTTTCTAATATTAGTGTTAATTGCTTTTGGACCCGGTTTATTCGAGGTTGAGCCTGGACAGGCAGGCAAATACAGTTGAGTTGTTGAAGATTGACTAGAACCGGAATGGCTGACTATACTTTAGTTTACATAGAATCAATAAGTTTACTCTAATACTTAACTAACAATATGAGGTCATTATGGCTGATATACAAGAACGTAGAAGTGCGCCACGCATCGACTGTTACTCTCGCTCTAGTGCTGATGAAAATGTTGAGCACGGTATGGTGATCGATATAAGTGAAACTGGCGCTTGTCTGCTGATATCGAAAGATACACCTCTATTTAAGGATATAAATCCAGAGCAGTCAGCGAGTAGTTATGGTTGTTTACGTCTTAATATCTTCCACCCTGATTACTCTTTAGAAAATGGTTTAAATATAAGGGCTAATATAGCCTGGTTGGATCATGAATACTCGAAGGATCGCCTGAAACTTGGTGTTCACTTCGCTGAAATGGATGATGCTAAATCAAACTATGTTGCTAAGTTTATTGACTGGATACAAAAGGAAGATAATTACTTTTTACATACTGAAATAGAGAAATGCTAGAGATCAATACTGATATATAAGATAAAAGGGGGCAGATTAATTTTCAAGCTTATAAAAAAACTGTCCCCTTTAATCCGCAGGGTGCTTCAGGAAAGCATTATGTGTAATAGTCAGGATTTCATCTGACAGTCAGTGTCGTATTACCCAAACCCGGATTAAGAAAATTTTGTCAGTACAGCCTGGATTGGCTTTATAGAAAAGGTTATAGATATTTACTCTCGCAGAGGCGCAGAGGACGCAAAGAAAGATGAATAGAAGATACTTTCTTTGCAAAAAATACATGATACCTCTGCGTTCTCTGCGCCTCCGCGAGAAAACAGGATGTTAAACCTCTGACATCTGCTGGTTTATCGGCCAAGCGAAATCTTGCAGCAACTGTCAGATTAAGTCGGAACCAGTACACATTATGCATTGGACAAAGTCGTTTGACTGAATCGAAACCTATTCAGAACTTGCTGGATACGATTCCCCAAATAGGGCGTGTGGAATGGATCGAGATCCGGCTCTCGCGAGGAGAGCCAATGATTGCTCTTGAGTCTGTTCCATAAAATGTGCCGGAGTGATTTAAATTAAATCACTCCGGCACATTTTATCCGCTAATAGAACTATATGAGTCATTTAAACCTGTGCGCATAATACTTTTACTGCTTTTGATATTAGTGAATACCGTAAGTTGTGCCTCTTATCCTGTCAATCAGCGTTATCGGGGTAATTATACATTGGGTCATGAAGTTAACATGTTTTGCCCAGAAATCAATTCGCAGTGTTATTGGTTAAGTCCTGATACTGACAAACAAGTCCGAAATCAACTAAAGCAGATCTATCAGGGAAAGTCGCCGGGCCTTTACAAACCAGTTTGTGTAATCATCACAGGTGAAATCGACAAAGATTCAAAAAGAACGGGTTTTGCTATCGACACAGACGGCCTGATTAAAATCACTCAGGTATACGGCGATTGTGTTTCGAGTAAGGTGGTCACTCAAGGTGATCTGCAGCATCATAGATGGGTGCTAACGACACTTGATAATAAGGCTATAAAAATAAAGGACTGGCCATTGCTGCCAGTACTTGACTTCGGTCAGCGCTTGTTTGTTGAAGGAAGTGATGGTTGTCGACAATTTAGTGGCTTTGCGAGATTAACTGGCGAATCTATTGTTTTTAATGAATTTGAATTCAATAATAACCAATGTGGAACTGATGATTCTCATTCGGGATTGTTTTTAATTGCAGGAGTCTGGAGAGTCAGTATTAAAGATTCACGATATTTAATTCTGGAAAACAGTGACGCATCGTTGATGTTTGCGCGTGATGACTGGCGATGAGGAAATATAGGTGAAAAAATTCCCAACATATGAAAAAAGGGGAAAGATTTATTTTCCAGATAAATGGGATCAGAGAAAATCATGGGGTCAGACTCGATGATCTTCTTATATCAACGAAACATTAAAGGGGGCAGACCCCTGTATTCGGAAGAAGTGGAAAATAATAGGTGCCAGAGCAGCTTAGAGCATTTTTTTACCATGAAATGCAACGTTTAAGCAAAGGTAGGTTTTGTTGAATTAGAATTAAAGGGGGCAGGCCACGGATTCTGCTAGAGTTACGAGCGTTGCACATAGGTTAAAGGGTATAAAAACATGAACCACAAGCAAATCGCCATCGTGCTCATCATTGTCGGCATTGCGCTGGCGATATGGGGTTACAACATTTATGATTCGGCCGGCTCGCAGGTCAGCAGGGCACTGAGCGGCGATGCGCCGATCGAGGCGTGGGCGGCTATGATCGGCGGTGCGGTCTGTGCTGCATTCGGTTTCTACAAGTTGAAATAATCGTTGTTTAAATAAAGGGGCCTGACCCCTGTATTCAGTCATGCGACTCACCAATTTTTCAATAATACTGCTTGCCTGTTTTCCTATATGCCTGCTTAATGTAGGCATAATAAATTCAGTCTTTGCAGCACAGGAAAATACTAACGTAGTACTACAAAATGACCCACGAAATATCTCCGGAAAAGTAACGGATGTTATTACTGCTGCCGGTTTCACTTATGCCGAGGTTGACACCGGTAAAGAAAAAGTCTGGGCGGCAGGACCTGGCGTCACTCCGCTAAAAAAAGGTGACATGGTCGCATTCTCAGCAGAGATGCCTATGCAAAACTTTCACAGTAAATCCCTGGGACGTGATTTTTCTGTCATCTATTTTATAAAGCGTTATATTACTGATAAAGAAACATTACCTATTGCTGCACCAAGAGGTCTAATTCAACAGCAACAGGTAATCAAACCCACAGAGACTACACATGAAGGGACGCCCGGCGAGGTCAAGATTGGTGGCTACTTGCGCGAGGCGACGCTGGATGGGCTTAACGGGAAAACGAAAAAGTTTTCTGATTACAAAGGGAAGCCGCTTATCATCAATGTCTGGGCCAGTTGGTGCGGCCCTTGTCGGGCCGAGATGGGTTCGCTGGAGCGACTTGCGCAACGGTATAACGGAAAAGAGTTCAACGTCATCGGAATTTCGACAGACGACTATCGCAATAAGGCTGCGGCCTTCATCAAGAATACAGAAATCACCTTTGAGAATTTTCTCGACAGCAAGCTGTTACTGGAAAACATGCTGGGTGCGAATACGATTCCACTGACTATTTTTGTAGACGCTGATGGCCGTGTATTGGAAAAAGTTCGTGGGCCACGCGAGTGGGATAACCCTAAAATCATAGATGCGATTGGGAAAGTGTTTCACATCAAGTTGATGCATTAGTTTTGATGAGTAAAATAATTCATAAAAGGGGTCAGGTCCCTTTACCCAGTTTAAGTAAAATGAAATACAATGGGACGCTACACTTTTGATTTCCTACATCGTATATGCAGAAAATAATAGGGCATAGAGCACTTTTTTCATGGTATCAAACTTGAGGCCAAAGTAGAGGGGGTCGAAAATGAATCTACAAAATATTAGATCGTTCAAGCTGCTCAGTGTTATCACTTTTATTCTTCTCTTAACTTCCTGTGCAGCAGGTAATGCACAATTCACGCAGGAGAGTCCGGCGGGTTTTTGGTATGGTCTCTGGCACGGAATGATTGCGGTTATTAGCCTGATCATCCATGTATTCAATGAGAGTATCGTTGTCTATGAAATAGACAACATAGGTGGTTGGTACGATCTTGGGTTCCTGTTAGGCATTATGTGTATTTGGGGTGGTGGTTCTCACGCGACCTGTAAATCTGCTGCGGATAAAAAACATGAAAAAGAATGGGAAGAGATTGGCAATAAAGTTGAAATCAAGGTCATGCGTAAATTAAAAGAATGGGCCGAAGACGAAGAAGATATTGGAGCTGACAAAGATTGGCAGGAGATTGGCGAAAAAGTAGAGAAAAAACTGAAGCGCAAAATTCGTGAATGGGCAGAGAAGGACTAACCTGACCAAAGACTCAGCGGTGTCAGGTTAACAGAGAAATTAAAGGGGTCAGACCATGGAAACATGCGGAAAAATTGGATCAGAGAGCAATTGTTTCTAATGTTAGAGTGTGTGCTCTCTGACCCGGATTATTTTGTGATCGAAATCACAATCGCTGGAATTGACAGCGAAGCAGGCGGAACTCACACAGGGATTGTGCTTGGTTACCACTGGTAAAGTAAAAAAAGGGACGCTGGCTTTTTCTCAACTTTTCTCCCAATTATATTTAATTTATTAAATTAAGAGGCTGTGACAATCATGAGATTATTCAACATTGTTGTATTCCTGTCGTTGATAACCAGCCAGGTGCTTGTACACGCAGAACAAACAAAAGACCTGCGTGTTACCTCCAGCCCATGGTCACCCTATGTTAGTCGCGATCTCCCTGGTAATGGTGTTGCAGTAAGTATTGTTACGACTGTGCTAAAGCGCGCAGGTTATACATCGTCATTTTCACTACAGCAGTGGCCCAAAGATCTCGAAGGGACGCGTTTGGGTGAGTATGACGTTATCGCAAGCATCTGGTTTACAGATGAACGCGCCCGAGACCTTGTTTTCAGCGATCCGATTTTTGAAAACCGAATCAAACTATTGGTGCGCACTGACAACGATATAAAGATCTCTAAACCCGAGGCGTTGAAGGGGTATCGGGTTGGTGTGGTAGAGGATTACGCTTATACGCAGGGTGCTTACAGGGATTTGCCGATTGATATAGTCAAGGCGGGCACAATAGAAGAGAACCTGCAACGTCTCCTTGCTGGTGATATTGATATCGCCGTCGCAGATGAGCAAGTTGCGCTTTATACCTTGAATAACAAGATCCCCGGTGGTATCAGGCAGATTCGTTTTGCGCGTGATCCCCTGTCAACAAGGCAATTAAAAATCGCGGTATCACGCAAGCGTACCGATGCCAAACAGATTATTTCTGATTTTAACGCAGCATTACAGCAGATGAAGAACGATGGATCTTACCTGGATATTCTGCATCAGTTTCGTATCAGTCCATGAGTCTAAAGAAAAAACAGGGCTCAAAAATAGGGGGCAGAGAGCAATTGTTTCTAATATCGATGAATGGGGTCAGGTCTCTCATTGTGCATAAGCCTGATGAATGAAACATTAAAGGGGTCAGACCCACTGCTGTCCCACATACGCGTCATTCCCGCGAAAGCGGGAATCCAGTTACTTTCGGTGCATATACTAATCAATGACTTGCTAGATACCCGCTTCCGCGGGTATGACATTATTCTTGTTCTGTAATTTCATGTCCATTGGCAGTTCAAAGACATGAAATCACTGTAATAACAGTGTTAAACACATCCTGGTAACAATTATGTGGGACAGCAGTGGGGTCAGACCCCTTTATTCAGTCTAATAATAATCCCTCCGCGCCTTTTAATTTGCTACTTCCCGGACCATGAGCAAACAAGACCGAAACAAGTGGAATCAACGATACGCAGAGGGTAGCTATCACAAAAATAACCCTGTGACATTAGTGGAGGACTGGTTACCGAGATTACCCGTAGGTCGAGCACTGGATGTGGCCTGTGGCGCCGGGCGCAACTCTATATTAATGGCGCAAGCTGGATATCAGGTCGATGCGATCGATATTTCAAGTGAGGGTTTGAACCTGGCCAGAAAAAATGCTGAGAATCAGGGTCTCAGCATTAACTGGATAGAACAGGATTTGGATCAACCTTACCAGTTCGACACAGATTACGATCTGATCATCGTGATGTGGTACGTCAATCTTGGGCTCATCTCCAGACTGTGTGACTGCCTGGCACCGGGAGGTTATCTTCTCTGCGAGGAACATCTGATCACCGACCAGGAAGTGATCGGGCCGACCAGCTTAAACTATCGAGTAGCACCTGGCGATTTACGTGAAGCAGTATCAGGTGTTGATGTTTTATTGTACGAAGAATCGATTGAAACGAATTCCGATGGTGAGCAAGTCGCGAGTGCACGTGTGGTTGTTAAAAACGGAACAGAATTAAAGGGGTCTGACCCTGTTAATCGCAGGTTGGATCACAAAGCCATTATCCGTTGAAAATCCGCGTCCAACCCCGGTTGTCACCTTAGCTGGAAGATTCGCCATCATCAGTAATCCATAAGCGTTGCCACCCCGCATGGCCGAGGTGGCGCAAGGTCTCGATGTTTTTTTCATAGATCACGGCAGCGTCGGGAAAAGCGGCCACTGCGCGCGCGATGCTCGATTCTCGTAACAGGTGCAACATGGGATAAGGAGAACGATTGGTGCAGTTCTCGATATCATCCGGCCCCGCATCACCGAACTGATAATCAGGATGGAAGCTTGCGATCTGAAATTCCTCCGCCAGTCCCTGCTTAGACACAGCAGCCTCGGCCGCACGCAGAAAATGACTGTACTCGATAAACTCCGTCAGTACGCCAGGATGAATTAACAGCGTTGTCTCGCAAACGTCGGGGTCTGCATCATGCAAAGTGCGAAGTTCACTGGAGAGATCTTGCAGCAGCTCATCAGTGTACTGCGCGCCACTCACAACATAGCGCACCCGCTGATTCACGTGAACCGATTTGGCGAAGGGACACAGATTAAGACCGATCACGGCGCGTTCGAGCCAGGTTCGGGTGGCGGCGATAATCGCATCAGATTCGGCAGAGTGAAATTCAGTGGGCATAGGGAGGGGGAGTAAATGGGATAGTTAACTGCATTATGTCAAAAACCAGCTTTAATATCGCTTTATTACCTTAATTGACAAGATCCATGGTCGATTGGTTAAAAGTATGCTGAATATCGAGATTTACCGGCAAAAAGAGCCCTTATAGCGCCAGGCCGTTCCCTCCAGCGCCCAGGTAGGGTATAAGGGCGGCATGAAAATACCAAAACGACTCCAGCCCCTGATTGATGACGGCCTGGTGGATGAAGTCATCAGCCAGTTGATGAGCGGTAAGGAAGCCGCCGTCTATATCGTGCGCTGTGGTGCCGAGATCCGCTGCGCCAAGGTATACAAGGAAGCGAACAAACGCAGCTTCAAACAGGCCGTGCTCTACCAGGAAGGCCGCAAAGTGCGTAACAGCCGCCGTGCCCGTGCGATGGAGAAGGGCTCCAAGTTCGGCCGTAACGAGCAGGAACAAACCTGGCAGACTGCCGAAGTGGATGCGCTCTATCGTCTTACCCATGCCGGTGTACGCGTCCCGCAACCCTACGGTTGCATTGACGGCGTCCTGCTGATGGAGTTGATCACCGATGATGAGGGCAATGTCGCTCCACGCCTGAACGATGTCGCGATGTCCACGGAACAGGCGTTGCAGGATCATGCGGTTGTCATGCAGTACGTGACGCGCATGCTCTGTGCCGGGCTGGTGCACGGCGACCTGTCCGAATTCAATGTGCTGGTGGATGGAACAGGCCCGGTGATTATCGATCTGCCTCAGGCCGTGGATGCAGCGGCCAATAACAACGCCTGGAGCATGCTGGAGCGGGACGTTAACAACATCACCGGCTACTACGCACTGCACGCCCCCGAATTGCACGCTAGTCAATACGCCAAGGAAATCTGGGCGCTGTACGAAAACGGTGAGCTACACCCTGAGGTCGAATTAACTGGCCGGTTTGAAGACAGCGAGATAGCCGCCGACGTGGATGAGGTGCTGCAAGTCATCGAAGCCGCCCGGGACGAAGAACAGGAGCGCCTGGAACGACTGCGTGGAATGGTAGTGCCAGCCGTTCACGGAAGTTGAGCCGACACTTAGTAGCAGACATTCACCAAAATCATACAAACGGCAGAGTTCGACCAATAAGCGACGTTAAGCAATCCCTAAAATTGGCGGCAGTTAACAGACCGTAGTCGACCCGAAGCAGACACTCGCTACGGTGGTTTATACAGCTAAATGTAATAAGCTTATTATTACTGTTTATATTATTATAAAAGTATGGTTATTATATTTCGATAGGGCGTATATTAAAGACCTCTCTTACCTCCCTCCATTTGCTTTCACACAAATTCAGGCTGGCGAATGCTATTCAGCACGACCAACCAATCGATCAGGATAATTACTGTTTTGGCTGAATAAATAAGATTTCAAAATTATGGAGCGAGAAGGATATGTCCCGGTTAAGATGGTTATACGTGCTCGTCTTCCATAAGAGCGTCTTTCTAGTTTGTATTGCTGCAACATTATTCCAACCTCTATCTGTTCTTGCCTACGATCTGAATGCTTCTGTAGTGACTGAAGATAAGGGAATTTTTCACATAAAGATAAGCGCTATTATTGAGGCCCCTGCCGAACACATCAGAGAAGCACTTTCTGACTACACACATATCTATCGCCTGAGCTCCTCTATTATCGAGAGCGAGGTATTACCTTCAAGTAAAAAGGGCGAAAAAATGGTTAAAACAAGACTATTGTGTTGCAATTCTGTGTTTTGCAGAAAAGTTGATAGGGTTGATATTGTTCGCACCCTGCCTTCTGGTAACTTACAGGCTGAAATTGTTCCTCAACTTAGTGATTTCCGATCCGGCCTGGCTGAATGGAAAATCATACCCATGGGTGATCGAAGCGAACTTGTTTACGAAGCTAATCTCGAACCCGATTTTTATATCCCACCATTCGTCGGCACTTTTGTCGTAAAGAACAGCCTTGAGGATGAATTTATTACTACTTTCGATCGAGTCGAAAGAATTGCACGTTTTAATGCCAAAAGGGACTTGAACGAAGAATACTCTCTGGAAAAGGTTGTGTTAGACAAAACGGAACAGCCCTGTAACAAAAAGCTGAGCGCATGCCTGTAATGAGCTTGTTCTTGTCCTTCGTACTTTTAATTACTTCCCTGCTAATCGGCTGCACAACACAACAGGTCAGCTACCAGGAGGATGTTGAACCAATTCTGCAGAGTGAGTGCATAAAGTGCCATGTATCTCCCGATGGGGCCGGATATCAAGCCACTGGACTGGTAATGGATTCATACGAATCATTGATGAATGGAGCCTTTTATGGGCCAATAATCGTGGAGGGCGACAGCCAACGCAGTATTTTGAACATGCAGGTAGAAGGTCGTGCAGGTAATTGTCAGCGTATGTCTCATAATGAAAAGAGGGGATTGAGTAACGAACAAATCGAAACACTGAAAAGCTGGGTTAATCAGGGCGCTATTAATAACTAAAATTATCAATCAGTTCCTGCTTATATCTATCGCCATTTACGAACGACCGCTGTTGGCCTATTTTGTTGAAAAACTCGGTATTCGTATGAAGTTAGTGGCTGCGGCCAGCCATTTGGCAAGGGGTGATCTTCTTGATGTGCCATCATCTGTTCAGATGATGGGCTTTGTTGGTTAAATCGGT
>Ga0316192_10003784_pt1 | contig 11002 bp, 8 predicted proteins | sample MerIslwburrow_MG_FD_204931 | JGI IMG/M metagenome (GOLD analysis project Ga0316192, IMG submission 204931) | Coastal sediment microbial communities from Maine, United States - Merrow Island worm burrow | ecosystem: Environmental > Aquatic > Marine > Coastal > Sediment | place: USA: Maine...
TATTTCGTGCGACACAAGCACCAGACTGCGTTGTTAATCTATGATATATCAATCTCGATCCATATTTTTTGATTAAGTCATTTGAAACCTTTCTGGTATTATCCTCTGAACAATCATCCACAATTATACATTCAAACACTGCAAATGTTTGCTCCATTACGGAATTGACAGCTCTTGGCAATAATTCTGATCTATTTCTGGTTGTTATTATTGCTGATACCTTTCTCATTTATTTTACTAATTATAAATCCAATTGAAACTCCAAAAAATAAATTATAAATTGCATTTGAAGTTACAGCACTCGTAATTCCATTAATCGTAAACAAAAGAACTATATACACAAAAACAATTTCCTTTAATTGAATTTTTACTCTCCCTAAAAAGTATAGGACATACAAAAGCGCAGCTACACCAATCATTCCAAAATTTCCCCAAATATGAAGAAACAAATTGTCAGCAGGATTATAATTATGACTTTCAAAGTAAATTTGTGATACTCCTATGCCTCCTATTCCCCGACCAAATATCGCATTCCCATTCTCCATAATAAGACTAACTCCTTCAGGCCACACTCTATACATTCGATCTAAAAAAGAATATATTGCAATAAAAATTAGTTGGTTCTGCGTGAGAAATATATATAATAATATATTCGAGAATAGGACCACTATGGCACTTATAATAAACGAGGCTAATGGAACGTAATGAATTATATTCCTAAACCTTTCATAGAGTAAAATACAACATATTGTTGCAAAATACGCTAAGAAAACACCTTTCATGGTTGTTAATAAAAGAACAATTACAGTAATTATAATAATTAAAAAATTTCTATAATTTGATTTATATTTAAGTATTGAGAATAATGAAAATACGGCAATATTAATAGCAACTGCACTTGCACCTCGAGTAAATCCAACCAATCGTCGAAATTCTGTACCATATGCATTCCAAGAACGTGAGGTTTCAATATCAATATTTCCAATATTGACAGTATGTCCTTCCCATGGGAAATAAATAAAATAATTCATCAATACGCCACCAACAGAAACTATCCAAAGTGAGTAAATAAATGTTTTTGAAATCTTTATTTCATCTTGCTCATAAAAATAATAGATAAAATATCCGGCAAATAATGGCAAAAACAGTTTAACGCCAAACAAGACTAAATAGATATTGGGTAAATTAATTAGTCCCCATAAAAATTGAATGATAAAAATAAAAAATAATATAAGATCTCCTTTTCTGATTTTTAATTTGGTTGCAACAACAATCAAATACAGGAAAATTATTACTATAAAAGAAAGGTCCCTAATGTAAAAAAGACTTTCAAGGCCAACAAGGCTAAGTACATAAAGTAATAAGCCCCCAAACGTCTCAGTGACCAAATAAAAATAAAGAAAAAATAGCGCTATCGAGGAAAGTTTAACTTTCATTCATTATTCAAATTGATAATAAATTACAATAATAATTTATATTTTATATTAATAAGACTAGGGACAAGCATCCTTTTCCCAAAGATATGATAAATACAAATGAAGGTTTCAAAGATTTTAATAGTAATAGTTGATCTTCCAGTCGGGAAGATCCCTTCTAATATCATCTCATTAAAACTGTATTATATAAATACTTTAAGGTTTTAATTTTTAATCTGGATTTCATGGTATTTAATTACACATAATTTGACGTATAATGTCAATTTTACCTTATTCAATATGTTCGAAAATGAATTTTAATGCCAAGTCAGAGCTTTTGCCAAAATTATCTGTTCCAATAACATCATTGTAGTATTTTGCTCTTTCTACAACATTAGGTTTGATGTCTATTATTGAATTTAAAAAATCCTTGAGTTTATCTTTATTCTGCACATAATCAACCAAACCATTTTTAACAAACCCATAATAATCCGTAATATTTGAATCTGCTAATTTAAAATATATAGAAACTACATTCATTATTGTAGCTTCAAGATGGATATTGCTATCCCCACTTATCAAGAAATCAATTTTATTTAAGAAGGAAAATGAATCTTCTATTTTTGAATCACTAATTTTTATATTATCTATATCATTCAAAATTCTGTTATCTAATGGATGAGGTCGTACATAAAGAGCTTCGTAAGCAAAATTCATTTGTACATAAAAAATTAAATCTTGTAGATTCTTTATATTGTCAGTAGTGTTATATGCAATTCCAATGGCTCGAATTTTATTCCTGGTATTTATCTGGTTAATATATTTGTCAAATTTGGGAATACCAATAAACTTTACTTCACCTTTAATTTCCTTTATTTTACTAAGCTTATCAAGCGCATCTTGGCCTTCTAATAACGATAGTGAAAATTCCAGAGGAGGAAAATATTCACTAACTGAAGCATGTTGAATATATATTGTCTTAATCTTAAGAGAATTGGCGGCTACTAATAAAGCTCTGCAAACTATCACATGATCATTTGAAAATATTATTGAATTTGGTTTTTGCTTTTTTAATATTCTAATTGATTCAAAATAATAACCGGGTACATTAAATGTAAGATCAAAATACTTAAGGAAATACGCCCTCTTTTTTGAATACACTATAATATATAATAGAAAAAAGGGGAATAAAATATCATAAATGAATTTGTATTTATAATAAATCGGAGTAAGCATCATTTTATATTTTTCGCTATCATCAATAGATATTTTTGGATAGAGAAAACTAAATTTCCTTGAATTTTTTTTTAAAAATGCGAGAGATTCATAGTTGTTATTTGAAATGATAAATATCCAATTTTTGCCAATATGATGAGTATCATGAGGTCTAATAAAAAATAAAATATCTTTGAGTGTAATTTTTAAAATTTTAAATATTTTTTTAAATAAGGATTTTGGTGAAATTGTTTCACGCATTTCTGGAGAAAATTTTTCAATTAATCCGCCGGAATATATAAAAAAAATATTTTCGAAATCCTTAATCATTATTAATTAAAATTTTCCAAATTTTAAAAATAATCCCCCCTGATATTACTATGATTAGAAAAGCAATTAACCTAATAAAGATACTCTGTTGAGCAATTGAAAAACCAGAAATTGGCAAACAAACTAACATTGAAAGTACTACAAATAAGAAAACAATTGATCCTTTATAGTTAATTGAAAATTTTCTCTCCACAACAATTGAAAATATTATGGCACTAGCAATTCTTGATATTAAACTAGCCATTCCAGCCCCTACTAATTGAAATTTGGGTATCAAAATGAAATTTAACACTATGTTTAATAGTGCAACTGTACCAGTCAAAAATGGAATAATTTTTGTGCCTTTGCCTTCTATATTATAGAAAAGGCCAACTGAGTAAAAATAATATATACCATTAAATACAAATGCAAATGATAAGTAAGGGATTATTGTCCATGCTTCAAAATATCGATCATCAAGAATTATTTTACATATTTCCTTTGAAAATAAGGAAAGAAAAGACCCGATCAATACATATCCATAAATAATGATTTTATAAAAAAAACGAATCTGTTGAATATTGTTTTTCTTAAAATTATCATGAAACCAAGGAACAAAAGCTTGATTTACTGCAGTAGAAAGGATATATATTATATTCCCAAATTGAAAACCTATGTTATAAATACCAACAGAGGATATGTTAAGTAGTTTATTAATAATTAACCGATCAGCAAATGTAGAAATACTCACTGATAAATTGTGAGGAATAATTGGTAATGAATACTTCAGGGATTTTTTTAGAATTGGAATATCAATCCCAATTTTAACTTCTCTTTTAAATTTAATAAAAGAATAAAAGAATAAAATTATGCTTGCCGAGAGTTGTCCTATCAAAATAGACAAGGCTTGCATATTTAACACAACCAATAAAACAAGTGTTATTGAGATGTTTATTGTAAAAAAAAATAAATTATTTAGGGAATATTTTGATCCTATTTGTCGTGCCTGGAGTGAGGTTTGATATACAATATATGATGAGTAAAAAAATAAATAGGTTATTGATATAGCTAAATAAGGATAAAAATCAACATCGTCAATCAAAGAAGTAATTAGACTACTTTTTAAAGCAAAGATCAATCCAGAAATGATAAGAGAATTTAGCAATACAAAGGAATAGATGGTCCCAAAAACTTTCCTAATATATTGCTGGTCTCCTTTATATTCATGATAGAATCTATTTATTGCCCCATTTAATGACATTAAATAAATTGGACTTAGTAGAGCAATAAATGCGGTAGTGATGCCAATAATCCCGTATTGTTCCGGACTCATATACTTGGTATATAGAGGGATTAAAAGAAATAATATTCCTTTCTGGAAAAAAGAAGTTATGCTATAAAAAATTGAATTTTTCGCAACTTTTTTGATCGACATGTATTCAAAATTTCATGCTGTTTATGATAATTTAAACAAAATATAATTTATTTAAACAAATATGTTTATTCTATCTTCAAATTGCATGAGTAATATTAAATATTAGTATTATTAGATTGGCTATATATAATGCAATTTTTGTAAAAAGGTTTTTACGTTTCTAAAACGTTATTTTTAACATAGGAAAGTATAGGTTATGTTAATTTATGTTACCAATAATTATAAAGAAAAAATATATAGAGGTTTACTTCTTGTCTCAAACAAATGCAATTATTTGAGATTTTGAATATACTCCTCAATTACGTTTAGAACTTTTTCCGGACCAATGATTTTTTCTACAAATTCCCGAAAAACACCTTCTCCTCCTTTTTTCTGTAACCTGATTTTAGAAAATTTTTGGATATAATCTGGAGCATCTGAGGGAGTAGCACTAATTCCTACATTTTTTAATAACTCAATATCATTAAAATCATCTCCAATATATGCAATCTGTGAGAGATCTATTTTTAATTTAATAGATAATTCCTTAACTATTTTTAATTTATTATTTACGCCAAGATATAAATAATCAATTTCAAGTTTTTTAGCTCTATTCCTTACAATCTCAGTATCTTCTCCTGTTATTATTCCAACTGGGATCTTTAAATATTTACATATTAAAACTCCAGCACTATCTTTTGTGTTGAATTTTTTCAACTCGTTTCCAAAATTATCATAGTACATACCACCATCGGTCCATACTCCATCAATATCGGACAAAATCAATTTGGGAATCATTTTTTGTTCTTGATTAAATCTTTTTCATATATAATTTCATTAGCTGGTAAAGCCCTTTTCAGTTGCCTTCCAATAATACTGTCCATTTCAGACCATTTATAACCATCACCAGGTGACAATAAGTGAATATCATTTATAGTTAAAATAGCACCAGCATTTAACTTTTTATTAGTTGCAATTGATCTTTCCAATTTATTTTTAGCTTGATATACTGATTTGTTGATACCAATGTCTTCACTACCCATAGATAATTCTAAATTCCGAATGTCCCTGACCATTCTAAAAATCCCATCTGGGCCTAAACTACCTGAATGATCTGTACCCTTCATATTTCTATCCAAGGTAATATGCTTTTCAATTATTTTAGCACCTAAAGAAACCGCTGCAATTGGAGTGGCGATTCCAATAGTATGATCTGAGTAACCAATAATATAATTTGAATAGTTTTTTTTGAGCCACGATATTGTTTTTAAATTAACATGTTTATATTGGGTTGGATATTCTGAAACACAGTGTAGTATTGAAATATTTTCATGATGCTTAGTTATAATATTTAATGCATCATCAATTTCCTTTTTCCCACCCATTCCTGTAGAAAGTATAATTGGAATATTTGTTTCAGACAAAGCAGATAATAATGGTAAATTGGTTAAATCACGCGATGCTACTTTTAATTTATCAGGATAAAATTTATTAAAAATGGTAAAACATCCTGTAGCACAAATTGTCTCTACAAATTCCAAATTTTTTTTCTTGGTATATTCGTATAATTCATGATGTTCCCCATCATTTAATTCTAAAAATTTTCTATGTTCCCCATACGTTATACCAAAAGAATTTGGGGAATCATATGGTTTATTCATCATTGAGGTGGTCAATTCATTATTAAGATCTCTCTTAGTAAATTTAACCGCATCCATTGGTTGTAATTTCTGGCCAAATAATTTGTCAATAATTGGCCGTGAAGCAATATCAATTAATAATTTTGCATTGTTAATTGAACCATTATGATTTTGTCCAATCTCTCCAATTATATATGTCATCTATTTATGGTATTTCTTAATTTGGTTCTTCATTACGGGTATAATATCATTTCTGCTTTTCAATAAATTGATTACATTTTTATAATTAATGTCTAAGTTTTTTTTAATTAATTCACCATATATGCTTTTTCCTAATTCAAAGTCAACAATATCATCTATTGTAAGCCGAATAAAATTATTTTCATATAATATATTCGGTATATCAATTAAATTAATGCTAAAGAGATCTGGGTGCTCATATAGATAATTAGTGACATGTTCTCTATATTTATTCTCAGTTGTGTATCTAGAAATTTCTTTGAGAGATTTTGAAGAAACGAGTTCTCCGAAAAAGCCAAAATGTGTTAAAATTACAGGTTTCTTATTATATGAATAACTCACATAATCATATTTATAATAGTCCGACAAAATAAGGTTTCTTAAAAGATCAACATCTAAAAATGGATTGTCCGCACAAATCCTGCAGATAAATTCACATGGAAAGTCATCTATAATTGACAAGAACCTACTTAAAACATCATCATTTGAACCCCTCAACACTTCAAGACTATATGAATCCCCGATAGCCTCTATGGAGTCGTCGTCACTATTCTTTGTGGTCGCAATTATGATTTGATATGAAGGAAACGCATATAATAATTTTTCAATAATTATTTCCAAAATAGATTTATTATTGAAAAAATTCATTGACACCTTTGCTGGAAGTCTGGATGATCCTGTTCTTGCTTGAATTATAAATTGTAGTTTACTCAAATTTCTTATTTATAATCCTACTATAAGTGTTAATAATGAAAGGTGATATCGCACCAAATAATATCCCAATGAATAATGAAATAATTAAAATTAGTATGCGACGAGGTTCACTTTTTTGATTCGGGATTTTAATGGGTTCTAATAAAGTAAAGACTGGTGTCACTTCTTTCACTTCTATTTTTGCTTGTTCATATTGGTTTGCTAAGCTTTTATAAACATCAAACGTAAGATTAAATTCATTCTTAAGTTTTTCTTGTTCAATTTGAGCAAGAGATGTAGTTACATTTCTATTTCTATCATTAAAAATAGCAAGTTCTTTTTGTGCTATTTCAAAATTCTGTTTGGCATCAAAATAGCTTTGTTCAATAAAATCTAAATTTTCTCTTGCCTTTTTTACTCTATAATCAATAACATACTGAGTTAAAAATTCAAGGCTCTTTTCAGTTATTTGAGCTGCAGCAATTGGATCTGGCATCTTTGATTCCAAAGTAATTATTCCTGTTTTTTGGTCAACATATACCATAATTCTATCCCTGAATTTTTCAATAAACTTATCGTCCCTATTAGAAATTCGTATTATTTGATCATTCTCAATATTATTCGATCTCTTACCCTTGTAATCACTTGATAGCCATGATTTTATTTCGAATGGTAAGCCAAAAGTATATTTAACTAATATTGAAATTATAGAAGGATTATCAATTTTTGTTAAGAAATCATATGATGATGCGACAGTATCATATTTTTGAAAGTATAAAGGTTCATTAACTATTTTAAGTTGAAAAGGGAGACTATTTACTATCTGAGGATATAATTCAGGTGACAAAGTATTAGTATTCAGATCAAAATTAATCCCGGCAAGACCCGCTAAACCACCTAATCCGCCCAATCCACCCAAATTTGGTGTTGATCCTTCTTGAGATTCAGGCATTAATTTACAAGATGCGGTATACTGTACTTTACTTCCATACGCATATATAATTCCCAGTATCAGAAATACAATAGAAACCTTGACTACCAATTTTCGCTTTTCCCAAATGAAACGCATTGATAAAACTAAATCAATTTCCTTCTCGTTAATATAATTCCTTTCTTTATTCAATAATTACTGTTTTACCAATTGTTGAATTACCAGTGCCAATGTCGCAATACTCGTACTAATTGCAATCCATGCCTGTGCAGACAATGGCGTTTTATCAGGTTTTGAGGGAACAATAATCTCAGCACCTGGATAGACTTTTGGATAATTATTCCCGAAAATAAAAATTCTTTTCGTCCTGTCTACGGACCCATTGGCATATATAATATATGTTTTCCCCCTTTTAGCTTTTTCGGTAAATCCTCCTGCCTGAGCCATATAATCTTTGAATTTAAATTTGTCATCATGTCGTACCGTTATCGGGTACAAGAATTCTCCTCGCAAACGTACTGTTTGTAACTGCTTTGGCACAGAAATTACATCTCCTTCCTGCAATATCAAATCATATTTTGATCCGGGGTCTTCTAATATTTCCTTTAAATTAATTCCAATGGTCTCATGCGTTTTAATCTCAATTTGTGTCAATAAGGAATCTCTAGTCTGGATATCTTCAATCATTTCTTTCCGTTGTTTCACACTTTCGCTTTGTTTATCAGCTTCCTGCCTGTCTATATATGTTTCAGCATTATCCTCCAGGTCTGCCAGTCTTTGTGCTCTTAGATATTCGGATTCAGTGAGTGATAAATCATCAGTATAAGAATATTTTTTATACAATTGTTCCCGGATGGCTAATAAGTCATTATACCTCTTTTCAATTTCCGAAGGTCGATCAAAAAACTCGGTTCTTCTAATTAAGGTGGCACCATCAATATATCCCTCGGATGTAATCCCACCTGCTCTTCTTACTAAATCTGAAATCCTTTCATCCTTTTTCTCCAAAACGTATTCTCCCGGGTATAAGACCTCTCCTTCCAACCAGATTTTAATAGGTGCTTCATAATTGGGTGATTTTCGAATAAATACGTTATCAAAAGGTTGGAGAATAAATATATCCTGCCCTTCTATAATCCTAAGGTCTCTATCCACTGAAAAAGTAAATATTTCAGCTATTTGATCTGTTTTCTGATCGCCAATTTCTCCCCTTCTTCGTCTGGCCACTTCTACTGTAGTTAGATCGGCTGACTCAAGTAGTCCTCCCGCTTCCAGAATCAATTCTATAACAGACATATTTGCCATATAAGGATAATTCCCGGGTATTCTTACTGTTCCTCCTATGGTTACATAAAACTCTTCTTTTAAATCATATAAAGAAGCTATTTTAACTAGATCTTCACGATAAAGAGAAATATCTTCCTGTTCTCCTTTTAGCATTTGCCGGAGATTGAAAGGAATAACTTCAGTGGTAAAGTCTTCATTAGTTCTGAATATCGTACCCCTGTCAAGGAAAGCATCTCCTCGAAGCCCCTCAGCTTTTTTAACTAAATCCAGTACCGTCAATTTATCTGATAATTCATATTCACCCTCTCTGAAAACAGCACCTACAATTTGTACTCTGTTTTCAAATCGATCCAATATTCCATTAACAAGTATATAATCTCCATTCTCTGGTTTGGCCAGATTTAGGTTCTCCTCTGTTACATCCAGCAATTTTTTCTCTTTCCCTGTGTTTCTTCGTACCTTGATTATTCCTTGATATGCATTCTCTGAGAACCCACCTGTGAATTCAATTAATTCTCCAAATGATTCTCCTTCCTTAACTTCATATATCCCTTCTCGCTTAACTTCACCAACCACTTCAACGCGGTTATTAAAAGGTCTGATACGAATTATATCCTGATCTTCCAATTGGATATTATTTTTCTGAATACCGCGAACTAAGAAATCATATATATCAAGTACTTTAAAGACCTTGTTATTCCTGATCAATTCAATCTCTCGAAAGGAACCAGTAAAAGTAGGACCACCCGACAAGTACAATGCATTAAAAATCGTTGCAAGGGCACTTACGTTATAGGTTCCAGGTGTACGTACTTCCCCTATAACGGTTACTTTTATTGTCCTTACCTGACCCAATGAAACCTGGGCAAAAGTATTAGGACTTCGACCTTCTGACGAAGACAACCCTGAATATATTTTTTCTAACCTGCTTTTTATTCGTGCTGTCGCCCTATCAATGGATAATCCATTGAGATATATTGGGCCCAAACTTGGAATAATTATATATCCATCAGGACTTACTGTCTGCTGATAGGTCTGTTCAGAGGCTCCCCAGACATCAATCACGATCTCATCTCCAGGGCCAACCTGATAATTCTTTGGAGTAGGTATATTCAGGCTTGGATCAAAAGTGAGGTTTGGAGAATTAAATAGTGAATACCCAAAAACTTTCTTTTCAATTTCAAGTATTCGTTCAGCTTCATCATCTGTTTTTAGGGCTTCAAACATATCACCTTGTGTTACAGATTTCTGCTCTCTCGTTCTAACTTTTTCAAATCCCGTACCCCCTTCTTTCCTGCCTGTCGTTAATCCGTTTATCCTTTCTTTTAATTTTAAAAGTTCAGATTGTGGAAGACCACGTGACAACAATGCAGCTTCAATATCAGCTTCTGAAATTCCTGATTCTTCAATACGTTGTAGATAGGATCGGATTTGGGCATCTGTCAATTGATCTATGCTGATAGTGCTTAAATCAAGAGTCATAAGGCTTTGCTGGTTGATTTCAGGAAGATCCTGAGCCACTAATGCACAAATATTAGTAAGTAACAAAACCAAAAATATAGGTGCTAAAAGTAATTTCTTTAACATATCATATTATAATATGCTTCAAAATTAAACTTTTTCATCATAAGTCCTCAAAATGTCTATGGAAATTGTTCCTTGTATTTTCCATATACTGATTTAATACCTACTTCTAAATTAATTTTTTCCGTAAAACCTAACTTCGATAGTTTTGAAATATCCATTAACTTTCTAGGTGTACCATCAGGTTTTGAAGTATCAAATTTCAATTCTCCTTGATAATCAGTGATTTTTTGAATCAGAATAGCTAATTCCTTAATTGAAACATCATGTCCAA
>Ga0316192_10003786_pt1 | contig 11000 bp, 10 predicted proteins | sample MerIslwburrow_MG_FD_204931 | JGI IMG/M metagenome (GOLD analysis project Ga0316192, IMG submission 204931) | Coastal sediment microbial communities from Maine, United States - Merrow Island worm burrow | ecosystem: Environmental > Aquatic > Marine > Coastal > Sediment | place: USA: Maine...
TGATGCTAATTACGATATTATTGCAACTAATCCTAGCGCGGATTTTACCACATTTTATGAATTTGATGCCAACTTAAATAAAGAAATCTATGATGAAGAGAGTCTCTTTGATTACACTATAACCACACCTATGCACCTTAATGTCGGGACCACCTTTTTTATCAGTAAAAATGGATTTATCTCTGCAGATATCGAATTTATAGATTATTCAGCAATGAAAATAAAAGACAGTGAAGGATTACTGCAAAATGAAAACTCCTTTGTAAAAGAAATGTATAAATCCGTTGTTAACTTCAGAGTTGGCGGTGAATGGAGGATGAAGGCTTTTAGACTCAGGGCGGGGTATAATTATCAACCTAGCCCATATCTGACTGAGGACTTTAGCAGTAAAATACAATCGTATTCTGCTGGCCTTGGGTATAGAACCGGTAAATTTTTTGTTGATCTCGCTGCAACTTACAAGCAGTTTAATAGCACCTATGCTCCTTATTTATTAGAGAACCTAAACAATGATTCTTATTTAGAAACAAGTTATGTAGACATACAAAACAGTAACTTAAATTTTGCCTTGTCTGTAGGATTATTTTTCTAATGTTTTTATTGCAAAGATTACCTGATTGACCCGATCCGTAACCTCACCAATATTTTGTTCTATAGAAATTCTAGATTTTTTATAAAATTTTTTTCGATCATTATACTTGCTAGTTAGTTCAGATAGGAGATCAGCGTGTGAAATATTTTTGAGTAATGGTCGCTTATGAGTCCCTTTATTGGCAAGTTTGTTAAATAAATCTTCCACAGCTACATTAAGAAATATGGTAACTCCGTGCGTGTTCATGAGTTCCATATTATCAAAAAAGCATGGAGCGCCTCCTCCTGTAGCTAGTATAAATTCATCATTTTGCTTTATTAAGTCTTGTAAATGCTTTCTTTCAATCTTCCTGAAATAGGCCTCTCCTTTTTTACTGAATATTTCCGTTATTCCCACTCCCTCCTGCGCAACAATCTCCTCATCCAAGTCTATGAACTTGCAGCCAAGTTGTTTAGCAATAAGTTTGCCTATTGTGGATTTGCCTGAGGCAGGCATTCCAACTAAAAAATATTTGTTACCAGTCATAATAAAACGATAAAATATTTAGGCGTTATGAAAGCCTGATTCTTGGATCAATAGCTGCATACATCAAGTCTACAAAAATATTAATTATTACAAAGATAGCAGCAACAAAAAGTGTGACACCCATTACCACTGGGAAATCAAGACTTTGTACAGCTTTGATCGTTGTAAAACCAAGTCCCTTCCAATCAAATATATACTCTACAAAAAATGCACCTGCCATAAGAGAGGCCAACCATCCTGATACTGCAGTAATCACTGGATTCATGCCATTCTTTAAAGCGTGTTTTAAAACTACCGTGTATCTGTTAAGTCCTTTAGCATATGCCGTACGAATATAATCCAATGATAGCACCTCAAGCATTGAGCTTCTTGTTAGTTGGACTATAATAGCTAATGGTCTAATTCCAAGCGTAATAGCTGGCAATATCAGATTTTGCAATTGCAGCTCTCGACCTCTGATTGGATGATTTACCCATAACTGACCAGTGAGATTCAAACCTGTATAATCACTTAAGTAATAACCAAAAACCATCGCAATCACAATAGCAGAAACAAAAGATGGGATAGAAATTCCAAATACTGAAACAGAGATAAATAAATGATCAATAAAAGTATTTTGATGGAGAGCGGCAATAATGCCTATGGTGATTCCTAGGATACTGGCTATAACCATAGCGGTCAATGCAAGCCATAAGGTATCATCAAAATTGTCATAAATAATTTCCGTCACTCTTTTATTTGTTTGAAATGACCTGCGCATATAGGGCTTCTTGAAAACAATCACCCTAGTCCCTACATTCATAATTTCTCTGTAAGAATATTTTTCCTGATTACTTTCAGAATCAACGTGAACAGAAATTAATGAAAGGTCATTAACATAGAGTAAAAACTGAATATGCAAAGGTTTGTCTAACCCAAGCTCTTTTGTTATTGACTGTCTGGTACTTATATCACTTCTTTGACCAGCAATTAATGATACTGGATCTCCAGGCAAGGCATGAAATAGTAGAAAAACCACTATTATTACACCCAATAAAACTAATAATCCATAACTTATCCGTTTTATAAAAAATCGAAGCATGAAAAATTAGTAAATTAGTGTCATTATTTCATCTTTTGATGGGATGTCGTTATTATGCCATTTACCAAGAACTATACCTTTCTTCATTAAAATCAACCCGGGATTTGCACGTATCATTGCTTTGATAACCGTCCCGTCAGCATAATAATAAGGTAGCGGAATCTGGTATTCATGCCTGAAGTTTTCATATGTAGCTTCATCATTAGCAGTAATAACCCAGCTTTGCACTTCATCTCCTAAATCGTTTGAAAGTTTATTTATTTCTTCAACTTTAGAGAATTCTGATTTATTAACATCACTAAACAATACTAATAGTTTTACCCCATTAAACGTTTCATCCGTATGATCACCTTCCTCATTCCAAACATTGAAATCAGTAATTTTTGGTTCTGCTTCTGGATTTAGTAGCACCATTTCAACAAACTTATAGCTCGTATCAGTAGGGTATTTCTCAAATTCAAACACTTCCCCATCTTTTTCCATAATGTAGGTGTAAATAAAGTCTTCTGACGGCAGCATTGACGCCCTGATATCAGCCCCAACATTGTAGGGTCTAAAATCAATCGGAGGCAAATGCTCAATAGCATAATATGCAATATAAATATTTATTAGAAGTACTATGCTTAATGAAATATTACCTACTTTTTGGCTAAAAATTGATTTATAGCTTTTCCTCCTAATAAAAATGAATATTGTTAGAACCAATAAAATAATATCTTTAAAGAATGACTGCCATGGATTCAATGGAATTGCATCTCCAAAGCAGCCACAATCTGTGACTTTGTTGAACGCGGCAGAGTAAAAAGTAAGAAAAGTAAAGAATACAATCAGGAGGAGTAGTACCCAAGATGTTAGGTTCATTCTATAATTAATTAACACAGCCACCCCCAATAAAACTTCTAGTATCACCACAAATAATCCAACAGATAAAGCAAAAGGAACCAGGTAATGAAATATAGGAGAAATATCATTAGCAAATACTTCGAAGTATTCCTCCATTTTTATGGCTGTACCCATTGGATCATTCAGCTTTACCAAGCCTGAAAAAATAAATAAACATCCAACAAACCAACGAACTCCCTTATCCAACCACGTCATTATTTAAGAATTTAATTTAATCAAACAAAAAACGGCATAATTCATCATATCCTGATAATTGGCTTTAATCCCTTCAGAAATGATAGTCTTTCCCTGGTTGTCCTCTATCTGCTTTACGCGCAAAATCTTCATAAGGATGATATCGGTCATGGAACTGATGCGCATTTCCCGCCAAGCTTCATCATAATCATGATTTTTATCCTTATGCAACGAAATCGTATCCCCAACAGCATTATCATAAAGCGGCTCGATTTCTTCAAATTTTAATTCCCAAGATGTATTAGTTGGCAATTCCATCTGAACAATAGCCATGATGCAATAATTTACTATACCTATAAATTCATTGGCAATATCGTCATCAACCTTTTGAAATCCCTTTTCCTGAATAGACCTAATGCGCTGCGCTTTGATCATTATTTGATCTGTAATTGAAGGTACCCTTAAAATCCGCCAGGCGGTTCCATAATCACGTGTTTTCTTCTCAAAAACTTCTTTGCAGGCCTTTATAACTTCTTTATATTCGCTTATCGTTTTGTTAGCCAAAATGTCCTATTTCTTTGTGTATTATTTAAATTTCATTAATTAATTGGCCTCGAAAGATAAAGTATTTTATTCAAAAAATACACTTAACGTAAACGGAAATCTAATAGACCTTACTACCCCAAAAATCATGGGAATTATAAATGTCACTAACGACTCCTTTTATGATGGCGGAAAATTTATAAATGAAAAAGAAATATCTCTTCATGCTGAGAGGCTTATTAAGGATGGGGTAGATATAATTGATATTGGAGGCTATTCCTCAAGACCAGGAGCCATAAACATAGACGAAAAATTAGAAACAGAACGCGTTCTTAAAGGCATTAAATCAATTAGACAAGTTTCTGAAAAAACACCAATTTCCATAGATACCTTTCGATCCAATGTCGCCAAAAAATCTATTGAGGCGGGTGCAGAAATAATTAATGACATTTCCGGAGGAAATCTGGATAAAAAAATGTTTCAAACGATTTCTGAATATAATGTGTCTTATATTTTGATGCACATGGTGGGGACTCCTCAAAATATGTCTCAAAATGTGGCTTATGAAAATATTGTGAATGATATAGTCAATTTTTTTAGCAAAAAACTAAAAGAATTAACACATTTTGGCATAAAAGATGTTATTATTGATGTGGGCTTTGGATTTTCAAAAACGACTCTTCAAAACTATGAATTACTAAATTCATTGGAGTTGTTTCGTATATTGAACGCGCCTCTTTTAGTAGGTATATCCAGAAAATCCATGATTTATAAGGTATTAAACACCAACCCTGATGGGGCATTAAGTGGCACCTCTGTATTGAACACGATTTCATTACTAAAAGGAGCAAAAATTCTGAGAGTGCATGATGTTAAAGAAACGAAAGAAGTTATAGACCTAATGAATTTATTAAATAATTGATACTGCTTTTTAATATTGGTTTTCTTGAAATAAGCTGGGTAGATCTCATTGATATATTCTTTGTGACCCTCCTTCTTTATCAAGTATATAAACTGATGAAAGGTAGTATTGCTTCAAAAGTTTTTCTTGGATTTTTATTTCTTTACCTAACCTATTTAATGGTAAATGCAGCTGAAATGGAATTGCTTTCAGCGATTTTGGGGCAATTTATGGGTGTAGGTGTATTGGCATTAATAATTCTTTTCAGTCCAGAGATCAGAAAGTTCTTATTGATGATTGGCAAATCAACCACACTTAATAGAGAGACCTTATTTAAAAATTTGCCTTGGAAAAAAAATGGCAATGAAGATCAATTTGATGTAAACCCAATCATTGATGCAGCAAAAACACTTGGGGGATCTTATACAGGCGCTTTAATTGTATTTTCCAGAGAATCAGAATTAAAGTTTTATGTGGATTCTGGGGATAGAATAGACGGGGCAATTTCTAAAAGACTGCTTTTATCGATATTTAGTAAGAATAGCCCACTACATGATGGTGCAGTAATTATTCATAAAGGACGTATTTCTGCTGCCAGATGCATTCTGCCGGTAAGTGATCTTGAAAATTTACCTGCTCAATTTGGCCTTCGACATAGGGCAGCAATTGGAATGAGTGAAACTACGGATACCCTTGTTCTAGTTGTATCAGAAGAAACAGGACAAATGTCTATTGTCAGGACAGGCAAGATTCATCATAATATGTCTATCCAGGAAATAAGAAAAATGATAAATGATTATTTCTTTGAGGATTTTGAAGTTACTGATAACAAACCAAAAACAAAGTTTGAAACAATTCTTGATGAAGAATTGAAAAAAGAACAGGAATCGATGGAAGATGAGTCGCAGGAAAAACCTAGCCTAATCTAAATTCACTCCACTGTTACTGATTTTGCCAAATTTCTTGGTTGATCAACATTGCATCCCCTAAGATCAGCGATATAGTAGGATAATAATTGAAGTGGAATAACTGAAACCAATGGCATTAAGGCTTCATGCGTTACCGGTACTTCTAATACAAAATCAGCAATTTTAGGTATAAGTACATCCCCTTCCGTTACTATTGCAATTACTTTTCCTTTCCTTGCCTTGACCTCCTGAATATTGGAAATGATTTTATCATATGAACCATCTCTAGTAGCAATAACCACAACTGGCATTTCTTCATCTATCAAAGCAATAGGTCCATGCTTCATTTCAGCGGCTGGATATCCTTCTGCATGTATATAAGATATCTCCTTTAACTTTAAAGCACCTTCTAATGCAACCGGAAAATTATACCCTCGGCCTAAGTATAGGAAATTAGTTGCGTCTTTAAATTTTTTAGCTATTTCTTTAGAATTTTCATCTAGAAGAAGCGCACGAGAAACCTTATCAGGGATTGTTTCTAATTCTACTAAAAGTTCTTGGTATTTTGTTTCCGAAATTGTGCCCTTTTTATAGGCTACAATCATGGCTATCATTGCTAGCACGGTAACTTGAGATGTAAACGCTTTTGTGCTTGCAACACCTATTTCAGGCCCTGCATGAATATATGCCCCAACATGCGTAGCTCTGGGAATTGATGAGCCAACAGCATTTACTACACCAAAAATTATTGCTCCTTTGGATTTTGCCAGTTCAATAGCAGCAAGAGTATCAGCTGTTTCACCGGATTGTGAAATAGCAATAATTACGTCTCCTTCCTTGATTACCGGATTTCTGTATCTAAATTCTGATGCATATTCGACTTCAACGGGCACCCTACATAACTCTTCTAAAAAATACTCTGCTACTAGACCTGCATGCCACGAAGTCCCGCAGGCTAAAATAATAATTCGATCTGCACTAATTAACCGATTGAGATAATCGCTTATCCCCCCTAAGGCAAGATGGCCTTTTGCTGCATTTAACCGCCCTCGCATTGCATCGCCTATAGACTTTGGTTGCTCAAATATTTCTTTTAGCATAAAATGCTTAAACCCGCCCTTTTCAATAGCATCTAATTCTAGATCTATTGTTTGGATATACGGATTAGACTGCACATCCTCGATGTTTTTTAATATTAGCTTCTCCTTTCTGACAATTGCTATCTCATAATCATTCAGATAAACTACTTCGTTTGTATACTCAATAATTGGCGTTGCATCAGAAGCTAAAAAATACTCTCCTTTTCCTACTCCAATCACTAAAGGACTTCCTTTTCGAGCGGCAATCAGCAGGTTAGGATCATTTTTATCTATGACAACTATTGCATATGCTCCAACAATTTTGGTTAATGCCAACCTTACGGCTTCATCCAATTCACATTTGTTGTTTCTTCTTATATCTTCAATAAAATGAATAACAACTTCAGAGTCCGTATCACTTTTGAATTTGTACCCTTTATTAATCAACTCCTGCTTTAAAGAACTATAATTCTCTATTATTCCATTGTGAATAATCCCCAATGATCCATCAAAAGACAGATGCGGGTGAGCATTAACATCTGTAGGTTCACCATGGGTGGCCCATCTGGTATGTCCTATTCCTGTTCCTCCTGATAAATTCTGTCCTTGGACAAAATCTTCCAGTTCAGAAACTTTACCTTTTTTTTTATAAAGTTTTAGTTGATTATTGGATGAAAGAGCAATTCCGGAACTATCATATCCTCGATATTCTAACCTTTTTAGCCCTTTTACAATAATATCATAGGCGTTTCTATCGCCAAGGTAGGCAACAATTCCACACATGGTTTGGTAGTTGTTATGGTTAAAAAATTATTGTATTGTTGAATAATATACTTTTATGGTTATCCCTTCTTTACTGATTACTGATTGATTCACGGAGAGCACAGAATTCCATAAACTTGATTGCCCGAGGAGCAAAAGTGTGTCAGAATTCTCTCCACTCGTTAAGTCTTGAACATATTGAGTAAACGTACCAGAATACCATCCCGAATTTTCATTACGGTCCCTTGTAAAGGAAAGCCGTCCGGCTGTTTTGTATGTAGGAAGAGATCTTCCTGCAACGTATTCTTCAATAAATTTGTTTTCCTGGGTTATCACGTATAAATCAAGCGGTGAAGATGGAATGGTATTATCAGTGTATAAGTCAACAGGAATTTCAATCTCAGCTCTGTTTATAACAAGGTGATCTATTGTATCAATAAAATTGAGATACGGTTGAACATTTACCTTTGTGAAAACACCTGTACTTGCTTGAATATATGATAAATCATTATCAGTTTGAAACTCAGTATAAAAATCAGTAATCCCTTCCAATGGAGTACCTGATCTATCTAAGGTGATATTATTATAGTATTTAGTGCTGTTTGATCCTATTGTGTCCAGATCCTGAAATACAAAATCCAAAAAAGAGGTGTCATTAGCATTATGAAAATGCAACCTAACATAGGTCGACGAACTCTCTGGGATAATTCCGGTGACCGTTTCATTTGCATCATCAGAAATAATAGCAAAACCGCTAAAAAATTTCCTAAATTCATCATTATTTAAAAATGATGTGTCATTTATTGTTGCTTCATCTAAAAACCGCATTCCTAATTCATCTGAAAGCTTAGTTGTTAGCACTGTATCGACCCAGACAGTATCCAAAACAGATAGATCAAAATTAAATTCTCCTACAGGAATATCAAGATAGGGTGTTGAATTTTTACTTTGATATAAGGTATCCAATTTTAAAGGTTCGGCTAACTCATGAATAGTAATCCGTTTATTTCCCAAAAGACTATTGCCATATAAATAGTCGACCTTAATATTAAATACCAAACTATCATACGTGAAATTTAAAGTGTCATTGGAAAACCCTACTGAACCAAGATAAAGCCCCGTAAATGCTTTTGATCTCATTTTTCCAAATTGCTGATTTGAAAAATTACCAGTCAGGAATCTACCACCGGAGGTTATATTTTGAAATGAGTCAATTCTTGGCGCATTATCTGTTAATATATCCTCATATAAGATAACAGAATTACCCAATGGTATATTTTGGTATTTGGCAACAAAAACACCGTTTTCAGGATTTAAATCTAAGCCAATCTCTCCGGGATCCTCACACGCAAAAATAAAAAGGGCTAATCCCAAAATTAGCCCGGATCTCCTAACCCACAAGGTCGTTATACAGGTTATAATATGATTCTTCGAAATTTTCGTCTTTTTCAATTGTATTGATTAATGCTTCTTCCTTCTTTTCAAGCGATGCAAAAACTGCATTTAGTCCATTTTTAAACTCATTTTCAGATTTTATCGTCACATCAGAATATTCAATTCCGAGCTTAATAAAACCTTCGTAATCAGTAGATCCTAAAGGACTTAGCATTTCATCTTCAATGTCCATCATTTTCACCTTTTGTAGCAAATCAACTCCAAATTTATGCTCGAATGGAGTATCATATACTGTAAAGACAGTTTTTGCATTCTGGAATATTGGATCATTCTTGTATGTGGTTTTTAAATACATAGGAATCAGGCTTGTCATCCAATCATTGCAATGCACGATATCTGGTGCCCACCCAAGTTTTTTCACTGTTTCCAGCACCCCTTTACAGAAAAATATTGCCCGCTCGTCATTATCCTCATAAAAATTGTTTTCTTTATCGTGGAAAACGCTTTTTCTATGAAAATAGTCTTCATTGTCGATAAAATAAACCTGCAATTTTGCATTCGGAATTGAAGCAACTTTGATAATCAGTGGTTTTTCTTCATCCCCAACTGAAATGTTTATTCCAGAAAGCCTTACTACTTCATGCAATCTATTCCTTCTTTCATTAATCAAACCAAACCTTGGAACTAAGATTCTGATTTCCATCCCTCTTTCTTGCATGGCCTGAGGTAGTTTTCTAACCAATTCGGCTACTTCTGAGGTTTGAAGAAAAGGATTGATTTCACTTGCAACATAAAGAATACGATACTTTGACATAACTCTGCTAGCTTATTTTTTATTCAAAATTGATCACAAAAGTACACATTTTTCTGAACAACTCCATAGATATTAAAAAAGAAACACTAGATTTGCACCCTTTTTGAGCAGCCACTATGGAAATCATTCGTGACATACCAGGATTACGCCATTATATTGAGCAATTAAAGACTGAAAAAAAGTCTATCGGATTTGTACCAACAATGGGGGCACTTCACAACGGACATTTAGAACTTATCAGAAAATCTGGTCAACAAAATGATTTAACGATCTGTAGTATATTTGTTAATCCTACACAATTCAATAATCCTTCTGATCTTAAGAATTATCCACGCGAATCGACTAAGGATCTTGCATTACTAGAAGAAATTAATTGTCATGCGGTTTTTATGCCTTCAGTCAAAATAATGTATGAAGAGAATTATTCTATAAACCTTGATTTTGGATATCTGGAAAAAATCATGGAAGGAAAATTTCGCCCCGGACATTTCAAGGGTGTAGGTCTGATAGTGACAAAACTGTTCAATTTGATACAACCTAACAAAGCATATTTCGGAAGAAAGGATTTGCAACAATTGACATTAATTAAAACACTTGTTAAGGAACTGTTTTTTGACATTGAAATAGTTGCAGTTGACACAATAAGAGAAAAAGATGGTCTGGCTATGTCTTCGAGAAATAACCTGTTAACCAAACAGGAAAGAAAAAAAGCTACTGATCTGTTTCGTGCTCTATTAGAAGCAAAACAAAAACTAAACAATGGTGAAAGCGTTATAACAGTGAAACATTTTATCAAGGAATATTTTACTTTGAAAAGTAGCATAGTACTCGAATATTTCGAAATAATACATACATCAAATTTTAAAAACGTTACTGAGATTCATGAAAAAAGTAATGTCTCTTTATGCATAGCAGGGTACTTAGGAAAAGTAAGATTAATCGATAATATATCACTAATTTAATATAACTTTGTGCCTGGAAATTGATGTGAGATGTTTATAGAGGTAGTTAAATCAAAAATCCATAGAGTTAAAATCACTCAAGCTGAATTGCACTATGTCGGCAGTATAACTATTGATGAAGAAATCATGGATGCTGCCAATATCATTGAAAATGAAAAAGTCCAGGTTGTGAATATAAACAACGGTGAGCGATTAGAAACCTATGTTATAAAAGGAGAAAGAGGGAGTGGACATGTTTGTTTGAATGGACCCGCTGCTAGAAAAGCACAAGTTGGAGATATTATAATTATCATATCTTATGGATCAATGAGCCACCAAGAAGCATTAAATCATAAACCTACCATAATTTTCCCTGACAAAA
>Ga0316192_10003787_pt1 | contig 10999 bp, 8 predicted proteins | sample MerIslwburrow_MG_FD_204931 | JGI IMG/M metagenome (GOLD analysis project Ga0316192, IMG submission 204931) | Coastal sediment microbial communities from Maine, United States - Merrow Island worm burrow | ecosystem: Environmental > Aquatic > Marine > Coastal > Sediment | place: USA: Maine...
CTATCCGCCACCTCGCGCTGGACGGCGCCGGCGGTCAGGCGATCGTCGTGTGCGCCGATATTGCGGAATATGCGCGCGGCTCCAGCGGCGAACCGACGCAGGGCGCAGGTGCCGTCGCCATGCTGCTTGAGGAAGACCCGAAACTGGCGATTGTTGATCTGCCCGGCTCGGGATCGGCTTCAGACTACCGCATCATGGATTTTCGCAAGCCGATGCTGCGCTTTTGCGGCCAGGATCGCTCCGAGACGCACCAGGTGCAGGATTTCCCGGTGTTCAACGGCAAGTACTCGACAACCTGCTATATCGACGAGACGCTGCACGCCCTGAGCGACATGTATGAGAAGCGCGGCCTGAACCCGGCCGAGTACATGCGGTCGCTGACAACAATCTTCCTGCACCGGCCTTACCGCCGCATGCCCGAGACAGGCTGGGCAGTTTCCTACCTGTTTGCGATGAGCCGGGGCAATGCCGAGGACCGCGCCGAGCTCGCATCCTACTGCTACGAGGTCGGCATCGATCCAAAGATGCTCGAGGCCGAAATGCTCAGCAAACCGAACGTGCCGAGCCTGGCTGATCCGGAACGCCTGCAATACGAAGCGTATCCGCTGACGATGGCCGTGCTGCGCGTCTTCCGCGCATCCCGACACTATCGACGCGAGATACTCGATAAGCTTGCTCTCGGCAGCGACACGATGCTGGACCTTGGCAACCTGTACACAGCGGCACTACCCGCATGGATGGCGGCTGGCTTCGAGCAGGGCCTTGATGAAGACTCCTTCGCACCTGGCGAGGAAGTTCTAACGCTTGGATACGGCAGCGGCGACGCCGCGGAGGTCATTCCGTTCTTCATGGCCGATGACTGGCGCGAAGCTGCCGCCGCTATCGGTTTCGGCGATGTAATGCAGTTCGCCATCGATCTCGACGAAGAGCAGTACATCGCGCTGCACGACGGCCGCAAGGTGAAGGGGCTCGACTACATCCCGCAAAACGAGTTCGTCATCGAGCGCATCGGCAGAGCCGATGAACGCCATTTCAGCGACCTCGGCATCGAGTACTACCGCTACGTCGGCTAGGGCCGATCCCGCTCCATTTCTCTGAATAAGACCCTGTTTCTAAGGTCGTTTTGTGTAGACTACTGTATAAAATAACAGGTCTCTTTCATTTGATGGAGACCCTCCATGAGCGCCAAAAACACGTCCAAAATTGACCTTCCGGCCATCGATGACCTCGATCGCGCCATCGCCAACCTCTCAGCTCGAATAGACGCCGCAAGCTATGAGCAACTTGTGCTGATTCGTCAATTCGATCAGCGCGGTGGCTGGCTTAAATGGGCATTTCCGAATTGCACCGAGTGGCTGGCTTGGCGTTGCGACCTTAGTCTGAGTGCAGCGCGAGAGAAAGTCCGCGTCGCACACGCATTGAAGACACTGCCGGCCATCGCAGCAGGATTCGCGGCAGGTAATCTTTCCTACACTAAGGTTCGCGCGCTAACTCGAGTGACGCACAGCAAGAATGAAGAGAGTCTGATTTCATTTGCGCTAAAGAACACCGCTACGCAGGTCGAAGAACGATGCCGGGAGCTTCGCTGCGGCGCAGAAACTTCGACGAACGAAGCCAACGATGCACATGCGCGTCGGTCGCTGAGCATTCATCGCAATCCCTCTCGGGGCACAATGACCATAACGGTCGAACTGCCGCTGGAAACAGGTGAGCTGATCGACAGGGCGCTGGATCGTGCAAAAGACAGTAACGCCATTGAGCGCCCCGAGTTCGCCGGAGAGTGCTGGTCGGCACAACAGGCCGATGCATTTGTGACAATTGCCAATTCCTATTTAGGCGGACCTCCGGGCGCGACAACTGGCGCCACCGAGAATTATCAGGTCACTGTACATGTCGATCATTCCGCGCTGGCCTCAGGCAAAGGCCGTTCCGGGTTGCCAATCGAATCGGTGAAGCGATTGTGTTGTGACAGTGACGCGATCGTCATTGTTGAGGACGAAAACGAAAAACCATTAAACGTCGGTCGAAAGACCAGGACCGTACCGAAGGCAATCAAGCGCGCTCTCTGGGCACGCGACAAGGCTTGCGCATTTCCCGGCTGCCATCGCAAGCGCTATGTCGATGCGCATCACATTCATCACTGGTCAGCCGGTGGTGAGACCAGCCTCGACAACCTGATGCTACTTTGCTCGAGGCACCATCGACTGGTGCATGAAGGTGGCTACCGTATCGTCAAGGACTACCAGGACCGCTGGTGCTTTAAGCGGCCGGACGGAATTGCAGTGCCAGCGTGTGGTCTCTCCCCGGCCGACTCCATCGATGAAGGCTTCGGTATTACTTCCGCATTGGTAAAAAACCCCTCCGCGGAGGGGTTTGCGGTGGGCGTTACCTGACGATAAGCGAACGTCTGCTTTCGCCGAAAGCGGTCGTCCAAACAGGTGGGATTCGCTGAGTCTGACAGGCTGCTTACGGCCAGAAGCGGGCCAATGTCTTGGCTTCCTTTGCGGTGGAAATCCCGAATGGTGCAGCGCCGTATCATTTGTTTTGATCATCGGTGGATATCGGACCAAAGGTTATCCAACCTCATCTCGGGGTTCGTTTCTTGATGTAGGAGAAGGTCTGTGAAAGATATCGTTTGGGGGCAGGTGCTAAGTGTCGAGGTTGATGAGATCGATGAAGATCACCATAAGCTGATCAATATTTTCAATATTCTCAATCATTCGGTAACGGAAGGGGAATCTCCAGATTATCTGGTGGCGGTATTGGAAGAGTTGGTTAATTGCGCGGTCTGGCACTTCAGCCATGAGGAGCGATTGATGCTGAAGTATGGTTATCAGAGAATGGAAGAACACAAGGCCATACACCGGGAATTGATCAAGAGCGTCAAGGAGCTGCAGCAGAGGATCCTTCAGGCGGACAAGACCATGGCGGATGAAGATATCGAGTTTCTGGAGCGTTGGTTAACTGAGCATATCCTCACTGAGGATATGAGATTGGGTTCCTATCTTTCCCAAATTATGTAGGCGTCGCTAACGAAATCGGTTAGTCGTGACTCCCAAAGAAAACGCGTTATGCAGATCTCTGGCGGACAATATCTGCTTTGGGTCATTATCAGCCGTTGAGTATACGTCCGGACGAATGGCTGCTTTCGAGGGAAAAGCAGCCGGCTACGAGCACTGATGTCGAACCTACAGGTTCGCGAATTCCGCTAGCTGATCGCGGTATTGCGTTGTGAGTGCTTGCCATTCCAGTGCGAACCACGGTGTCAGTGTCTCCGGACTTTCGCCAAACTCACGATCCAGATCAGCCGCAGAGATGAACCGAATCGCGTCGATTTCATGCGTGTTCGGATCAACCTCCAGAGGAGTGCGGCCCAGATAGACATGGCAAAGTTCATTCTCTGATCCGCTGTCTCCGAATTCCGCCTGGTATGCGAATTTGTAGACAAATTCGAGCTCGCACCCCATGTTCAACTCGTCATGAAGTCGTCGCTTAGTCGCGACCTGCATCGACTCCCCACGACGTGGATGACTGCAAATACTGTTTGACCAGAATCCGGGCCAGAGCCGTTTGGAGGCACTGCGCTTTTGCAGTAGCAACTCTCCGTCGGCGTTGAAGAGAAATAACGAGAACGCGCGGTGCAGCCTGCCCGCACCGTCATGACAGGCCGCCTTGGACAGAAATCCGGCCTCATTATCATCGGTGTCGACGAGAATCAGCTCCTCCGCCTCTGACGATACGATTCGGTGTGCCTCGTTCAAGTTCGCAACCCTTCTCTCAGTTCAAACTCAGCGTGCGGTAGCCAGCGGACTCGAGCGTCTCACGCACTTCCGCGGTACGTCCGGGGCATAGCGCAACAATCGAACCACCTCCCCCGCCACCGGTCATCTTCGCACCGACGGCGCCGGCTGCTCGTGCCAGCGCAACCATGCTCTCAAGCTCTGGCGTGGAAACCTCGATCGCCGTCAGAAGCCCATGACAAATATTCATTAGCCTGCCCAGTTCCTCATAGTCACCGTCTCGCATGGCCCTGGCACCGGCGAGGGTGAGTTCGTCAACCTGCGTAAAAATTGCGTCGTACTGCGATGAATTGTGCTCGCGCCGTTCACGGACATTGGCCACCTGCTCCCGGGTGCGCCCCGACTGATGGCTGCAGGCAATAACCAGCGGCGGCATTTCGGCATCTGGCAGTCGTTGCACATGCAGTGACTCGTCATTGCTGAATAACATGGGCACACCGTAGGTTGCGATCGTGTTATCAACACCCGATGGTGTTCCGTGTGCCAGCTTTTCGCATTCGAAGGCGACTTCATTAATAGCGATATCATCGAGACCGAGATCGTGTTTTGAACTGAAGGCGCGCGCGATGGCAACAGCGTAAGCCGCGGATGCGCCCAGGCCCATGGCAACCGGTAAACGAGAACTAATGTGCACTGAGTACGGTGAGTCCTCGACGCCAAGCTCCTTCTTGATCAGCGCGATCATTGCCTCCAGTTCGGGGATCTCAAGATCAGTCGGCTCGTCACGGAGAATCGCTGAGACTGCATTTTGTATCGGCACCGCGATCGCATGCTTGCCGTAAACAACGGCGTGCTCCCCGAGCAGAATGACTTTTCCTGCCGCCACTCCGTCAGGCGGCTCCGCAACTTTGGTCCGCTTTCTTTGCTCAACAAGCTCCTTTGCTTTCCAAACCTTGATATCGCCGCCACTGACAAGGTCTGCGACGACATCATCGAATAGCTCATCAGGAACACCGGCACTGCTCGCTACGCTGCGTGCATGCAGTTTCATGTGCCCTTCCTGAATACCGCTCGTGGCGAGGGCGCGCAATGCCGCAAAATTCTGTGCCAAACCGACGGACGCCATGAGCCCGGCAAGCTCTGTCGCATTCTCGACACCGCTGATGCCGAGGCCAAAGACTGCGCCAATATTGGCGTCGAAATTGCCGCCGACCGTACCGACCTTGAGCGGCAGGCTGATAACACCTACCAGTGTGCCGTCGGCACCCGCAGACCAGGTGGCGAGCGGGCCGTACTGACCGCCCCGCGCTGCATATGCGTGCGCCCCGGCTTCAATGGCGCGCCAGTCATTGCCGGTTGCAATTGCGACAGCATCGATGCCGTTCATGATGCCTTTGTTGTGTGTGGCCGCGCGATAGGGATCGACGCTTGCGATATCGCTTGCAAGCACAATGCCATCGCGAATGTCGTCATCGACTTGGTAACTCACACGCGCCGTAACGATCGATCGGTCTGCAAGATTGGAAAGGATCCGCAGCGCAACCCTGCCACCACAAATTTCTGCAACTCGCGGTGCAACCGCTTCGCAAATTGCGTTGACGAGATTGGCTCCCATCGCATCCTGTGTATCGACGAGCAGGTGTACACCCAGGGCGGCGTCTCCGTTCGGCAGGCGAAGAACGTGGTGCTCTATGTCGCGCACACCACCGCCACGCTTCGTGAGTCTTGGATGCACGATGTTACAGAGTTCGAGGAGCTCATCGCGAGCTTTGCTCAGCTGTTCGACAGCCGTAGCGCTGTCATCAACGTCATGAATGTGAATCTGCCCAATCAGCAGCGACTCGTCACACGATGTCGTAAAGCCGCCTGTCGGGCGCGCCATCAACGCCGCACCGCTCGTTGCAGCGACAACTGATGGCTCCTCAACAACCATGGGCACGATGTACTCGCGGCCGTTAATTATGAAGTTCGGTGCAACGGCAAAAGGCAGGCCGAAAACACCAAGCACGTTCTCGACCATCTTGTCCGCGCTTGCGGCCAACAATGTCGACCGACCCTGGCGTAGCTGTTCGGCATCCGCGGCACTCAACCAGCCGCGGCGCTGCAGCTCATCAATACGCTCCGGGACGCTCAGCCGGTACAGGCCGCCTATTCGCGAGTCACCCATTATCTGTTCGCTCCGCCTGTACACCTTTTACATCCAGCCTCGCGTCGAGGACCTGGTCACTCTCTCCCAGCGCGGTGCCAAGGAACGACTCGACCGCAGCCGCACTGTTGGCGAGGACGATGCCGACATCGCCACCTCCGGCCCCGCAGGGTTTGTATACGACTCCGGCGGCCCGGGACGCACGAACCAACTCTGCGTGGCCGCCATCGAATATGCCAATGTCGTGGTCGATGCTGAATTCTCGCAACACGTTGATGTAGTCGTGATACTCCTTGAGAATATTATCTGCTCGCCCTTTGCACCAGGCTTTGCCGAGTCGCCGGGACGAGTACACCAGCGCCGCGCGCGACGGACGCGGCTTACTGCGGGCCAGGCGATCGAGCTTTTGCGTTGTGCTGGCCGGCGCACCGGTCCAGATCAATGCGCAGGCCAGTGCCTCGGGCCAATTTAACTGACGCGTCTCGCGTCCATTCATGACGTACTCGACTAGTCCACCGGCGACGCTCGTCGCAATATCAACTCCGCTGCCGCGACCGCCCTGAAATTTCTGATGTGCATCGAATGCGGAAGTCGCTGGCTCCGCTGTAGTCGCATTCCATTCACCAAGGGCTGCTGTGAGCGCCACGGTCAAGGCGGCACTCGAGCCGATGCCCGTTTTGTTGCCGGTCGCAACGTCCAAAAATTCGCGTGTGTCGAGCTGCAATGACACGTTCGACGCCGGCTCGAAGCCGATGGTCTCCCAAACGGCCTCAAGCAAGGCAAAATCGTCACCGGCATCAATCCACTCGATGACACCGTCGTTGCTCTTGAATCGGCAGGGCTTATTGTCGATTCCGACGCGACTCACAACATGGTTCTCACTGTCACCCGCCGAAATAGTTACACGGGCTCGCCGGTCGATCGCCATACAAACAGCCGGTGCGCCGACCAGGACGGCGTATTCGCCGGACAATATGACTTTGCCGGGCGCACTCGCTGTTGCCAGAATCTGTTGTTCAGTCATCGTTGATCTGTGCCGCGCCCAGCCCGAGTTCGCTGACAAGAACCTGCTCGACACCCGGCGTGGCGGCAAGTGCTTGCTGAACCGCTGCCGCGTCCTGCGGTGTGCAAATCGCTTTGACCTGCGGACCGGCATCAATGGTGAAGAACACGGCGATGCCGGCTGACTGCAAATCTCGAATCGTCTGCATGCAGGCAAGCGTCGTGCTGTTCCAGTAAATCATTGGCGGCCGCGAGCCCCACATGACCGAGTGCATCTTGAGACAGTTGTGTTCAGCAACCGAGGCCAGCCGTGCGAAGTCTTTGCCGGCGATCGCCGCCCTGGCCTCATCGAGATCGGCATCCTGCTGCTCGATCCAGCGATCGTAGAACGGCGACGTATTTCGACTCACTTCCATCGCCTCAGTTGAGCCTACCGGCTTCGGACCCGTTGCCGTGACCGCCACGACCACTCGTAGCGGCCAATCGTCTCGCCCACGCAATTCGCTGACAACGATATCGTCACCAGCGTTCCTGAGCTCAACGAACCCACCAAATAGGGAGCGCGCTGCGGACCCGGATGCCTGGCCTGCGAGGCTGGCCAACTGTGCGTTGGTGTTTTTCTGTCCTGCGGCTGCATCGGCAGCGACAACCAGCGCGGCAAACGCAGATGCTGATGACGCGAGGCCGGCCGCTATCGGAAAATTACTCTCGCTCTCAATCCGCGCATGCGCCCGTTCAGCACCAACGACAGTGTCGAGGCAACGCGATACGCGCGGCAGCATTAGACTGTCGTCGGCGCCGTTGACGACAAGCGCATCGGCATCCAGCGACTTGTCGAACTCGACGCTCATCGTGGTGTACAGATCGGCCAGCGTGATGGAAATCGAGCCAACAGCCGGGAGATTGCGACGTGTGTCGCGTTTACCCCAGTACTTGATCAGCGCGATATTTGGCTGGGCCTTGGCAGTTGCCCGCATGGATCTCTTTCGGTGTGCGAAAAGGGACGCGAATTATAGCCCAGGCTTGCTGCAGACTGGCTGCAATTCCGTGTACGCTACGTAGCCCTGTTGATCGTGGTGGAGAACACGTTGTCAGCTTCTTTCGAGAACCGTCTCGCGCACTACACGGCGCGCGCAGCCGATGCGCTGGATAAGGCCCTGCCGCCGGCGACACTGGCGCCCAAACGGCTGCATGACGCAATGCGCTACGCCGTTTTCAACGGCGGCAAGCGTGTCAGGCCGCTACTGGTATATGCCACCGGTGAATGTCTCGGCCTCAACGAAGCGCTACTTGATGCGCCCGCGGCGGCTATAGAGCTCATTCACGCGTTCTCCCTCGTGCACGATGATCTGCCGGCCATGGACGATGACGACATCCGCCGCGGCAAACCCACGTTGCACCGCCAGTTTGATGAGGCCACCGCTATTCTCGCCGCGGACGCCCTGCAACCGCTGGCCTTCAGCGTCCTCGCCGAGGCGCGGGATGTGGCGCCCACAACCTGCGCGCGTCTGGTCAAGCTGATCGCCGACGCCTGTGGTTCGATCGGCATGACCGGGGGCCAGTCAATGGACCTCGCCGCAGAGGGTCAAATACTGACCGCGGAAGAGATCGAGCACATGTATTCCCTCAAGACCGGCGCCCTTATCCACGCATCCGTCGTGTCCGCATCGATGCTCAGCGAAAACCTGCCCGAGGACCGCATGTCTGCCATTGATGCGTTTGGCCGCACGATCGGCGTCGCATTCCAGATCAAGGATGACATCCTGGATATCGAAGGCGAGACCGAGGTCATCGGCAAGCAGTCAGGTGCCGACCAGCGCCTCGGCAAAGCGACCTACCCTGGGCTCGTTGGCATCGACGAGGCCCGTTCGCGGTGTGACAGCCTGCTGCGCAGCGCACTCGAACAACTTGACGACTTCGGCAGCGACGCCGATTCGCTGCGCTGGCTCGCCCGCTTCATTGTCGAGCGCGCCAATTGAGATGGCCGCAACTGCGCGCACGATCCTGCACGTCGACATGGATGCCTTTTATGCATCGGTCGAGCAGCGGGACAATCCTGAACTGCGCGGCAAACCCGTCGTCGTCGGCGGCGGGAGCAACCGGGGCGTCGTAGCAGCCGCCAGTTACGAAGTGCGTGAGTTCGGCGTCCGCTCCGCGATGTCGATGGCGGACGCACTGCGCCGTTGTCCGGATCTGATACGCGTTGCGCCGCGTATGTCGCATTACAAGAGCGTGTCGAAGCAGATATTCGAAATCTTTCGGCAGTTCACACCGCTGGTGGAAGGACTGTCTCTCGACGAGGCGTTTCTCGACGTCACCGCGAGTCGTAGTTTGCACGGAAGCGGCGTTGAGATCGCGACACGTATCAAGTCCCGGATTGTCGAGCAAACCGGATTAAAGGCTTCGGTTGGCGTAGCCGAAAACAAACTCGTTGCGAAGATTGCATCTGATCTCGACAAGCCGGACGGCCTGGTCGTCATCACGTCCAGCAATGCGCAGGAAAAACTCGACCCGCTGCCAGTGTCGGTCATCCCGGGCATCGGCCGGCAGACACTGGCCAGGCTGCAGCATCTCAGCATTCTCACGGTGGCCGATCTGCGGCTCGCGCCGGATCGTGATCTGGAATCGGTGTTCGGGCGGTTTGCACAGCGGACCCGCGAACGCGCTGCTGGCATCGACAATCGTCCCGTCGTCGCCGCGCGCGAGGAAAAATCAGTAAGCGCGGAAGAAACCTACGACGTCGATCTCGACGACCGTGGCGATATGGAGCGTGAGTTGCTGCGCCTGGCCGAGACCACGGCAGGTCGGCTGCGCAAGTCTGAATTGCAGGCTGGCACGGTCCAGATCAAGATCCGCCAGGATGACTTCCAGACGTTTACGCGCCAACGCAGCGTGCAGCCACCGGTCAACAATACGGACCAGATCTACCACATCGCCTGCGATTTGCTGCGCGCGTGGCTCGAGGAAAACCCCGGTGCACGCGTCCGCCTGCTTGGTGTGGGGGGCAGCAAGCTGTCTCCGGCGGAGCAGCGAGACCTGTTTTCCAGCGAGGATTCTCCAACGACGAACGCCGTGGACGAGGCTGTGGACGATATTCGTGACCGCTTCGGAAACCTGTCAGTTAGCCGCGCGCGCACTCTCGAGAGGCCCTGAGTCATGTAGAATCAGGCCTGTTGAGGGGCCTGACCACGGCAAATAATAATGTACACCAGCTTTTTTGGTCTCAATGAAAAGCCGTTCTCGATAACGCCCGACCCGCGTTATCTGTTCATGAGCGAGCGCCACGGCGAAGCCCTGGCGCATCTCGTCTATGGCGTCACGGAGAGCGGTGGCTTCATGCAGCTGACCGGCGAGGTCGGCACGGGCAAAACAACGCTCGTTCGCACGCTGCTGCTGAATCGCATGCCGGCCAATGCGGATGTTGCTGTGGTATTGAATCCGCAACTGTCAGCCCGTGAATTTCTTGTCACGATCTGCGAGGAACTTGGCATTGCCGTGCCCGCGGACCGTAGCAGTATCAAGGCGCTGATCGACACGCTGAATCACCACCTGCTCGACGCGCACTCCGATGGCCGCCGCACCATATTGGTCGTCGACGAGGCACAGAACCTCGCACCGGACGTTCTCGAGGAAGTTCGCCTCCTGACGAACCTGGAAACTGCCAAGCAGAAGCTGCTGCAAATCGTGCTGATCGGGCAGCCCGAATTGCGCGACCTGCTGGCCAGAAATGATTTGCGGCAGCTTGCGCAGCGCATTACGGGCCGTTATCACCTCGAACCGTTGTCCCGCGATGAGACAGCTCAGTACGTCGAGCACCGCCTCAAGGTGGCCGGCGCGCTTGGTGAGGTTTTCGATGCCGGCGCAAAGCGTGAGGTGTTTCGCCTCTCCCAGGGAGTGCCGCGACTCATCAATGTTATTTGTGACCGCGCCCTGCTTGGTGCCTATACCGTGGAGAACCGGCGTGTTAATCGTCGCATGGTGCAGCGAGCTGCCATCGAGATCACGGGTAAGACAGAGAAAAGCACGTGGCCACGCTGGGCGATTCCGGCCATTGGACTCGGCGCCGCCGTCGTCATTATCGCCAGCTTCCTGCAGGCATTTGATGAACGCC
>Ga0316192_10003789_pt1 | contig 10995 bp, 10 predicted proteins | sample MerIslwburrow_MG_FD_204931 | JGI IMG/M metagenome (GOLD analysis project Ga0316192, IMG submission 204931) | Coastal sediment microbial communities from Maine, United States - Merrow Island worm burrow | ecosystem: Environmental > Aquatic > Marine > Coastal > Sediment | place: USA: Maine...
CGGCGCTTCGCGTTCTTGCTGGAGCAGCGAGCGCGAGGCGTGCCGGTGGCTTATCTCACGGGTCAGCGCGACTTCTGGTCCCTGCAGCTGGCCGTCAACGAACACACCCTGATCCCGCGCCCGGAAACCGAGACACTGGTGGAATGGGCTCTGGAACTGCCATTGCCTGTTGCTGCCGAGGTGGTCGATTTGGGCACAGGCTCCGGCGCGATCGCCCTGGCGCTGGCCAGTGAGCGCCCGGCCTGGCAAGTGAGTGCGCTGGAGCGCAGTGCGGATGCCCTGGCGGTGGCGCAGGCCAATGCAGCTAACCTGGGGCTGGGGCGGGTCCACTTCCAGCAGTCTGACTGGTATGAAGCCCTGGGGGTGCGCCGCTTTCACCTGCTGCTCAGTAATCCCCCCTATGTCGACGAACAGGACGCTCACCTGCAGCGCGGAGACTTGCGCTTTGAACCCCGTGGCGCACTGGTCGCCGCGCAGGACGGCCTGGCGGACCTGGCAGTACTGGTGAGTGGCGCGCCCTGTCACCTGCTGGACGGCGGTTGGCTGTTGCTGGAGCACGGGTATACCCAGGGCGCTGCAGTGCGGGACTTATTGCAGCAGGCGGGCTTTCGCGATGTCGCCACGCGGCGGGATATCGGCGGGCAGGAACGTATCAGCGGAGGCCGCTGGCATGCTCAGTGACGAGCAATTACTGCGCTATAACCGGCAGATACTGTTGCATGAATTTGACGTGGCGGGACAGGAGCGCCTGCAGCAGTCCTCGGTACTGGTCGTTGGCCTGGGTGGGCTGGGCTGTCCCGCGGCCCTGTACCTCGCGGCGGCGGGGGTGGGGCGGCTGGTGCTGGCCGATGGCGACGATGTGGAGTTGAGTAACCTGCAGCGGCAGATCGCGCATGGCCAGAGTGATATCGGCAGCAATAAGGCGGCGTCCGCAGCGGCGTCTATTGTCGCACTCAATCCGGAAGTGAGTGTGGAGGTGGTGCCGCATCGGCTGGAGCCGGCGGACCTGCCCGGGCTGCTTGCGGGGATCGACCTGGTCCTGGATGCCAGCGACAATTATCCGGTGCGCTATGCGCTTAACCGCGCCTGCATTGCCGCTGCCATACCACTGGTGTCCGCCGCGGCCGTGCGCAGGGAAGGGCAACTCGCGTTGTTTGATCCGGTGCGCGGGGGAGGCTGTTACCGCTGTCTTTATCCCGTCGAAGGCAGTACCACGGCGCTGAGCTGCAGCGACAGCGGAGTGCTGGCGCCAGTGGTAGGGGTGCTGGGCTCGCTGCAGGCTATGGAGGCGCTTAAAGTGCTCAGTGGCTTTGGCGACCCGTTGCGCGGCCAACTGTTGTTACTGGATTTGCGGTGCATGGATATCCGGCGCCTGGCCCTGCCCGCCAGAGCCGATTGTGTTGATTGCGGGCATTTGTCGCGCGCTTGAGTGGCGCTATGGATTGCCTGCCAATTCATCAGCCGGGTGTGCCGTTGAGGGCAGGGGACGGCGCAGTACATGGTACAGGCGCCAGCCCACCAGCAGCGTGCTGATGCCGATACCTGCAATCATCCCTTTCCAGAAACCCATGGTACCGTCCAGCGCGGATTCCGAGTTGGCAATGCCCAGCCAATAGCCCAGCGGCAGTGCCACCAGCCAGTAGGCGATGCAGGACACCACGAAGGGGAAGCGTGTGTCCTTGTAAGCTCTGAGGCAGAAGGAACCTGCGACCTGTAATGTGTCCACGATAATGAACAGACCCACCATCTGCAGCAGGGTCACCGCCATGCTGTGAATATCCTCGCTGTCGGTATAGGCACTGACGATGAGCGAGGGTGCTGCCATTACCAGGATTATGGAGCTTATGCCCACCAGGAAAGTAAAGGTTGTACCGCAGGTAATGGCCAGGTTGACTTGTGCCTGATCGCCACTGCCTATGGCGTGGCCTATACGGGTGGCCATGGCCGAACCGATACTGATCAATGGCATGTACACCACGTCCCACACGTTGAAGGCGATCTGGTGTGACGCCATGGCGGTATTGCCCAGGGTGGCGATAAACAGTGCGATCACGGAAAAAACCGCAATTTCCAGGAAGAACGTCAGGCCCATGGGCAGGCCCAGGCGTCCTATCTCGCGAATGGCGGCGAAGTTGGGTGGGACCAGTCGCAGTGGTGGCAGGTAGGGTTTCAGGCGCTCTGCCCGGGTCATATAAAAGCTGATCAGTACCGGGCCCAGCCACATGGAAATCGCAGTAGCCCAGCCGCAGCCCGCGGCACCCAGTTCCGGAAAGCCCCATTTACCGTAGATGAAGGCGTAATTCAGGGGGATATTGGCGAGGAATCCCAGCACGCTGGCGATCGCAAAGGGGCGCATGATACCTATGCCCTGGGTATGGCAGCGCAACGCCTGGAAGATCGCTGCAGCCGGCAAGCCAAAGGCGGTAGCCTGCAGGTAGGCCAGCGTTTTAGCGTGGGTCGACACATCCAGTTCCAGCAAGTTAAGCAGCGGCTCAGAGAAGAAGCACAGCGGTCCGGCTATCAAGCCCAGCGCGAGCGCCAGCCACAGCGCCTGGGGTAGTGAATCGCGTATGGCCTGAACCCGGCCGGCGCCGAAATCCTGGGCGATGATCACGGTGGCACCGAGCATGGTGCCGATAAACAGCAGGTACAGGGGCAGCCATATGTTGTAACCAATGGCGATGGCAGCCAGGTCCATGGCGCTGTAATGCCCGGCCATAATGGTGTCGACCACGCCTGTTCCCATCTGCGCCAGTTGCGCAATGATCATTGGTGTGGCAATGGCCAGAAGAGCCCGGCTCTCTTTGCGGAAGGCCCCGACCGTGACTAACTGCATGGCAGGTCCGGGCCGGTAGTTTGCAAATATTGTGGCGGCAATTGAAACCTTTTTGCGAGAACCGTTGTCACAAAGCAAAGCAAGACTGAAGGGAAAACGGTAGATGAGCGTATTGGCAGGGTGGTATTACAGTATACACAACACGATTTTCCCCCGCCTTCAATATCTGGACGGCCTGGCTCCCCTGGCGCTGCGTCTTTACCTGGTGCCGGTATTCTGGATGGCAGGCACGCAGAAAATCGCGGGTATGCAGAGCACCATTGAGTGGTTCGGGAACCCTGACTGGGGGCTGGGCCTGCCTTTCCCCACAGTGCTGGCATACCTGGCCGCTTACACCGAGGCCATAGGTGCGCTGCTACTGCTGCTGGGTCTCGCCACCCGTTGGATATCGATACCGCTAATGGCCACCATGCTGGTGGCGATTTTTGCAGTGCACTGGGGCCAGGGTTGGGCGGCCATCGCGGATTCCGGTGCCCAGGAGGTCTCGGTTCGCCTGGGTGCGGCCAAGGAAATACTGCGCGAGCACGGCAATTACTCATGGCTTACGGAAAAGGGCAATTTTGTCATTCTCAATAATGGTATCGAGTTCGCTGTGACCTACCTGGTCATGTTGCTCGCCCTGCTGTTTACCGGCGGTGGGCGCTTTACCAGCGTGGACTATTACCTGGGTCGCCTGTACCCCGACAAAACCTAGTCACTTTCGCGCTGCTTCGCTCCCCAATGCGGGCGCCGGCCGCAGTGTATGGCGCGCTATCGAGCGGTGATAAGTGGTAAACCTTTTTTGCTCTGGAAATGTTAGACTACCGCGCTTTTTACGCAGTCACAGGGTATTAATCGTTGATCAAGAACATAGTTGGGCGCATGGCCGGCAAGGCAAATGGGTCGCAGGAACAAAACCCCGCCACCTCCGGACATGGCCAGCCGCCGCGCAGCGAGCCTTCACACAAGGCCGCTGCCGAGAGTAAACAGGGTGAAGAGGGTAAGTCTGGTGCGCAAGGCAAGGGCAACAAGCGGCGTCGTCGCGGTGCCAAGCCTCAGGACGGTGCACAAGCGTGGTCGCTGGACCAGTTCCAGGTAGATCCCAAGGAGGGTGAAACACGCTTTCATGACCTGGGCTTGCGCGATGAGTTGATGCGCGGAATTGATGGCCTGGGCTTTAAATACTGCTCCCCCATCCAGGCGGCGATATTGCCACATACCCTGCAGGGGCACGATGCTATCGGCAAGGCCCAGACCGGTACCGGGAAGACCGCTGCATTTCTCATCACCATGTTTAACGACATGCTCTGCAACCCGATTGAAGGGGAGCGCTTCGTGGGCGAACCCCGGGCCCTGGTTATCGCGCCGACCCGGGAACTGGTCATGCAGATCGCCGCGGATGCGGAGGAATTGGCCAGGTTCTGCGGATTGAAAGTCGTTACCCTGATTGGCGGTATGGACTACCAGAAGCAGCTGAATCGCCTGGGTAATGATGTGGTCGACCTGGTGGTTGCCACCCCCGGGCGCCTGCTGGATTTCATGGGGCGCCGCGACCTGTACCTGGATCATATCGAAATACTGGTGCTGGACGAGGGCGATCGAATGCTCGACATGGGCTTTATCCCCCAGGTAAAGCGCATTGTGCGCGCTACACCGCGCAAGGAGGATCGCCAGACCTTGCTGTTCTCCGCCACCTTTACCCAGGACATCATCAACCTGTCCCAGCAGTGGACTTACGAGCCGGTGAAAGTGGAGATAGAACCCGAGAGTGTCGCCACTGACTCTGTGGACCAGAAGATTTACCTGGTCTCCAGCCAGCAGCGCTACCGGGTATTGAACAATCTGCTGCGCAGTGAGGACTGCACCAGTGTGATTGTGTTTGCCAACCGGCGCGACCAGGTGCGCCGCCTGCACGAGCGTCTGCGTAAATCAGGCGTTGCCGCCGGCATCCTGTCGGGTGAGATTCCCCAGGCCAAGCGCACCCGCACCCTGGAACAGTTCAAGCAGGGGGATATCAAGGTTCTGGTAGCTACCGATGTGGCTGGTCGTGGTATCCACGTCGACGGCGTCAGTCACGTGGTCAACTACAACCTGCCTGAGGATCCGGAGGATTACGTGCACCGTATTGGTCGCACCGGTCGCGCCGGCGCCACCGGGACCTCCATCAGTTTTGCCAGCGAGGACGATGCTTTCCTGTTGCCCGACCTGGAAACTCTGCTGGGCAACAAACTGGAATGCACCCATCCGCCCAAGGAGTTACTGGCTTAACTCCTCGCACCACAGCAGCGTGGCGCCCACCACCGCGGCGGGCACCACGAAGAAATTAACCACGGGTATCCCCGCGCACAACGCCACCAGGCCGCCAAAGCCCATGCTGCTCAGGCGTCGTCGGCGCACTGCTTCCTTGACGTCGGCAAAGCTCAGCTGGTGATTGTCCATGGGATAGTCCACGAACTGAATGCTCATCATCCACGCGCCCAGCAAAAACCACAGTACCGGCGCCACTGCGTTCAGGCCGGGGATGAACGACAGGATCAGTACCAAAGCCGCCATCGGCACGTAGTAAATCAGCTTGGAGATCTCGCGGACGATGCCCCGCGGCAGCGCCAGCAGCGCGGCCCCCAGTCCCTCCAGGGCGTCCACCGGCTTGCCGGTTACCAGTTCTTCCGCCTTTTCCGCCAGCAGGGCGTTAAAGGGCGAGGCGATGACCAGTGCCACGCTGGTGAACAGATAACCGCTGATCAGGCTGACCGTGAGCACGATCAGCGGCCAGATAATCCAGGTTATGAAGCCCAGCCAATCGGGGATATAGGACATCCAGCTGTCCATCAGGTCGCTAAGGTAGCTGAACCCCATGCCAATGAGTGAGCCGAATATCACGATGTTGATCAGCAGCGGCACAATCACGAACAGGCGCAGTGAAGGGTGGGTCAGCATACCGGCACCGCGTTTCAGATAGCTGGCGCCCTGGGCGATATTACCTTGCACGTGATTCTCCTTGTTGGGTGGCACAGGCGGGACAAACACAAACCCGGTTTTTGGCCTCATCGGGGACGGCATCCAGCACGTCCTGGCTGATATTCACCTCCCGACACCAGCAGGTCGCAACGTCCTTTCCCGAGGCCACCGCGCACTGGTTATCGGCCCCGCACAAGGGGCAGGTTCGCTCCCAACTTCCCACTTTTGTCATTTGCCAGTCAACTCTGCCCGGGTCAGGCGCTATAATAGCGGACTGGAGGCGGGGTGTAAGTATGAGCGAAGACAAAGACGATCTGTTCCTGGCGGAGATGTCCGGCGTGGTGCCCCTCAAGCGAGAGCCCCGTGTCATACCCCCCGGCAAGGTCCGCGATGGCCGCGACTCCTCACTGGACCAGCGCCGGCAGGCAGCGGTGCAGGGCGAACAGCGCGATCGCAATATCCTCAAGGAAGATGGCATAGAGCCCCTGGATCCCTGGTTCGTGCTGGAATTCAAGCGCCCGGGCGTACAAAACGGCGTATTCCGTAAGCTCAAGCAGGGCCGCTATGAGGCGGAAGCCAGACTGGACCTGCACCGCATGACCGCCGCGGTGGCCCGCAAGGAGCTGTTCGAGTTCATCGAGGAATGCCACCACCTCGGGCTGCGCAGTGTGCAGATAGTCCACGGCAAGGGCCAGAATGCAGCCGAGCGTGAAAGCAGTTCCATCCTCAAGGGCTGTAGCAATCACTGGTTGCGCGAACTGGAGATCGTCCAGGCCTTCCACAGCGCCCAGCCCCGCCACGGCGGCACCGGCGCGGTCTACGTACTGCTGAAAAAAAGCGAAGAAAAGAAACGCGAGAACCGCGAGAAGTTCACCAAGGGTCGGGTGCCTTACGACCCGCCTTAGTCGGTCTTTCCCGTCAGGCGGCCAGCTCGATCGCGGTATACCCCCCGCGTTCCGAACCCCAGTCACTCTCCCAACGCCATTGGAACCACGCAAAAGGATTAGGTAGTGGCTGTTTGAGTAACGAAGGAAGGAGGTCGGCCACATTGGTGTGTACACCCGAAGTGACTGGGGTTCGGAACGCAGGGGGTATACGTCAATGTGGCCGACCGCATGTTCGAGAAATTTCTAACCGGCCCCGGCAGACTGCAATATCTCGGCATATTCCGTGCCATGGCGGTGGGTGGAGACGATCTCCAGTACCGTGCGGCCGTCGCGTCCGGTGGCGTTGGGGTCGCGCTTCTCCGCAGTGAAAAACTGCAGAAAGAGTTCGAAATCCGAGGCGCGCATACTCTGGTAGGCCTTCATCAGCATGTGGAAATCCTCATTGCCGCCGTCGTGAGGACGCACCTGCAGGAAACTTTTAACGTGGTCCTCCGTCCAGACCTCGTCCAGTACCTTTTCCTTGTCTTTTCTCATCGCCAATACCTCACTTCAATTTTTTCGCCAGTAACTGGTTGACCATCTGCGGGTTCGCCTGGCCTTTGGAAAGTTTCATTACCTGGCCGACAAAATAACCCACCAGTTTCTTACGCTTGCCCTCATCCGCCGCCAGGTATTGCTCCACCTGGGCCGCGCTGTTGGCGATGACTTCATCTACCATTGATTCCAGCTCGCCGCTGTCGCTGACCTGCTTCAGGCCGCGGGCCTCGATAATCGCGTCGGCGCTGCCCTCGCACTGCCACATCGCCTCGAACACCTGCTTGGCAATTTTGCCCGAGATGCTGTTGTCCAGGATGCGGGCGATCAGGCCAGCCAGGTCGGTGGCCGAGACCGGGCAGCTGGCCAGCTCCAGTTCCCCGCGGTTAAGTTGCCCCAGCAACTCAACCTGTACCCAGTTGGCGGCAATTTTGGCATCACCGCAGCCCGCCACCACCGCTTCAAAATAGTCCGCCAGGTCGCGGCTGTCCGCCAGCACGTTGGCATCGTAGATGCCCAGGCCATATTGCTGCACAAAGCGGTCGCGTTTCTGGGTGGGCAGTTCCGGCAATTGCTGGCGCAGGGCCTCGACGTAGCTGTCGTCGATCACGATCGGCAGCAGGTCGGGCTCGGGGAAATAACGGTAGTCGTTGGCGACTTCCTTGCTGCGCATGGAACGCGTTTCATTTTTGTCGGCATCGTATAGCCGGGTTTCCTGCACGATAGTACCGCCATCCTCCAGGATATCGGCCTGGCGCTCGAACTCGTGGTGAATGGCTTTCTCCACGAAACGGAAAGAGTTGACGTTCTTGATCTCTGCCCGCGTGCCCAGGGTATCGGCGCCCATCGGGCGCAGGGAGATATTGATATCGCAGCGCATCGAACCCTCAGACATGTTGCCGTCGGAGATGCCCAGGTAGGTCACCAGGCTGTGCAGGGCCTTGAGATAAGCCACCGCTTCCTCCGCGCTGCGAATATCCGGTTCGGAGACGATTTCCAGCAAGGGCGTGCCCGCCCGGTTCAGGTCTATGCCACTCTGGCCGTGATAGTCCTCGTGCAGGGACTTGCCCGCATCCTCCTCCAGGTGTGCCCGGGTAATGCCTATAGTCCGGGTGCTACCGTCCTCCAGTTGGATTTCAAACTCACCACGCCCCACGATCGGGTGCTGGAACTGGCTGATCTGGTAGCCCTTGGGCAGGTCCGGGTAAAAGTAGTTCTTGCGGTCGAATACCGAGCGCATACCGATTTCCGCCCCTATCCCCAGGCCGAACAGCACCGCGTAGCGCACTGCTTTTTCATTGAGTACCGGCAGCATGCCCGGCATGGCGAGGTCTACCGCGCTGGCCTGGGTGTTGGGCTGCGCGCCGAAGGTCGTGGGCGAGCCTGAGAAAATCTTGGATTGAGTGGCCAGTTGCAGGTGTACTTCCAGCCCGATAACAGTTTCCCACTGCATTACGCCGCTCCCCCCGCTATCGCCGCCGGTCGGCGCAGGTGCCAATCGGTGGCCTGTTGATACTGGTGTGCCACGTTCAGCAGGCGAGCTTCGTCAAAATGGCGGCCGATCAATTGCAGGCCTACCGGCTTGTCGTCGACAAAACCGGCGGGAACCGACATGCCGGGCAGCCCGGCCAGGTTCACCGCCAGGGTATAGACGTCTTCCAGGTACATGGATACCGGGTCGTCCGATTTGGCGCCCAGGGCGAAGGCCGGACCGGGAGTGGTGGGTCCCGCGATAATATCGACCTGTTCGAAACAGTGCATAAAGTCCTGCTTGATCAGCCGGCGCACCTGCTGCGCCTTCTTGTAATAGGCGTCGTAGTAACCGGCGGAGAGGGCATAGGTGCCCACCAGGATGCGCCGCTTCACCTCGTCGCCGAAGCCCTCTTCTCGGGTGCGGGTATAGAGATCATGCAGATCCACGGGATCCGTGCAGCGATGGCCGTAGCGCACGCCGTCAAAGCGTGACAGGTTGGTGGAGGCCTCGGCGGGCGCAATCACGTAGTAAGTGGGTATGGTGAGATGGCTGTTGGGCAGCGATATATCCACCAGGGTCGCCCCCAGCGCCTCGAGTTCCTTCAGGGCGGCGTCGATTTGCCCGGCGGTGGCATTATCGAGCCCCTCGCCGAAATACTCCCTGGGCAGGCCTATGCGCAGGCCGTCGATCTGCCTGGCCAACTGTGCCGTGTAATCCTCGGTGGGTTCAGGGGAGGAGGTGGAGTCCAGGGGATCGTGCCCCGCCATGGCGTTAAGCAGCAGTGCGCAATCCTCTGCACTGTGAGCCATGGGACCCGCCTGGTCCAGGCTGGAGGCGAAAGCCACCATCCCCAGGCGCGATACCCGGCCGTAGGTGGGTTTCAATCCGGTAATGCCGCAAAAGGCCGCCGGTTGGCGGATCGAGCCCCCGGTGTCAGTGCCGGTGGCCGCCGGCGCCAGCAGCGCGGCCACCGCGGCCGCGGAACCCCCGGAAGAGCCTCCGGGCACCAGTTGTGTGTCCCAGGGGTTGCGCACAGGGCCGTAGTAGCTGCTTTCATTGGAGGAGCCCATGGCGAACTCGTCCATGTTGGTCTTGCCCAGAGTTACCGCGCCCTCTGCATTGAAGCGCTTGATCAGGGTGGCGTCATAGGGAGGGATAAAGTTATCCAGCATACGCGAGCCGCAACTGGTGCGCATGCCATCGGTGCAGAAAATATCCTTGTGTGCGATGGGAATGCCCGTGAGGGCCGCAGTGTCGCCGGCGGCGAGCCGGGCGTCTGCCGCATTGGCGGCGGCCAGGGCGGCCTCCTCATTCACGCTGATGAAGCTATTAAGCTGCTCGTCCATGGCGCCGATCCGGTCCAGGAAACAGCGCGTCAGCTCGGCGCTGGAGAAGCTCTTGTCGCGTAACCCGGCCATCAGCTGGGCAACAGTTTTGTCATGCATGTTGGTAAATCCTGATGCGGCAGCCGCCGCTTAATCGATAACTTTGGGGACCAGGTAGAGGCCGTCCTCGACCGCCGGGGCAATAGCCTGGAATGCTTCGCGGCGATTGCTCTCGGTTACCCTGTCCGGGCGCAGTATCTGGGTGGCGTCCAACGGATTGGCCATAGGCTGAACCTCACTGGTGTCCACTGCCTGCAGTTGGTCCACCATGCGGAGGATTTCCGTGATGCGCTGGGTCACCTGGCCAATCTGGTCCTGGTCGATGCGGATACGCGCCAATTCCGCAATCTTTTCTATATCGTCTTGCTCAATAGCCATGCTGTATAAACCGGAGAGAAAAAAACGCCTCAGTGGGCGGCAGGGGGCGTAAACTTACCACATTTGCGCCTTGCCCAAAATCCCCCCTGTTGATACAGTTGCGGCATTAATACAGTGCCAAAAAAAATCCGTCTCCGCCCCGCATCCCGGCCAGGATTGGCAGGTAGCCAGGGAAGCATGCAGGACTCCCCCATGAGGAGTTCCCCGTGGTATTCATAAGGTAGTAAGACTTAATGTTGAAAAAATTGCGTGGAGTGTTCTCTAACGATCTCTCTATAGATTTGGGCACCGCTAACACCCTGATATACGTGCGTGACAAAGGAATAGTTCTGGATGAGCCATCGGTAGTGGCGATCCGCATTCACAACGGCCAGAAGACCATCGAGGCAGTCGGCATGGAAGCCAAGCGGATGCTGGGCCGTACCCCCGGGAATATCACTGCTATTCGGCCTTTGAAGGACGGCGTCATCGCCGACTTCCAGGTCACCGAGAAGATGTTGCAGCACTTTATCGCCAAGGTGCACGAGAGCAAGTTTATTCGCCCCAGTCCCAGGGTGTTGGTCT
>Ga0316192_10003790_pt1 | contig 10995 bp, 9 predicted proteins | sample MerIslwburrow_MG_FD_204931 | JGI IMG/M metagenome (GOLD analysis project Ga0316192, IMG submission 204931) | Coastal sediment microbial communities from Maine, United States - Merrow Island worm burrow | ecosystem: Environmental > Aquatic > Marine > Coastal > Sediment | place: USA: Maine...
ATTGAGAGCTTACCACCCTACCTCTTGACAATGCCCGATCATTGAAGATATGGAGGGTTGTTCATGATTAAAGTCAAAACGTTTACAAGTCCGTTAAAGATTTTTCATGCAAAAAATGAACTGGAAGAACTCGATAAACGGGTAAATCGCTTTATCGAGGAAAACAACGTGAATAAAATTAATTCGGTGAGTGATGCCTGCACAACGGATGACAATGGCGCCACCATCGGAATTATCCGGGTCATTGCTTACGAGTAAGCCGGTTTGAAACCGATTTTGATACAGTAACGACTTGAAAAATTAATTCTGAGAAAAGTATTGACGCAACGAATTGAGACCTTTGAAAAATGTTCAATTTTGTTAAATGCCAAGGAAGGTGAAAATATTAACCACTGGCATACATTTAAGGTTTTCGAGGATTAAAATTTGAGCCTAACGCCGGGATTGGGCAAAAGGGGGCATTTTTCAAAGGTCTCGAGAATTGATGGGATAAAAGGAGGGTTTCATGGCAGTAATTACCATTAGCAAGGAATTTGACACTGAAGGTGAAAAGATCGCATCGCTGGTAGCGGAAAAACTTGATTACGAATACATCGGTAAAAATTTAGTCGCCGATATTGCTAAAGAACTCCATATATCTGAAAGTGAAGCGGAAACGTTCCACAAAGCTTCCCAGTCAAGAATTCTTCGTTTTGTCGATCGCTACACTTGTTCTATTGTCCAGAAGGTGGTTGACCGTGAACACGGCTGCCTGGACGACAAGAACTACTATGAGGTCACCAAAAAGTTGGTTGAAAATGTATATGAGGCCGGTAACGTCATCATTCTTGGATGGGGAAGCCAGTGCCTCTTAAAAGGAAAACCGGATACGCTTCATGTCCGTTTGATAAAAGATAATGAACTAAAAATAAAGAAGCTTATGAAGGCTGAAAATCTGAGTCACAAAGCTGCAAAAGATTTTATTGACAGAGAAGAAGGTGATTTAAAGGCTTATATCAAACAACACTTCAACGAAGACTGGAAAGCTGCACACCTATATGATATTATTATAGATATGGGAAAAACATCGGTGGAAAAGGCCGTTGACATGATATGTGACAATGTAAAACATAAAACCGAATAATCGAAATTTAAGTATTGCCTTGCACCTAAAATAGTTAAGGTAACTCAAAATATCAGTAATTATAGGTGTTTTTTCAGAGAATAAACGCAAAGACGGTTCACCCTAAAAAAAGGAATGATGCCTTTAAACCGTAACAAATACATGACATCCTCCCGGCAACTGGTTGCCGACCAAATTATTAAACCCTTCCAGCGGTTTTTCAGAAAAGAAGCTACCAGCAGTATATTGCTCATTGCCGCGACGATCATTGCCCTGATTTGGATCAATTCCAGAATCGGGGAAACCTATCACAGCTTTTGGCATACCGAAGTTTCCTTTGCCTTCGGACATTTTCATATCAGCAAAACACTCGTCCACTGGATCAATGACGGTTTTATGTCTTTGTTCTTTTTTACGGTGGGTCTCGAAATTAAACGCGAAATTCTCGTAGGAGAACTCGCGACCCCCAAAAAGGCTTTGCTGCCGGTGATTGCCGCGCTGGGAGGAATGATTGTACCCGGCCTAATCTATGTAGCATTTAATGCCGGATCACCCACCATTAGCGGATGGGGAGTTCCCGTTGCAACGGATATCGCCTTTGCTTTGGGGGCTGTGGCCGTATTCGGTCGCAGACTACCTGTGGGCCTGAGGATCTTTCTGGCAGCCTTCGCCATTGCCGACGACCTGGGTGCGGTCGTTATTATCGCAATCTTCTATACCAAGGAAATCGTCTGGTCTTATCTTATCATCTCCCTGTTTTTGATTCTCGGTCTCGCTGTCGCAAACTTCCTCTGGATCCGATGGACACTGGTTTATGCAGTTCTGGGACTTGCCGTCTGGTTTTTTGTCCTGGGATCCGGCGTTCATCCCACCATCGCCGGTGTGATTGTTTCTCTTTTTGTACCGGCCCGGGGAAGGTATGATACCGACAACTTTTTGCAAAACGTAAAGAAAATAACGGAACAATTTGAATGTGAGGAACAAAGTTGTGGGTATTCAATCCTTTTGAATCAGGAACACATGCATGCCGTTCAAGCGCTGGAAATGGCCTGCCATGATGTGGAGACACCCCTGCAGCGATTGATGCACGCCCTACATCCATGGGTTGCATTTCTAATTCTGCCTTTTTTTGCCTTGGGGAATACCGGTTTGACCTTTCACGGTCTCGTTTTTTCGGAATTGGTCTCAAATCCGGTAATCATCGGGATTATCTTTGGTCTGGTTTTCGGAAAGCCCATTGGAGTCATGCTATTTTCCTATCTCTCGGTTAAAACCGGGATTGCTTCCTTACCCCAAGAAGTCAGGTGGTCGCATATTTTTGGAGGGGCCATGCTTGGGGGAATCGGCTTCACCATGTCTTTGTTTCTTTCCGACCTTTCATTTTCCGAGCCTCAAACACTCAATTATGCCAGGATTGCGATCCTGACAGGATCCGTTCTCTCGGCGGCAATGGGTATGTCATACCTCGGTTTTATCAGCACCTCAGCTCATGATAGAGAATGACGGTATGGATGATATCTAAAAGAAAAATAATTGCGATTCCGGTCTTCGAATGTTATTCTACAAGTGTTTGACAAATTACATCAAATCGAAACAATCATCACAAATTCAATAAGCGACAATGAGATAAAAACTCAAGTTTCGCACCCGAATTTTTATATAAACTCATAACATGATCGTGTTTTCACCCCATGTTAGCAGTCAAAAATCATCGCCATGTGCTTTTAAAAAAGGCGATATGTTTATCCGCAGCACAATTTATCGCAGTGACATTAGATAAACTCTAATTGGAGGATGTTATATGGATTTTGCATTATCTAAAGAACTTCAAATGCTGAAAAAGGCGGTTTCTGAGTTTGCGGCCAAAAAAATTGCACCTTATGCTGATGAGTGGGATGCAAATCATTATTTCCCTTATAAAGAAGCCATCAAGCCCATGGGAGAACTCGGTTTTTTCGGAACGGTCATTCCTGAAAAATACGGCGGAGAAGACATGGGCTGGCTGGCAACCATGATCGTTACCGAAGAAATCGCAAAGGCTTCGAGTTCTCTTCGGGTTCAGGTCAACATGCAGTGTCTTGGAAGTGCGTTTACCATCTGTAAATACGGAGATGAAACCTTAAAACAAAAATATATCAAAAAGCTGGTCGACGCCGAATACCTGGGGGGATTTGCCATAACTGAGCCTGACGCCGGTTCCGATGTCATGGCCATGACATCCACCGCCGAAGACAAGGGCGACTACTGGTGCTTAAACGGTTCTAAAACCTGGATCTCCAATGCAGACGTTGCGGATGTGATCATTTACTATGCTTATACAGACCCGGATAAGGGCTCCAAAGGTCTTTCGGTCTTTGTCATAGAACCAAAAAACTTTAACGGTGTTAAAACATCGGCCTTAGAAAAAATGGGGTCCCACTCCTCTCCCACAGGCGAAATATTTTTAACCAATACCAAGGTCCCCAAGGAAAATATCATTGGAAAACCCGGAGACGGCGCAAAGATTCTCTTCGGGTCTCTTAACCAGACCCGGCTTTCGGCAGCCGCCGGCGCGGTAGGGGTGGCCAAGGCCTGCCTGGAGATATCACTCAAGTACTGCAATGAACGCAAACAGTTTGGAAAACCCATCGGCGAGTTTCAAATGAACCAGGACATGATTGCCCAGATGTCCACCGAAATTGAAGCAGCCCGGCTTTTGGTTTACAAAGCGGCCTGGACAAAGGATCAGGGAAACCTGAACAACGGTCTCGATGTGGCACAGGCAAAATATTTTGCAGGCGAAGTCGCTACCAGATGTGCGGGCTATGCCATGCGGATCCTGGGGGCGTACGGTTATTCCACGGAATTTCCGGTAGCCCGTTTATATCGGGATACGCCAACCTATACCATGGTGGAAGGATCGGCAAATATCTGTAAATGGATTATTGCTCTGGATCAGCTCGGCATCAAAAGGGCAAACCGGTAAACCATAATGTCCAAATTGGAATCGTCAAATAAGCCTGCCTCACCATTTTGAAAGCACCACAACGGTTAACATCGTTTTGAGCTCCAAAGGAAAAATTGTTGAAAGAAACACAACCTACAAAGCCTATTAAAATTAATTATCCAAAGAACAAAAATAGGGGGGCATCGCGCTCCTTGCGCGAAACCATCCAATTTTATTTGATTGATTGCAATACACCATTGGGCAAAGTAATTGATATTTTTATCATATTCCTGAATCTCATTATCTGCGCTATTTTTGTCATCGAGACCTATCCCGTATCCGAAGCAGTTAAAAATTTTCTATGGAACACAGAGATTGTCATTGTATTTTTTTTCATCGCTGAATATGTTGCAAGACTTTACGGTGCGAAAAACAGGCTCAAGCAATTAACTGATGTTTATAGCATCGTTGACTTAATCGCCATTGTACCGACCCTTTCTCTGCTTGTGCTTCCCCTGTTCGGCATTACGCTCAACATCGGATTTTTAAGGGTGATCCGGATGATCCGTGTATTGAGGATATTCAGGTTCCTTCGGTTCACGGCAGATCCTATCTTCTTCTTTGGCACCATCACTCATCGGTTGTTGAATTTAATCAAGCTCTTTTTAACCATATTCATGATTTTTTTCATATCTTCCGGTCTTTTTTTCTATTTTGAAAACACGCTAAACCCAAAGGTTGAAACTTTCGGAGATGCGTTTTATTTCACTGTAGTAACGCTTTCGACAGTAGGATTCGGAGACATCATTCCCATGTCCGAGGCAGGGAAATGGGTCACTGTGTTTATGATACTTTCAGGTATTATTCTCATCCCCTGGCAAGTGAGCCGTATCGTCAAGGAGTGGTTACACATTGCCACAAAAAAAGAAGTCATTTGTCCGGAATGCGGCCTTCGCTACCATGACGATAACGCTTCACATTGTAAATCCTGCGGACATATTATTTATCAGGAATATGACGGGGATTAACTTTTTTTTTAATGGAAATTCATAAAAATGGGAATTCTACTGCTTGAGGGAGGATGTGAATTTCAAGGGAAAATGGAAGAGCCGGACAAGAAAGCACTGACACTGGCCGGGGGAAAAAATGCTAAAGTTGTTATTATACCGACTGCCGCAGCACCGGACAACAATAGCAAACGAGCCGGCAATACTGCATTGGAATGGTTTCGAACACTCGGTGCAAGAAATATTTTAGCTTTGCCGATTATAGATAAACAATCAGCCGATGACCCGGAACTCTCGGTCGAATTGGATCGTGCAAACCTAATTTATATTCTTGGAGGGTTTCCCGGCTATCTGGATCACACCTTAAAAGAAAGTCGATGTTTAGATGCCCTTTTGCGCGCTTATGAAAAAGGCGCTGTAATTGCAGGGAGCAGTGCGGGTGCAATGGTTTTATGTAAGTGGTATTTTGATCCTGTAGATAAAAAGATAAAGAAAGGATTTGGGATCATAGAAGACGTCATTTTGATTCCACATCATGATACATTTGGTCGTTCATGGCGTTCGCTATATTTTGATAAAATTTCAGACATCCGGTGCATCGGCATAGATGAGCAAACAGGAATGATGAATCAAGCCGACCGTCATCGATGGACGGTGTACGGGAAAGGCGAGGTTACCCTATATTTAAAAACGTCCATTAAGTCATTTAAGACCGGACAAACATTTCAGTTTTAAAACATCTATGATCGATGTTGCAGGTCGAAGATTATCTTTTAGCAAAAATATAAAAATAAGCGTGAAATAAAAAATGTTCTTTTTCGTGTTTTCGTGATAAAAATTCTGTTTTTATTTACCGCTTTAGTTCCAGTAAGGGTGGGATCTTTGTTACGCAACGATAAGTTTATCCGGGTTAGAGTTAAACCGTTAAACGCTATTTATGAGGTTTTTAATATGTCTTCGAGAAAGGGCATGATCGTTCTGATGGGCTCCGGTGAGCTTACCGCCACAATGGTGGAGGTGCACAAAAATATGCTTGCCCGATTTCCAGACTCCCCCACCGCTGTTTTCTTGGACACACCTGCCGGTTTTCAACTGAACGTCGAGGAAATTTCAAGAAAAGCAGTTGAATATTTTCGTGTTCACGTTCAAAAACAGCTCAACGTCGCCTCCTACAAATCCTCGGAGAATACAAGTGCATTTGAAGCAGAAACAGCATTTCATATGCTTCGAAATGCAGATTTTGTGCTTGTGGGGCCGGGTAGTCCCACGTATGCTGTTCGTCAGCTTCAAAAAACGCCGATTCCTGAAATTCTCGTTAAAAATATTCAATCCGGGGGATGTTTGGTGGCCGCAAGTGCAGCTGCCCTGACTATGGGCCGTTTTTCTCTTCCTGTATATGAAATATACAAGGTCGGACAGGAAATCCATTGGGTCGATGGGCTCGATGTTCTAACACAATTCGGGTTCAATCTGGTTGTCGTTCCTCATTGGAACAATGCCGAGGGTGGAACCCACGATACTCGATTCTGTTTTATGGGAAAACCCCGTTTTCAGCAACTTGAGACGCTTTTACCGGATGACGCGACGATCATAGGCATCGATGAACACACCGCCTGTATCATTGATCTTAATGCCCAAGAAATCGATATCCAGGGAATTGGCAGTGTAACCATCAGAAAAAAGGGACGTGAAATAAAATTTGGTAAAGGAGATCAAATTCCCCTTGAAGCATTGGTTAAAGAAATCAATCAAAAGGATTGGGCGAAAAACGTTGATGCCGTAGAGCAGCAAGCTGGTGCTCGGGAAGATTTAGAATCACATTTATTAAGTAAGGTTCATGAGATAAAATCTTCTTTTCGAAATGGGTTGTCACATCAAGATCCAAAAGAGACGACCAATGCTCTTTTAGACTTGGACAGCACTATCTGGAAAGCGCAAAAGAATTTAGAGGATGAAGAGCGCATTTCTGAAGCCCGAGAAATTCTCAGAGATTCCATTGTTCTTTTAGGGGCCGAATTAGGGATTTCACCCCGTCATCTACGAGAATACTTGACACCCCTGGTAGAAGCAATGCTTCAATTAAGGGTACGGTTTAGAAATGAGCAAAAATGGGCTGAGGCTGATCATATCCGGGAGATCCTCCAACAATCCAATATCCAGGTAGAAGATACAAAGGATGGGTTTCAATGGTATATCATTGATGAAGACATTTAGAAGACCCAACAGGATCTCCGATTTTTAGAAAGAATCGCGAAATCATCGGCTCAAGGAGACGAGATATTCATGCAAACACGCCTTCAAATGAATGTTCTATGTTGCTTTTCAGAATCAAAATCTAAACTTTCTCCACTGTTAAAATATTTAAAAAAAATGCCTCATGTTCGGACCATCATATCGGAAAAACTTCCAACGGATTTAAGCAAATTTCAAGTCATCATTACTGAGCCTGCATCAGCATACAATCCGGCTCCTAAAAAATTAGAGCAATTTGTTCGATCAGGGGGTGGTTGGCTGGGAGTGGTCAGTCTGTTGGAATTGCCCATATCCGAACTTTTCGGTGTATCGTTCGGTCCCATTGGCCTGGAATCGGAAAAACGGGTCCTATTTCAAGACAAAAATCAGCCGATGGCGGACCGATTACCCGATGCTATTTATGTGAAAGGACGGTATCATCCCCTTCAGATTCTTAGCGATGATGTAACGACATTATTGTATACTGACTGGCATTACCAGCACAGCCCGGTTTTGGTGTACCGCCAAGTAGACGCCGGGCGGGTGGCATGTACAACTCTTCAAAACTTTGATAATTCTGACTTAAGACAGATCATCTATCGTTTATTACGGGAGCTTTCAGGACAACCCGCAACTGATCAGAACCTAAATGTCGGGATATTGGGATATGCCCCTTCTGTAGGTGAGCTTCATGGAAATGGCGTTAACGCGACTAAGGGATTTGAGCTCCACGCCATATGTGACATAAATCCTAAGCGCTTGAAGATGGCTGAGCATCGATTTTCCGAGGTAAAAATATATCCAGATGCCGAAAATTTGGCCAATGACGATGACGTAGATTTGGTAATCATCGCCACGCCGCCAAACAGTCATGCTAAATTATCCCTTCAGATGATGACGAATAAAAAGCATGTGGTCTGCGAAAAACCTTTGGCACTCAATCGCAGCGAAACAGACCGGATGTTGGAAATGGCTGAAAAAATGAAGGTCCATTTAAGCTGCCACCAGAACCGGCGTTGGGACCCTGACTTTACGGCGATCAAACGTGCATTGCATGAGGATCTCATTGGCGATCTTTTCTATATGGAAACGTTTGTCGGCGGGTTCTCGCATCCTTGCGGATACTGGCATTCTCACCAAGAAATATCCGGAGGCATTTCCTATGACTGGGGCGCACATTATTTGGACTGGATTGTTGATCTTATCCCTGACCATCCGGAATCTGTCGCTGCCTTTCGTCACAAAAGAGTATGGCATGATGTAACCAATGCTGACCACGAAAGGATATGGATTAAATTTGAAGGAGGTAAGGAGGCTGAATTTATTCATTCAGATATTGCTGCCGTTCGCAAGCCCAAGTGGTACCTTTTAGGCACTAAAGGGGCAATTATTGGACACTGGAAAGATGTGGTCACGTATCATATCGATCCGGTCCTTTATTTTCACCAACATAACATTCCGGCAACGGAGATGATTCCGGACCTAACTCTTTTCCAACGTCATGCTTCAGGGCAAATTATAGAGCAAAAGATGGCCATGCCCGAACGAAAGGACTACGCATTTTATAAAAATCTTGCGGATCATCTGCTGACCGGCGAACCACTGGTTTCATCTTTAAAGGATTCTATTAAAGTCGTTTCCATTTTAGAAACAGCAACCCTGAGTGCATCAAAAGGCGGTACTGTGGAGCGATTCGATGAATATTAGCATAAAATGGGGAATTTTAGGTAACGCCACCATTGCCAGAAAATGCGTGATTCCAGCCATCTTCAGCTCCGCAAATGGCCGCGTTCATGCCCTGGCATCTCGAAATTTTAAAAGTGCCAAAACATTAGCAAAAAAATACGACATCACTCAATTATATTCGCAATATGAATCCGTTATTGAAGATAAACAGGTCGACATTGTTTACATTCCCCTTCCCAATCATCTTCATAAGGAATGGACGATCAAAGCCTTAGAGGCTGGAAAACATGTTTTATGTGAAAAACCCTTGGCCTGTGATACTGCCGAGGCTATTGAAATGGCAGAAGTTGCATCGAAAAAGGGCTTGCATCTCATGGAAGCGCTCATGTACCGGTTTCATCCGCGCAGCAGGACCATCCACCAAATGGTTTCCCAGGGCAAGATCGGAGCACCGCGACTTGTTCGAGTTTCGTTTTGTTTCCATATGGAAGAACATATTTTAAAGAAAAAAGAGAACGCCCGTCTGAAAAAAAGAGGTGGCGGTGCACTTTTAGATGTGGGATGCTATGGCGTCAGCGTCGCACGATGGATGATGGGAGAAAATCCTGAAAGCGTTCAAGCCACTGCACATTTTAACTCCGAGGGTGTCGATATACACACAGTCGGTGTTTTGCACTTTCGAAAGGGCGGTCTGGCAACGGTTGAAGCCAGCTTTATTAGTTCACTGCAGCAAACATATACCATTGTCGGTGAAGACGGTTCCATTGAACTTCCACACAATGCCTTTATTCCATGGGAAAAAGATGCGACTTACATTCATCGAGGCAGACATGAGGAAATCGGCAGACAAGAATTTATTCCGGGCGCAGACGAGTATCGGTTGATGGTTGAACATTTTTCAGACGTTCTAATCCACGGGTCTTCACCTTTGGTCCAAATTCACGACAGTATACAAAACATGCGGGTTCTGGACGCATTGGCCGAGTCGGCAAGATCCGAGCAAATGGTAGTTATCCCTGAATAACAAATTCAACCTGAATTACTAATAAAAAAATTAGATGCTTGACATGTACGTGTTCATGGGTGTACTTCCCCGTTTCACTCTGGTGACTATGTGTCTGGTCATTTCAATGACTTAGCAGCGGTGGCATTCCTGCCCCCTCCGCGTTCTCCCGCAAAAAGCATGCGGAATCCGCGGTCTCCCCCACTGCTAAGTCATTGAAATAACGAAGTCACTCCGTCAATATCGTTATACGAGGAACCACACCCATGATCACGTACAACAATGTCGAGTAGGATTTGTACTCCTTAGTAATTTAAAAATATCGATGAACCTGAATAAACAAAGAATAGAGATTAAAACAGAGCCTTTTGAGCGTTTAGAGTCTTTTTTTCTAAACAACACATTCAATCTTGATTGGAACTGTTTGTTTGTTCTTCCGCTGTGGCTGAAAACCTGGTGGGATACTTTTGGCGAAAATCACGACCCTGAAATTCTGGCGGGATATCATCAAGGGAAATTAATTGGCCTTGCCCCTTTGCGTATACAAGAGAAAACAGCGCGGTTCATTGGTGGAGAAAATGTGTGCGATTACCAGGACATGATCGTAGCGTCAAATCATCACCTTGAATTCTTCAAGGCAATTCTAACCCACCTGGAAAAAAAGGGGATACGGTCTCTTCAATTGAGAACGTTAAGACCCGATTCCATATCGCTAACCCAATTGCCGAATCTGGCAAAACAAATGGGATATGCTGTTGTTTACGATCAAGTGGCGTATAGCTATGAAATAATATTACCGAGCACCTGGGAATCATATCTCCAAATGCTTGCAGGTAAGCAGCGCCACGAAATTCGCCGCAAATTAAGACGCCTAAACGAGACGGGTGAAATCCGTTTTCGTGTCATTAAACGACCGGATGAAATTTCAGAAAATATGGACACCTTTTTTTCTATGTTTAAAGCCAGCCGACCGGACAAGTCCGAATTTTTAACCGACCAAATGGTATCTTTTTTTCTCTTGTTGGCCCAAAGAATGGCG